>Ga0209725_1000789_pt1 | contig 18695 bp, 18 predicted proteins | sample I18A1metaG_FD_184145 | JGI IMG/M metagenome (GOLD analysis project Ga0209725, IMG submission 184145) | Lake sediment bacterial and archeal communities from Gulf of Boni, Indonesia to study Microbial Dark Matter (Phase II) - ​I18A1 metaG... | ecosystem: Environmental > Aquatic > Freshwater > Lake... | reverse complement strand
GACAGCGTCAGCTCTAACTGTCATAATACTGGTCTTGCGAGCCAAGAGGCAAACATCGAGAATACGCTTATATTGAGTGGGCATGACACTTTCGGCCCGGCTCAGGGGCCGTCGTCTAGCTTGGTCTTATGACTAGTTTTCGACGGTTGCGCTATATTTATTAGCAGGTTGCCGGTCTAGAGGTTGTGGAGGATTTCGTTGCCTTTAACGGACTATCTGACTGCGCTTAGGGGTAGGTCGGCCACGACCGCGAAGAACTATGAGTGCTTCATTCGTGGTTATTCGAGGCATCTTGGGAAGGAGCCGGATGAGATTGTTGCTGATGTTAAGGATGGCCGTTTGGATCCGTATGGGTTCTTTGGCACTATGGTCGGTTATCTTGTCGGTGGAAAGAAGGCTCCGAAGACTGTTGGGCTGTATCTGACGGCTTGGCGTGGCTTCCTTGGCTACGAAGATATCTCGATTGACACTTTTCGCTTTCGAGCTAAAGTCAAGGCCCCGGTGAGGGAGGTCATCAGCCTAGACTCAGCGCCTGATGAGAACGAGTTGAGGCTACTACTGAACAATTCTCCGGCGAGGACAAGGGTCATCACATTGTTGGCCGCCACGAGCGGCATGCGATGCTCCGAAATATCCGCGCTGCATATCGGGCACATCAAGTTTGGAGAGAATGGGCAGCCGACGCGAATCACGGTTCCGGCTGTTAACGCGAAGACCAAGCGCTCCCGGCTGACCTTCTGCTCCGACGAGACCGCTGAAGCATTGAGGCTTTGGCTACGGGACCGCCTCGACAAGCCCGATGAATACGTCTTCTACTCAAAGTCGCCGAACACACCATCTTCGACTGATGCAATCGAATCGTTGTTTGTTCGTGCATTGGTGAGGAATAGACTTCGAGACAGAGTTGATCCGGATTCGCCGATGCATCGTCTACACTTCCATAGTTTGCGGAAGTTCTTCAATAGCAGACTGAAGTCGCTCGGGGCGCCGCCAATAGCTGTTGAGATGATGATGGGGCATACCACAGGGTTAAGCCAGAACTATGATAGGCTGACACCTGACGAGTTGGCTAGAGCCTATGAACCAATGCAACGACTGGTCTTGACAACTGTCGCGGATACCGGGAAGCTGTCAGACCTCACTGAGGAAGTCGGGAACCTTAAACTGGAATTGGAGAAGCGTAACCGGATCATAGAGAAGCTGGTGGCCTATGTTCCAGCCTTACACCTTGAGAGTCTCCGAGAGGGCGTGAGAGATCTTGGTTTTGATCCGGACGAGGTTGTTAGAGACGCCGCTCTTGAGGAGCAGGGGAAGACTCCGTTGATGACCGCTAGGAAGGGCGGCAAGAAATATGATGTTTCGGTCAGTCAAGAGAAGGCTATCAGAATCCTGCAGCGATTCCTAAGAGGCGAAACGAGACTGGGCCGACTCGTTATGAAAGCTGGCGGCGTTCGGCGGACCAAGAGATGAGCGAACGCTTCTTGAAGTGGGCTGTGAAGCGACATTACAAGACTTTAGGACATAAGGTCCGCATAGGGAGGATCCGCCTTGGGAACACTGAGATTGATGGCGAAGTCATAGGCGAAGGCTGGAAGATTGCATTAGAGATCAAGACACCGCGTGATGACCTGACGCGAGGTCTGGGTCAACTGGCTGAGGCGTTAGCCTTCGGCTATGCTCAAGCTGCTATCGTGACAACTCTTCGGAAGGCGAAGCGAGTTGACCCAAATGTCTTCGAGAAACTCAGCCTAATGCTCATTGGCGTCAACTCATCCGGCAAGGTCCATGTCGTACTGCCAAAAGAAGAAGTGGTTGATATGCCGGAACCTTCCGCGTCAGCGAAAGAAGCGCTCAAGGCGATGTTGGAGAAGCTGACAACCACACAGGACCACTGAAAACACGGAAGAAGACTGACCTGCTTAGGTTTTCTCTTCGTCTCCAGCGCACATATCCCAGCAACAGTTTCTCTCTGGCTTTTTCGGTTCGCGCGCATAGCTTTTACTAGAAGAATACTACAGCCATTGTCCGGCGTGTTGAATCAATAACTCCGGCCTTAAAGTACAGCGGATATTCTATCATCAAGATATACTTGCCGGATGGGACAGATCTAAACTGATGTGAAAGCCTGACACTGTATTCTCCTGACCTTTCGAATGATAGGCGTTTGAATGTGTAAGTATGGTTTCTATCCCTCCCCGTCAGGTTAACTTTGAGATCAAAGTAGAAGTGGTCCGGAGGATCATGGTCATAGTCAGACCTCAGCCATTTGACGTTGATTCGGTCGTTGGCCGGAGGCTGCAGCTTGGACAATTCGAAGGTAACATTGGTGACATGCCAGACTGCACCCGCTGACGGAGAGACCCGGACCGGAAAATTCACTGCGACAACTACGTCGTAAGGCGCAAGACAATGTACAAGCGATATCGACAATGAGACAATGACCAAGCTGAACGTCGCCCACCCTTTGTGAATCACTGCTCTCACTACTCTACGGCATAGTCAATGACAAAAGTGATCGTGTAGGTTTTTCCCGGGTCACAGTGGAAATAGAACAACCTCACATAAGGGTGATTTTGGACCCACTTGTCTGAAAACTTGCTGTCAACATACATGAAGACTTCAAGCTTCTGTCGCTGTATTGTGCTCACATGTATTTCTCTGAATGTAGCACTCTTGTTCTCGTTGTTAACAACTTGAATCGTAATCTCCTTCCTCTCTGTTAATGCATCTGTTCTGTATGTAGTATCATTGATCACCTTGATGCTGATTTTCGCGTTCGCGACCTTGTCGTTGAAGTTCAGAACTAGCGGAATCACAGCAAGGGGGCGCATCTCGTGTTTGTTCGGAACTATGTTGAAAGCACTAAGTCTTCCTTTGGTTATCAGTGCTTCGTAAGTCGCGTTCCTAGTATCTGCGGTGATTTGTCTTACACCTGAGTAGGTTCCCTCCTTGACGAAGTGAAAGCTGTAGTTGCTAGGATTGGATATGGTGACGTTTCTGAAGACTGGGAATCTTGGGATTCTGATCCAGTACGTTGCTGTGGTTGGCTGAAGAACCTCGTAGCTTCGTGTGCTGCCAACAACGACGAAATCTTCATGCGAGTCAAGCTCCATATGGGACAATGATGTCGTAAATAGGCAGAATGAACGATCTGCTAGCACAAATGAGAAACCTACAAGAGCGACAAGGAAGGCCCTTTGGGCTACTGGAAGAAGATTTCTGAGGGACCGTGAGGAGAGGAATCTCATAATATGAAAAGACTCGCCTTTGAAAATGAGTCGAATAATCCATTCTGTCGGTATGCCCGCAAGAAGCATCAGGACAGAGAACGGGAAATACACTGAAAACGAGAGGAAAAAGGGTACCACCACAAGTAGGTTCACCCAGACGATGCCTACGGAGTCAGAAACAGGCCCGTAGATGGGCGATGACAAGGCGATGGCGAACAATAGAAGGAATAGGTAGAAAGGAACGCAGACAAGGATCAGGCGTAGCCTTCGACTTGATTCCTTCCACCAACGTGTCCCGTGATCGTGAATTGGTCCGTGGCAGGCCATTCGCCAAACAGAAAGCAGCGCTATTATGAAAAGCCACGACCAAAACCATGCTTGAGTGTAATCGGGGATCTCTATAAGCACCTTCTGATACACAAAGCCAATCATAAGTGCAACGCCAAATGAAGAGAACAGGAGCAGGGGAGCCCCAAGCAGAAAGCCCATGAGGAGTCGATCTCCCCAGTCAAATCCTGTCCAGTGCCTTCTGGCTTGACTGTCTCGTTTAGAGGTATAGAAGAAGAGAATCCAAGTCAAGTACCCCAATATCGCCGACATCACAAGAAAATCCTCGCGGAAGTATGGCTTCAGAAGGCCAAGAACATCTAACTGCCAGTATCGAATGGGCAATCTTGACACCTTTCAACTGAGGTTAGACAGCAAACCGGTGTTTGCGATGCTAGTACTCGCCGCGTGCAGATTAACCATTGCCCTTCTACTATGCGAATGCATTGCGTATGCATGCTCCGCCGACCGTAAACCGAACAAAGGCATTCATCTGCTGTCAACGTACCTGCTACTAGCTCTTTCCGCACACTTGCAGTCCACTTTCCACCAGAACCCACCGTTAGCTCGGTTGCATCAATTGTTCACTGTGTTGTCTGTCTATCTGGCATGTATACGGCTTCTTCTGGGTGAAAGGGGGGAGATCTACGATACAATCATGAGGCTATGCAAGTGAACTTAGAGGAAGCGGGCTGGGCCAACAAACGCCTGTCAAGAACCCGGGCATGTATGGATGGGAACCATCGCTTCCACCGTCCATAGTTATCTTCTGAAGAACAACAGCCCGACAATGGAGACTGCGATGCTGACTGCTGCCATGATCACTCCGCCCATGACTCTAGCAAAGGTGGCGACGTCGTGGACCTTGATAACCTCAAGCCATCTCCAATCGTACACTGGAATCGGTCTGAACGTGCCGGTGCTGGCCTGACGAAGAACTTTTGCAAGCATCTCCATTGCTTTTTTGGTCTCGTCGGGCCATCTCGACGAGTCTGTCTTCTTAAGCCAATCCCCGAATTCATCATGGGCTGAGGCAGGCTCCCAACGTTTGATTAGCAACCTAAGCATATACCTCCCGGGCCTTATGAACCGGGACTCGATCTGCAACGTTCGTCTGATGGTATCTCCCTTCTTGAAGTCCCTGATTTGAATGTGGTCAAAATCCTTGAAGTTCGTCTCAACTAGGGGAAAGGAAGCAACGTCATCATGCTGCACGAATTCGCAATCCACCTCCCCTTCGTCGAGGCCCTTGTTGGTATTTTCGATCTTTAGAACAAACCGAGGTACTAGCCATTGTTCCACATACAAGGGGAGCCATCGGACCTTTCGTATGTATATGTCAAACTTGTATTCTGGGTCGAGGTGCCTTGCTGAAGATGGCACTACTCTCGTCATTGAATTGCACTCTCGTGTGCCCGGATCTCCAATCCTAACTCGACTCTATCCAGTTTTAGTCTCACCCGCGATCGTCCGTATGATTTCGGCTAGTCCCTGAGGTAAGGGGCAAGCTTGGAATAGCGTCTCAATCCTTTCATCAGTGAGAACTGTTAAGTCATTGATAGCTAACTTGCTGATCTTGCTCCTCTTGATTCTTTCCACATCACCTTCAGCGATTTCCAACTCGCTCCACACGTTGGTATTTCTCAGAATCATCTCTAGAAGGTAGTCATCCATTGAGAAAGATTCGAACTTGAGCCCCATCTTTTCTAGGCCTTGTGGATCGCCCAAAGGCATGATGTTCTCAAGTCTTAGCGAGGCCTTTGTCGCCTCGGAGGCAACTGTCACAATTCCGTCCTTCTCTGAGACTTGATAGCCTTCTGATGCCAATGTTTTAACCGAGTCAGCAAGCTGCCTTACTCGTTCATCTGGCAACTTGTTGCCGAGGTCTGGGAGAGCAAATACCTGCCTTTCAGTAGGGAGCAGCGCCTTCACTATCTCGTTGAAGTTGCGGTCCAGTCCGCGAGCTGAGATAACTGTTATCCAGAGATTCTCAGGCGAGACGCCTTTAGTCTTCTTGAAAGCCTGTTCCAGCACCAGCTTATCTTTGCGGCCTTCGACGACGACATATTTCTCGTACCCTTTCACTAACTTCTCTATGTCCCAGCCCATTTCGATCAGTATACGTGTGTCATTCCAATAGCTGGGTTTCGCTCTAACCTCCCCATCTTGCCTAGAAAAGTGGAATACGGTGACTAATTCCTTCCCATATCCAACCAGAGACGCCAGTACTTCCGGTCTATGGGTGGTCACGAAAAGCTGAAGTTGGTTCATCCTGCAGATATCAACAAGTGACTCAAGGAGTGCGTCCAAGGACCTTGGATCCATATGGTTCTCCGGTTCTTCCAACAACAGAGCCGTGCTCTTTAGCATGAAAGCTGTCGATAGAATAACCAATCCGTTTCTTACGCCATCTGAAACATCATCGATTTGCACTCTTGCATCATCGAAAGATAGTGAACATCTGGATTCTCCCGGCCGTCGAGGAGAGGCCCCAAGGAACTCAAATCCTCGTACTGTTCGAAAAACCTTCTTCAGGAAATGAAGAAGTTCCTCTTCAAGCCGCCTTTCCTTGATTGGAGTCAGTGTCCTACTTTCAGAGTCTAGGACATTGCTGAGCATCCTAGCATCAAGCAGGGTTATTCCTCTGGTAAAGGTCGCCTCTTTCCCGATTGCGACGTTACCGCCGAAGCCGCCGAGTTCCCAAGTGACTTCTACGTTTCCTGATACAGTATCTGCAGACGTGTTCAGGACAACATGATTTGGGCTCTGTGGATGCTGCTGCAGTTGGATATGATATGTAGATGAATCGAATTCATATCGTAATCCCGAGGCCTCCTCTGGGGCGTATCGATACCAGTAGCTTCTAAGATCTGGATGCCTTCCAGTCCTTCTGGTCAATACTCTTCTCAAACATTCATCTCTATCGGCACTGAGCCTCATCAGATATATTGCATCGAATATGGTCGACTTGCCTGATCCGAACTCTCCAATGAACACGTTGATCTGATTGAAGTCCTTGATCTCAGACGACCGTATTCCTCTAAAGTTGCGAATAGAGACGCCTCTAAGCAATCGCTGTTCCCTACACAATCGTGGACACATGTTGCTTAAGTCCTTGCCGTCGCCTTTTTTTGAACAGCCGTGAAATCAGCTACCCGACAATACCGCTATCCAAGAAATTCCGATAGGTGTTCACGAATACTACCTGCGACGCTAGCATTCATCTTGTGGGCGTAACTTTACCATCGGGCCGCGGCGCTTGAGACCTCTCAACAAGACCTATATTGGCTTTCCTTCTTCGGAGGATCGCAATTACAGCAACAAGTGAGGCAACCATCACAAGGGACGGCGCCGGGAATTCTGGAATATTGATTGTGGCACGGGTCGCTGTGTCGAACGCCCAGTTCGATGCGCCATCCGGGTAGCGTTGCCATGTCCGCGCGTCATTGAATGGGTCGCTTTTCACTGGCGTTGTGTCGATCTCTGCGCCGACAGCGTCTTTGAGAATGATTCGCTCGTCGGTATTGTCAAGCCATTGAGTTGTATGTGTAACGACATAGAAGCCTCCAGCGGGTATCCCCACGCCAGACGGGATTGTCACCACGACGGGAACACCGTGAGTTGTCGCAACCTTCCAACCGCCAATACCAACTGGTGTCGGACCTGAGTTGTAGAGTTCAACAAACTCTGCTCCCGGCGCTGAATCGTCTCCGGGCGGGTTGAGTTCGAACTCGTTTATCAGCACATTAGACAACCCCTGCGCCTTCTCGGCGACTCGAGCGTGACTCATAGCCCCAGCGAGAACTAGGATTGCGAACAGCATGCTGACTCTCTTCCGCAAGACTGATTCAACCTTCTGTGTTCTTGCCATGTCGGTCACCCCGGTTCTCACTTTTAGCACTTGTGCCACTTTCCTCACCCAGCCTTAATACAATGAATGAGTGCCAAGACCCCATCAAGCGACGAGGGTGAGAAAGATGGAGAAAGTGCTGGGAACGTCGAAAGTGGGACCCAAGCAAAGAGTAACCCTCGTCAAAGAAGTCCAAGACCGACTGAAGACGCAAATAGGCGACCTAATCGTATTCATCGAGGACGAGAAAGGCAACATCGTGGTCAAAGTAAGCAAGCTGGAAAGAAGGTAGATTTTCGTTCAATTCCAATTGGGACGACTGTTTGGAGACCTTTCTACAACCTCAGCAAGGAACTTGGTTAGGGTCTTCGCACGTCAAGGGTTCAAGTTGTAACACTTAGATGGACCTCAACCAAGCAATCTCTCACCGCAAACAGAGTTAAAGACGGATGGTTTGAGTGCCCAAGATCAGAATCAATATGCCGGGTGACATTCATCGCTTCGAATTGTCTCTGAAAACCTGCCGATGGATTCAGCAAGCGGGAACTTGGCGGCATTAGTAATTGATTCGCTATGCTTCTCCATGAGGGCTACTCTTTCGTTCAGGTAGGAAGAATCTCCATCACGCAATCACGCAAGTTCGTATCCCTCAACAAAGCTGTTTGCTAGTATCTGCTTGATCCTCTGGGTTATCTCTGGCCTTAAGTTCCGTTTGAATCTCTGTTGGAAACGTTCATAATTCCAAGCTCTCCGTCTTCGACTTGGATGGGGAACCACAGCGACTTCCATACACCAATCGACATTGACTTTGGTAGGAGGAAGCCCGAGTGTTTCCCTTCTTTCCCCTACTTTCTTTTGGGGAACTATGACGTATTCTGGCTTGGGTAGCTTGTACTTCTTTTCTAAGAAATCTCCAGCCGCGTTCCCCACGGCAACTATGAGTCTTGGTTCGATTACTTCAATCTCCCTCATCAACCATCGCTCGCAACTGTTCGTAATCTTCTGGTTCTTGCTCTTGTCTATAGGACATTTTTGGTAATGTGTCCAGTATGCATTAGCTTTCCAAGATGGTCTAAACTGCGACTCTTTGGGATCGAAGTATCTGGTGACGTCGTCTCCTCTGAACAATCCTTCAATGAACCTTATGATCTCGAATCCTCCGTGAGGAACAACATAACCTTCCCGATCTACTGGAAGTCTCCACTCACCCGGAGACTCAGAAATCACCACTATCCTCACGTTTTCACTATCCGGTCTGACAATAAAAGGACCGCGAGTTCTATAGTCGCAGTCAAATCCGCACTTCTCAATCTCAGCTAATAGATCGAATAGACCCATCTCTTCACCCTTGAAAAGGGCTCTTCCCCTTCCTAGAAAAGATTTCTCACGCCCTGCGCCCTAATCCACCGATTCACTACAATCGCTGCTCGATAGGCCGCTAGCAATGGGTCTCTGGCAGCCCCAGCTTTTGCCACCTGCTTCGACAAAGCAATGTCTACGCGTCATAGCCTACCCTGTCAGTAGGTATCTGGTACAAGTGTTTCCGTTAGCGATTAGTTGCACGGACTCGATAGGCGCAACACCTCATGGCGTAACAGCGGATTACTCGGCTAGCACATAGCAAGAATCTTCCTATGACCAAGTGGTCCTTATCATTGAGGCCCATATCATAGCTGTGGTTGCATAACTGTCTCGGAAGGAATTGCAGCTGATCTTAACCAGATCCCTTTCTTCTCAGACGCCTTTCGAGGTCGCGAATGTTGCGTATGTCTCTAGGTGCCGCCCATTCGCGGTCGCCATGTAACAGGTAGAGCGGGCTTATCCGCCTGTAGGTCTCTCCTCGGTAGGACCTCCTCTTGATCTTCTTGAAGTATTGCTTACCGATGAAGTTACCTTTTTCGTCCGTGTACAGTTTCATAATCGAGTAATCGCTTCCATCAGTTGGATGATCCTTTGATGATCCGCCAAGAAAGATTACTTGATTCCCCGTTAGTTTGAAAACAGGTACGAGTTTCTTACCTGTCTTCTTGAGGCTCTCTTCGTCTATTATTCCAACAACTTGGCCTTGGCCGATCAGTTCCCTGAGTGCATAAAGGACGCTGGATCTCGCGTTTTTCATGCCGACCTCTCTGTCTAGAAGTCTGCATAGCTCCGCAAATGTCTTAGGTTCGTCGAGACTTGAAAGAATCATGATTTGGTTCCTCCAAGCCTTGGTCTGGAAGAACCCCGTTCCAACGGGAACCTCCTTGGTGAAGGCCCCTGACAAGCGGCATCTAGCATCTTGCAGTCTCATGTCTGAACTCAGTTCAAAGTAGGTTCTAATGTAGTTAAGGCTTCTCGGAAAGACGAATTCATGCGTCTGGCACGGAGGCTAAACCGTGCAAGAAAGGAACAGAGGAAGAGAGAGAAATAAAGGTTACCAAGTCAGGTATGTCAGACCGCTCCTCAGCCTGACGCCTGAAGCCGAAGAAACCAAATTCCCCGGCTGCCACCTCATACCTCTGAAACGCAAGACAGTCCAGCTGCTGAGTAAGAGGACCACACGGATTCATCCAGCCATCGATTTTGTCAAAGGCAAAGCCTTCGTTGGATTGTTTCTACCGACGGAGGTCAAGATTCAACCGAAGAAGAAACAACTAGGCGAATATGGGGACGAAGAGGAGCGGCCGGAGGTTAGAGAGGAAGATCATCTCTGGCTTATTTCAAGCGACCGCACCAAACTGATTTACGCAGGTGATTATCAGCATCTGCGTGGAGAAGGCTACGTTCTAACGAATAAACCGCTCGGAGTTTCGAGTGCTCCGAGATGGGATCTTAGTGATTTGGCTGATTGGCTTACACCGAAGGAAGGCGCTCTCTCCAGATATCCGACTCTGGAGCCTGATTCAGTTTACATCGCTGTGAGAGACGCAATCGCGTACTACATGGAGTTTCCTGATCCACGTGATTTAGACTTCTGGACTCTAATGGTGATCCACACCTATTTCGCAAGGCTTTTCAATGCTTGCCCGATTGGATATGTCGGGGGAATCAAGCGAACAGGCAAGACTAAGCTTCTAATGATCATCTCCCTGCTTGGGTTTAACAGCGTCCTGAGCGCCAGTTTGTCAACAGCGTTCCTATTCAGGATAATTCAGGATGCTCGGGCAACTCTGCTAATCGATGAAACAGAAACGCTCTTTGACGCTGAAAGAAACCAAGCGCTCCGAGCCATAATCCTCGCAGCCTACAAGAAGGGGCAGGCAGCGCACAGAGTCGAAGGTGCAGATGGCGAAGTCAAACGGCCAACACCGTTCGAGATCTATACTCCCCTGTTCTTCGCTAATATTCAGGGGCTTGAGGACGTTCTTGAAGATCGAGCCATAACACGCATACTTCTCCGGGCTCTGAACCATGAGATCAGCAGACGGGAGCCATCAATCACTGATCCTCGCTGGGCAAAGATCCGATCTGGATTGTATCGTCTGTATCTCGAATGTGCTGCCGAGGTCGCGCAGATGGCTAGTGGCGTTAGTGGCGCTAGTGGCGTTAATGGCGGCATTCTAGAAGGTAGGGAATTAGAGTTGTGGCACCCCATCCTTACCCTAGCCCAATTCTTCGAGAAACACGGCGTTTCTGGACTCATTGAAAGAATAACCTCTCTTGCTGTAGAGGTAGGGTGCTACAAGCAGGAGGAGAACCTCACCGAGTCCACAGACATGCTTCTCCTGCAGGTTCTGCGTGAGTTAGTCAAGGAGGAGGGATATTACTCCGTCTCCCAGATCAAAACCAAACTAATTGAACTCGTGGCTGACGACGTGAAGACTCCTCCGAAATGGCTGACTAGCCAATGGCTTGGTCGGGCTCTGAAAAGAGCAAGGATTGGGAAACGTCGGAAGCTCGGTACTCATAGAGAATATTTCATCACGCCACGGCAAGTCATGGACCTTATCACCCGTGTCGGGGCAGACCTGATTGAGTCAACGCCTCCATCTGAAATGACGCCACAAACGCCACATCCGCCACTAACGCCACCTGTGCACCCCTTGGTACCAGAGGACGGTACCAGAAAGATTGCTTTGCAGGAAAAGAAGGAGGCCAAGGAATGAACCGCGTCCGGCGTCACTGCAGCCACGAGCAGCATTTCATACTCGACAGGATTCACAGATGGACGCGGGGCTTCTGCAGTTCCAAGGACAACCCTGTGACGTATGCTCCAACCGGGCTGCTTTCAGAGATCACGAAGGTTCACACTTGACGTTTCAAATCAAAACTACGAAACAATAAGTACAGACGGCTTCCTAGTACATGAATCAGAGGCAGAGAGACATAATGTCCGGGGCTGCTCCAACCGAGTTGGTTCGCTTCCTTGCTGCTAGAGGATATCACCCCCGTTCCTCAAGTCACGGTGAGGCAATGTGTGACTTCTTGCTTCGGGATCTGCATTCGAACTGCCCTGCTTTCAAGGCCATGGTGGATAGTGGGAGCATTGTCTACCAAACCAACTACACAGTGAACAAGAATACTCCTTCCGAATGGACGATTGACCTAGTTGTTGGCAAGAGCAGCGGGCCGCTGCTGGGTGGGCCTACTATTGCAAGAGCTGATCCTTCAGAGGTATGGATCGCCATCGACGCCAAGGCAATCATGACTGAACACGGAAAGGCGCGAAGAAACCGCCAACGTGATCTCAACTCAATGGCGGACATTCTGCATAGAATGAGTCCGATTCCAATAACCGCGGCCTACGTCATCATCAACATCGCGTCTCAATTCCGCTCACCACTACGCGAAGAGATCACACAGCATAGGAACATCGAACGCATAGTTGCAGAAACAATCCCACTCATGAAAGAGATACTCAAGGACGAGAAGATAGGGCGGCCGGGTCTAGACGCAATAGGCGTCACCATCATTGACTATTCCAACCTCCCGAACTCAGAATGCCGGTTGATTCAGGACCCGCCTGCTCCAGACCCCAGTAGCCCGCTTCATTACGACAACTTTCTATCCAGAGTTTGTGACGACTTTGCGGCCAGATTCACTCGCCACAAGACTTAACTATATTCAATATATTCAATGTATATGACCGCACATGGGAAGACAGCAAAAGGCAAACGTCACCAGTCGCAACATCGTTCTGAAGATCGATACCTACAACCGATTGCAGAGCTTCATAGTCGAGCTAGTCAAGGAAAGAAGTGCACCACGAATAAGTTTCGATGAAGCAGTAAACGAACTCCTTGATCGAGCAAAGAGAAGGTAGGTGATCAACTTGATCCAAGTCGCTATCCCAGAAAACCCTACAACTCACGAGTTGGATCTTCTCGTTCCTAAATTAGCGAAAGACAGGGTGGCCCTTGAGGAAATTGAACGCCGAATTCAAGGAATACCGACACATCACAAATTGATCTTGGGAGATGCGAGGGATCTTAGCAGAATTGAGAATTCAACGGTGCAGCTCATAGTGACCTCTCCCCCCTATTGGACTCTCAAAGACTACAACAAGATTCCGGGACAGCTGGGCAGTATCGCAGACTATGACCGATTCTTGGGAGAGTTAGATCGTTGCTGGAGTGAGTGCTTCAGAGTGCTTGTTCCGGGTGGCAGACTTGTCATCGTCGTGGGAGATGTGCTCCTGAGCAGAAGGAAACATAAGAGACACCAAGTAGTGCCTCTGCATGCGGACATTCAAACAAGATGTCGACACTTAGGATTTGATAATCTAGCTCCTGTTTTCTGGTACAAGATCGCCAGTGCCGCCTATGAGGCCGAGGGTAAGGGTAGAGGATTTCTGGGAAAGCCATACGAACCAAATGCTGTCGTCAAACACGATGTAGAATACATACTCATGGAGCGAAAGCCGGGAAGCTATCGGAGCCCTGACCCCAAAACCAGATTGCTTAGCATCATTCCTGCCGAGAAGCACTCCGTATGGTTCCGCCAAGTCTGGGAAGATGTGAAAGGAGCGTCGACTCGGCTACACCCGGCCCCCTTCCCCGAGGAGCTGGTCAACCGCCTTATTCGCATGTTCAGCTTCGTTGGCGATACGGTTCTTGATCCTTTTGTGGGAACTGGAACAACTATGGTTGCAGCTGCACGAGCTGGACGCAACAGTATAGGAGTAGAAATTGATCCAATCTATTGGCGCTTGGCTCGAAGCCGCCTGAGCAAGGAGCTTCCTTCAATAACCGCGAGACGCACTACAGAGTTCTTGAAGTGGTGATTACCGGACGGCATTGTCCAGACTCTCAAAGAAGAGATAACAAGAGAGGAAGCTTGGCTTGGTATCAAATCCAAAGACTATCAGAGACTTCTACAACAAGATGACTGATTACGACGATTTCTGGTTCGCTGATAAGATTCTCTACGATCAGATTCATGAAGTGATGCTCAGTAACCTTCCGAAGCACGCTGATATGGTTCTTGACGTAGGTTGTGGCACGGGAATCCAATCGGAGATATTGTTGAATCGAGGCTTCCGGGTCGTCGGCGTCGACATAGCGAGAAACCTCTTGAGAATCGCTTCGAACAAGACGGGGAGGAGGCTCGCTTGCTTCGAGGCGAGTGGAACTCACCTGCCATTTCGTTCGTCTTCGTTTGAACTGGTGATATGCTACTATAACGTCATAAATCATATACCAAACTACTTGCTCGCCCTGCAAGAGATTGCTAGAGTGCTGAAATCTGACGGGTGGCTGCTCCTAGAGGTTGAGAAGACCTCTCTCATTGACACTTTTTTGGAAGTTGTGGATTTCTTCCTTGGAGGGAGGCTCGGCTACTTCGAGGATAGAAACAGCATTCTTCGGCATATCATTGCGAGAAGTGATCATCAGGCAATCACGTGGGTTGAAGAGGGGATGACTCTGTCCTGCTGGAAATTCTACCCCAAGAAGCTTGAGGAGGAGTTGAGGCAACTCGGATTCCGCTTGATGAGAAAATATGGAATAAGAGTATTCGTATCACTAGTACCATGGGGGCTTCAGATAATGCGGTCTCGGCTAGTACACGCGATCATGAACGTCTTGAACGTCATCGACAAGAAGACCGCAAGCGGACATTTCTTTAGAGAACATGGACTCAGCACAGTATACGTATTGAGGAAATCTTCTGATCAGCGGTCTACTTACCCTTCTTCCCCTTCTCCATCAGTCCTAGCATCTGTCTTTCCTCGTATTCGTAGCCAGCAAAGCGATATCCTTCAAGAGCTTTCTCGTAACACTCACGTGCCCTACGAGACCTCCCTATCTTGTCCAGAGTCTCACCGGTTTTCTTGTACGTTTCTGCAGCTTCCCAGAAATACAAGTCCTGTTCAAACAGTTTTGCAGCTCTTTCGAAATTCAGTGCAGCGTCCTCTCTGTTTTCTTTCTGAATATCCAAGTAGCCAATCTGCCTATGCATTATCGCGGATTCCCAAAGATATCCATCTGTTTCGAACCATCTTGCTGCCGCAGCAAGTAGGTCTATTTGCTCTTCTGGACTCTCCGTAAGCTCAGATCGCTCCTTGGAGCAGAAACCTGCTCGCGAGTACAGAGATGCCTGCAGAAACATCTTTTCAGCCTCTCTCAGTCTACTCATGGCATCTCGCTTTCTGTTCTCTTTCTTACACAACTGAGCAATGGCCCTGTAGCATTGCCCTGCACTGTCAATATCGCCTCCTTCAAGGTATTCCTTCGCTGCTTCTTCAAGACAGTTTACTGCCATCTGAAGGTACCTAGTCTTCTCATCCTTCGAGAGCGTCAGTTCATACAAGTATGCGTAGGAGTTGCCTTTCAATCGCAACCCGTACGGACTGGCAACCCTTCTGAGCTTCAAGGGAAAAACGCGTATTCTCTTGGCAGGAGAAGCCGCCATTTCAAATCCCTCAATAGCTCGAAGATATGCTTCTCTTGCTTTCTCTCTGGCGTCCTCTCGCTTGTCCGCAACTGAGAAAAAAACCATAGCGCTGTCGTACTCCTTTCGTGCAGCCTTGTCATATTCAGCAGACATACGGGCAGCTTTCCTTCGTATGTCTCTGGCTATCACTAGCGACAAGAGAATAATCACTATTGGAAAAGCAATCATCACTATAACAGGGTAGAACTGTGACAAAGGCACCTTGATTGTCCGAAAGACAGCCCCAATCTCCAAGAACAGCGCAACTATTTGATCGGCCCGTGCCACTATGAAACTGATGATTGTGAGAAGTGCCGCAATCAGAGCCACATAGGGGGCGACTTTTGCGATGTCCTTTGAAGATGAATGCCTCGCAAGGTTAAAAGAGCACATGGAATAGTCGAATATAGCTGCCCCATTTTGGCTATTAGCTTTGCCCTGTCGCTGTCTGCAACATGGATGGGCTGGAGGCTCACGATTGAGACGCTGCGATGCCACCAGAGGGGCCTCACCGAGCATCGGCAACCGCCAGAAGAACGCCTAGATAACGTAATCGTAAGAGAAAGGCGAAAACCAATCCTTAGCTTCGCTCTATCCGTGGTGACCCTTATCCTACATATTCTAGGATTGATAACTGGAAGACTCCCTTTGTCCTAGACTATCATCGGTGTGCACACAAGCAAAAGTGGGCAGAGTTCAGACGCACACATTACTGATGCTTAGGAGATTTTTCTCATGATTCTGGAGATGATAGCTTCGAATGTCGAATATCTCTGTTCGATTCGGTTGCGTGTTTCGTTACCCCACCACCATCCAAAGTACTTCTCTGTCGATGAGAGTTCACGGAGTCCGCGTCCGAGTTCACGCAGATCTTCCTTGACACTTAGCCGGCCAGCTTCCGGAGGGGCCCCGAGCCTGCATAATGCGAAGGCATGATAGCGAAATGCTTCCTTCAGGATGGCGACATCCCCAAATCTGAAGCGTCTTTCTCTGGCTTTCCAATCGTTCTGCAATGACGTGAGGCTACTTCTTACTGTCTTCACATATCTGTCAAGCGATCCACTCTTGGCTGAAGCATTCAGCACGTCCTGCAATCTAGCCAAGACCTCTAGGCAGTCTCTTGCCTTGCGTCCAAAGGCTTGCGCAGACTCGGTAGAAACATCAAACTGGTGCTCAGCCAGATGGTCAAGAGATCGCGCGAGATTCTCCAGCTGCTGTACTATTCCGAGTTGCTTCGCAGGTTCGACTGAACTCAGACCAAAAGCGACTTCTGCATAGATATGAATATCTGATAGCATCTGAATCAAGTCAGGATTAATGAGGTACTCCTTGTAAGTGATCAGAGTTAGTTCAATATCACTTGCGAGAGCAAGCAACGCATTGACATATGAGCCGATTTCATCCGGCTTTCCACTCGGCACGGTCACAGCGAGTGATCTGGAGTGGAGTTCCTTGACCTCTTCCGGAGTCGCACGCCTTGAGGAAGTAAGATCTCTTAGGTATGGTATCCCTCCAACATAGTAAACCGGTTCTATCCCTTTGGGAACGTCAATCCTCACGACCACCTTGGAATCTTTTTCCATGAATGTGACCTTGACCCTTACTCTGGGGTTGACCTGACCTGTTGTCCCCTCGATTCTTCTCTGGTACTCGTCTTTTGAACGAGCGTCCGTGAGAGCGGCGACTCTTTTGATGCCTACGATGTCACCTTTCTTGCCAATTCCGAGATAGATCCTGCCGGGATTTGAAGTCGCAAAACTTGCTATGACTTCAGCAAGGTCTCTGGCTTGATCAGGGAATTCTTCTTTGAATTCAAGGCTTTGAGATTCGCCTTGCCGTAGGTCGCGCTCAAGCTCATCGCAGGCCTCTTTGTTGGGATCATTGATCATGCGCGACAGCTCTGGGACTGTAGTTTGAGTCATGCCATCCTTTCGGGCATACTCTGCAATCAAGATTTCGCAAGCGGTGACAAGCGGCGGGTCGCTACCGCCCTCGCAAGCCAAAAACGATCGCTGCCGAAACTGCCAAGAAAATAGCAAAGTTGTAGGGAAACATGTCGCGGATACAAACATCTAGGTTGAACGGAACGCCAGTGAAAATCGAACTGAATAGATGGAATGCAAAGTATAGAGATGCCGCCAGTGCGAATACGACTGCCACCTGAATGGACATACGTAATGGCGTATGTACCCTGAGATGTGTTAGCAGCTTCTCCCATCGACTTGGAACCTTGTATTCCTGTTTGTCGAAGACGTCTAGGATGGATATTATTCCTTTGAATCGGCCTAAGGAAGGGTAAGCAAACAGTTTTGCCAATTTCACAGTTGCGAGTTTAGTGTCCGCTTTCTTCGAGTGGATTGCTTGCAGAAGTCTTCCTTGGATCTCCTTGCCCAAATTCGAGAATACTGGATAGACTTCTTCTTCCAACACGTTCCAGTCAGTCTTCGCCAAGCCTTCCTTGGAATTCAGCAAGGCTCTTGCAACCTTGTTCATGACTCTTTCTGCTCTATCATTATCTCCCTTACGAATTGCTTCATATGAAGAGAAGCAACGCAAAAAGAGTATATCTTCCATTGAGAGCATGCGACTCGCAAAACCAAGAAGCATAAGAGAAAGAACGATGGGTGAAAAAAGAATTACCGCTGTGAGGCTCGTAGCAGGGATGAAACCTGCAGGGCCGAGCCAGAAAACCACTATCGCCGTCACTCCAAGAGAGGATGGGAATAGGTAGTACGCTATCCTTCCTAACAATCTCGCTCCGCCCATTTTCGACCGTTTGTCTCTCAATCGATCGGCTATGGCCTCTGCTAGATCGGTCTTTTGCCCCTTCAATGATAGACGGTAGCGTTCTCCTGATGGGTAACCCGAAGAGGGATGAATCAAGTCTTCCTTTTCGAGGAGCCTGAAAGCTTCGAATAGCTCGCCTTTAGGGATCTTCTTTTGGTAGTGAAAATCATGTACGGCGTTCACCTGAATATCTTCAATATCCTTGTTCGCGCCGTCTGTTCGCTTCTTGAAGAGATCGAAGACTTCGTCCGCAATGTCAAGTATCGCCGGATCTGTCATCTTCAGCCCCGCGAGCAAGAAGTAGGTGAGTCGAGGTCAGTTATAATCCTAAACATTTGTCTTCCCCAATGTGGCCTTCAACCGCAAGCACAAGACTTGCCTCTACCAAAGCCAAAGTCCACCTGACAACAGATACGCACACCGTCAGGACGCAAATCTTTTAGTGAACTAGTACCAATCATAGCCGGAGCCGTGGGGCCGACACTAGACCAACGATGGGGCCGACGAAAGGCCCAATCGTCTAGGCGAACCGTCGAAAGGTTCGGGACAGCTTGGTCTAGGCAGCGAAATGTCGCCAACAGGATACCAGTACGCTTGTTTGAGCGTGGTGAACCTGGGGCGCTGGCGACCTTGACTATGAAGCATGT
>Ga0209725_1000788_pt1 | contig 18695 bp, 17 predicted proteins | sample I18A1metaG_FD_184145 | JGI IMG/M metagenome (GOLD analysis project Ga0209725, IMG submission 184145) | Lake sediment bacterial and archeal communities from Gulf of Boni, Indonesia to study Microbial Dark Matter (Phase II) - ​I18A1 metaG... | ecosystem: Environmental > Aquatic > Freshwater > Lake... | reverse complement strand
TACCGTACACTATGCTCGGCGCTGAGGTGCATTGCGACCCGATAGACTTCGAGATCCTCCAACCTCTTGAGGGCCCAAGCATCTACAAGGAACACCTAGACCAGAAAGGCGAGGGACTTCACCACGTAGCTGTGGTGGCACCTTCGGAGGACGTTAACGAGGCGCTGAACAGTTTCAAGAGGAAAGGCGTCGACGTGATAATGAGTGGAAGAGTAGGCGAGGACATTCGCTTCTACTACATGGACACAGACCCTGTCCTCAAGATGGTCGCAGAGACGGTCAGCGGACACGCCATTTCAATGAAACCAATCTACACCTATCCATGACTGGTTCCTGAGCTAGAGTCCGAGCAGTGCGATGAAGGGAGTGGTGAGATGAAGACGACCCCTGCTCCTATGTCTGCCAGAGAGTTCGACGAGCTTTTCCAGAAAGTGTGTAACTGGGGACGCTGGGGACCGGATGATGAACGGGGCACGCTCAACTACATCACACCGTCACATGTACTTGCCGCAGCTGGACTTGTGCGTTCGGGCCGTTCCGTCTCCCTCGCCGTGCCAATAAACACAGTCGCAGGGCCGGACAATCCGCGTCCCGCAGTTCATTACATGGTGCAGACCTACGATGTCAAATCACATCTTGGCGAGCCGCAATTTCTGCTAGACTACTTGGCTAGCGAGTTCCATGGTGATTGTCACACTCACATTGACGCCCTCTGCCATATTGCCTACAGGGGGAAGCTCTACAACGGCAAGTCGGCCAGTAGCGTGACGTCTCATGGCCCGCGATTCATGGATATCACAACCTATGCCCACGGCATCGTGGGCCGAGGTGTACTGCTCGACATTCCTCGCCTGCGAGGAGTGAAGTGGTTGGAGCCGGGCGAGGCGGTGACACGCGAAGAGTTGGAAGCCGCCGAAAAAGCTCAAGGCGTGAGGCTTAGCGAGGGGGACATCTTCCTATTTCGCACAGGACATCATCGCAGGCGGTTGGAGCTGGGCCCATGGAACAACGGTTATGACGGTGAAGGAAAGGCCGGTCTGCATGCGACTACGATGCTTATGCTCCACGAGCGTAAGGTCGGAGTGTTCCTGCCTGACGGTGACGGGGAGACTGTACCGAGCAATGTCGAGGGAGTGGCGTATCCTATACATACCCTCCAAATCGCAGCGATGGGGATGGCTTGTGCGGACAGCCTCCAGTTTGAAGAACTGGTGAAGGTGTGCGAGGAGGAGCGCCGTTGGGAGTTCATGGTCGTCATGGCCCCCCTACGCCTTCCCCGCGGCACCGGTTCGCTCTTCAACCCAATCGCCATATTCTAGATGCTCCCTTCGTACAACTGAGTTACGAGAAGCAGTGCTGCGCCCCAAAGAGAAGTAGCAAGCTTTGAGTGGCATTGAGGAATGCGCCCCTGCCGATAGTCTCATTATTTCTGAGTTGCCCTCGTATGAAGTAGGGCGGAGTGAGTCGTGGTGGATGAGAACTTTATTGCCGCGATAGATGCGGGAACTGGAAGCGGAAGATGTGTCATCTTCGACTTGGAAGGCAGACAGATCTCTTTCGCGACGAGAGAATGGTCCCATGCCACGATCCCGACAGCTCCAGGCTCTCAGGTCTTCGATACGGAGGGAAATTGGAACCTTCTTTGCCAGTCAATAAGAGAATCAATTGATCGAGCCAAGATACGACCTGAACAGATACGAGCCGTCAGCGCCACCAGCATGAGAGAAGGCATGGTGCTGTACGATAGCGAAGGAAAGGAGATATGGGCATGCCCGAACGTAGATTCCAGAGCCAGAACCGAGGTTGCTGAGCTAGTCAAGAAGGGTTTGGCGAGGAAGATTTACTTCACCGGCGGCGATTGGCTCTCAATCACTTCCCCGCCTCGATTCCTCTGGATCAAGAAGCACCAGCCCGATGTCTACAAGAAGACCGGTCACATGACGATGATTGGCGACTGGATCCTCTACAAGTTAAGCGGACGATTCGTAACCGATCCTTCTCTGGGTTCGAGTTCTGACCTCTTTGATCTTTCCAAGAGAACTTGGTCGGATAGAATCATAGATCTTTGCGGACTCAGACGAGAAATATTCCCGGAAGTCTACGAGCCTGGAAGCGTTATTGGCGAGCTGACGTCGAAAGCCGAGAGAGAGACCGGTCTGAAAGCCGGAACTCCAGTTGTCGCCGGCGGCGCCGACACACAGCTCGGCCTCGTGGGCATCGGAGCCGTCCGACCCTACAAGACAACCACTATCGGAGGGAGTTTCTGGCAGCAGACCATAGTAACCGGCAAGCCTGTAATTGATCCGGAATGCAGGCTCCGCACTCTCTGCCATTCTGCACCAAACCTCTGGATGACGGAGGGAATAGGATTCTACTGCGGGCTCACAATGCGTTGGTTCAGAGACGCATTCTGCGACCACGAGAAAGAGTTCGCGAAGAGAGAAGGCGTGGACCCCTACTACGTGCTCGAAAAGCAGGCGGAGACCGTGCCGCCTGGTTCCAATGGTGTTGTGCCCATCTTCTCAGACATCATGAACGCGAAGAAGTGGATGCATGCTCCCGCGTCATTTCTCCAATTCAACGTTGAACAGCCTGGACTCTCGGGCAAGAAGGAGTGCTTCAGGGCCATCGAGGAAAGCGCCGCATACGTATCGTATGGGCACCTGAGGATAATTGAAACCATCACGAGGTACAGGCCGAAGGAGATCGTCTTCTGCGGAGGAGCTTCGAAAGGGTTCCTTTGGCCACAAATACTAGCAGACGTGTTCGGCCTCACTGTAAGAGTTCCGGTAGTAAAGGAGGCTACAGCCCTCGGAGCCTCTATTTGTGCAGGTGTAGGAGCGGGCCTCTTTCCCAACATTCCCGATACTGCGGAGAGACTTGTGAAATGGGAACGCACCTTCGAACCAAGCGCAGAGAATCACCGCAAATACGTGAAGACCTACCAGCGCTGGCGCAGAGTCTACGATAGATGCCTAAGGCTGGTCGAAGATGGTCTTCTAAGCCCAATGTGGCGAGCCGCCGGAACATGAATGAAGCACTGACACATGAAGTCCAGCTCGGAAATCCTCGCACTCACCTTTGCCTACGAGACAACCTGACGAGATAGGAAGAGGATGACGCGCGAAAGAGCAGCCATGAGAGTGCACAAACAGGTTCGCATGTGCTCAAGCGCTATGGCCTGAAGACGTGAGCAATGGCTGGAACAAGCAGCATTATTGTGACGAGATCTGAATCATTATATGACGAGTGAGTTGAGAACAACTCGGAGAGGAAAGATGAAGAAGCTGATCAACGACCCTTTCAAAGTGACTGTTGAGAGCATTGAAGGCTACGCCAAAGCCTATCCACACATCGTGAGGCTCGTCGGTCCTCACGTAGTTGCGAGAAGGAACGCCCCAATACAAGACAAAGTCGGAGTCGTTGTGGGAGGCGGGAGCGGGCACGAGCCCCTCTTCCTAGGATGGGTAGGGTATGGAATGGCAGACGCAGCGGTACTGGGAGAGGTGTTCGCTGCACCTTCGCCCACATTCATTCTGGAAGCAACGAGGGCGGCAAACGGAACTGTAGGCGTGCTCTACGTCTATGGGAATTACGCTGGGGACAACATGAATTTCGACATGGCCGCGGAGACTGCCCGCGAAGAAGGAATGGATATCCAGACAGTCAGGGTCTGGGACGATGTGGCTTGGGCCCCCCCTGAGAGAGCTAGTGAGCGTAGAGGCTTGGCGGCTGACCTTTTTGTGATCAAAGTCGCAGGTGCAAAAGCGGAGATGGGAGCTAGCTTGGCACAAGTGAAGCAGTCGGCGCAGAAAGCAAGAGACAACTGCAGAACCTTCGCTGTCGCTCTCTCTCCTGCGACCATACCTGCCAGTGGAAAACCGACATTCACGATCGATGAGAACGAGATGTATTTCGGTATAGGCGCGCACGGTGAGAAAGGAGTAAGGAAGACAAAACTGCTATCTGCGGACGAGACGGCTGAGATACTCGTTGACGCTGTGCTCAAGGACCTTTCATTGAGGAGTGCAGATGAAGTCAACCTAATCGTGAACGGATACGGCTCGACCACGCTCATGGAACTCTACATCATCAACCGTAAGCTTCACGGAATCCTGGACGGTTTGGAGATTCGTATCCACAGGACCGAGGTGGGCAGCTTTCTCACGACACAGGAGATGGCGGGGTGCTCTGTGACCCTGATGAGACTGGATGAGGAACTAAGAGAACTGTACGACGCTCCCGCCTGCACACCAACATTTGTAAGATGTCAGGGAAATACTGGGACATAACTGAAGGGACGCCTCACTGACAAAAGCGATCAACTACGAGTTCATGATGAGCTTTCTCCTGGCTTTGGCAGAAGTCGTCGTGCAGCACAGTGACTCCCTTAGCAGAATGGACGCGGAATGCGGAGATGGTGATTTCGGCGTAGGAATGCAGCTCGGTTTCAACAATGTCCGACGCGCTCTTCTCGAACTGAAGAACCATGACGTTGGATCTCTCCTTAAAACGGCTGGCCAGCAGATATTGTCCTCTGTCGGAGGCGCCTCAGGACCTTTGTTCGGAACTCTTTTCATTGAAGCGGGGAAAGCTGTTGCTGGCAAGCACGAGATCGATGTAATGGATCTTGCACGAATGTTCGACAACGCACTGGAGAAAATACGTCTTCGAGGAGGAGCCAGTGTCGGAGACAAGACTCTGGTAGATGCCCTCGCACCCGCCGCGATGTCCCTCAGGCGTTCAGCCGAGAACAGTGTTGATATCTCACAAGCCTTGGAAATGGCCGCTGAGGCTGCCAAGATCGGCGCTCATTCTACCAAGAACATGATCGCAAAACATGGGAAGGCAAGATACTTGGGTGAACAAGCGTTAGGTTGCCAGGATCCAGGCGCGGAAGTCGTTAGACTCATCTTTGAAACCCTCTCAAATCACCACAGGACGCATACGCTTCACGATGAAGATTCCTAGAGGCGGGAGCCGTGTCCCGCAACCCTGCAAGCCAAAACAGATGAGAAACGCTCACACTACCGAGTACTGTTGGCGTTAGTGGACTGCTGATGATCAAGACCAACCAACACGAGTGAATCTCCTGTGTCAGATGAGCAGGTCAAACTCTGGAAGCGATTGATGCGCACAGAAGTGGGGGACTACAGAGCATTTGGTCTGGTCAACACCAGAAGGATGTTTGAAAGTGCCCTGAGAGAGAAGTACGCGATCCCCGGCTATAATTTCTTCAATCTTGAGCAGATGAGAGGAATCATGCAAGGATGCGTAGACACGAACTCCCCGGTAATCCTGCAGGTCTTAGAGCGCAACCTAGACAAGAGCAACTTGAGTTGCTTTCCCAATATGGTCAAAGGGATTCTCCCCTCAATTGGGCAGCAGGGCCGAAGTACACCTGTCGCTCTCCACCTCGATCATGGCACGAGTTTCGAGACCTGTAGGAAATGCGTTGATGCAGGTTTCTCATCGGTCATGATAGATGGGTCCCAGTTGCCTTATTACGAGAACGTCAAGCTGACAAGGAAGGTTGCTGAGTTCGCCCGCGAACGTGAGGTCTCAGTCGAAGGAGAGCTCGGGGGGATAGCAGGAATTGCAGAACGTGTGACGCCAGAGCAGATGTACACAAAACCTGCGGAGGTCGAAGAGTTCATCAAAGACACACGAATCGATAGCCTCGCCATATCGATAGGAACAGCGCACGGCCCGTTCAAGTCGAGATCCGAAGATACGCCCGTCGAACTGAGACTGGACATACTAGGTGAAATCAAAGAGAGAGTAGGCGACTTTCCTCTAGTGCTGCACGGAGCCTCGAACGTTCCCAAACAGTATGTTGAGATGCTAATAAGATATGGAGGTCAGATGGAAGGCGCCGCAGGGATCGGCGACGATCAGCTTCAAGCAGCAATCAAGAGGGGCATTAGCAAGGCTAACTTTGACACCGACATCAAACTGATCTTCACCGCTATCACGAGGCAATTCCTTGTAGAGAATCCAAAGGAGTTCGATCCTAAAATGCATCTTAACGTTGTAGAAGCTAGAATCAGAGAGTACGTGATGAATAGGAATGGAATCCTCTCTTCAGTTAACAAAGCCTCCCATTGCACCTAGACTGGACATGTGCTTTGGACTCTCTGCGTACCGCTCTGCTATCATTTGGATCATTGCGCAGCAGCCTTTGCCTGCGGGGAGATCACCTTCATGGGGTATGTTGTAGGGACCGACATAGGGACTACCAGTACGAAGTCTGTCGTCGTGGACGTAGACACCGGGGATGTCATGGCCATAGCTTCGTCCTCGGAGTATTTTCCAAAGTCGCCGATGACCAAATGGTCACAGCAGGATGCAAACATATGGATGCAAGCATGCTTCGAATCGATCAGGAAGGTAATCGATCTCTCTAGAACGAAAAGGATCGCTCCAGACGACATATGTGCAATATGCATATCGGCGCTGAACCCTGGTAGTGGAATCCCCCTTGGCAAGGAGCTGAAACCAATCTATCCTGCACTGATCTGGAACGATTCAAGAGCTGTCGAGGAGGCACGCCAAGCCATTGAGAAGATAGGTCGCGAGAGGCTCTGCACAGTAACAGGCAACACCTCAGACCCGTACTTCGGATTCACAAAGATGCTGTGGATGAAGAACCACGTCCCTAAGATATGGGAGAGAACCTACAGATTCGCCACTCCAAACGGGTACGCCGCTTACCTGCTCACTGGAACATTGCTTTACGACCTGTGCTACGCCGGAAACCTTGGAGGGATTTTCGACCTCAATCACCTAGACTGGTCGGATGAGCTTCTCAGCGATTTGGACATTCCCCGCGACAAGTTGCCGGACCTTATCCCTTGCGACCAAGTCGTTGGCGAAGTAATTGACGAGGGAGCCAGACTGTCTGGGCTGAGGAAGGGGACACTCGTGGCAGCCGGAGGCGACGATGCGCCAACAAGCGCCCTAGGCAGCGGTGCTCTAAACGACGGTGAACACAACTTCATGTGCGGCACCAGCGGCTGCTGGAATATGATTCAGGACAACAGAGTCAAGCCTTGGAAGATAACGACGAGACTCATCAACTACCCATTCGTCGTCGAGCCCAATCACAGGCTCGAAAGCTTCGGAGGGTCCAAGACAACTGGTCATTGCTTCCGGTGGTTTGCGAATCTGACCGGTGTCGCTGAGAGCCTGTTAGATGACGAAGCAGAGTCTTCACTCGCCGCTGAGAAAGGAATATTATTCATTCCTCAGATGATGGGCGAAAGGACTCCTGACTGGAATCCTTCCAGATTCAGCGGCTTTCATGGCCTTGCGGGAATGCCGACAAGAGGAGAGCTCTATAGAGCGATATTGGAGAGCGTGGCATTCGATCTACTGAGACACGAAGCTCCAGCGAGGGACGCTGGAATCGAGCTATCAAAGACGATGTTGATCTCGGGGCCCACCGCGAAGAGCAAGATCTATCGCAGAATCTTGGCTGATATTACGGGCTATCGGGTTCTGTACCCGGCTAGGAGCCAAGAGGCACCGGGTGGAGATGCGCTTATCGCAGCCGTTGCAAGCAAGCAAGTGCGAGGTTTCGGTGTTATCAAGGAGTGGCTCAGGCTTGATGAAGCGGAAGCGACCGAGCCAGACGAGACGGCGCACAGAAGATACATGGAGTACTTCGAGAGGGTATGGCTTCCGTACTACACCGCGGCCAAATACATCGACGATGCCATAACCTCTTGGACTGCACAGCAGCCTTAGCGCCGATCCCGTAATACGTTTTGACCTACGAGGTGTGTCTCTCGAGTTTGGAGTACATTTGGTCTATGTATTCCTTGCTCTTCCGGCATGCTCCAAAAGGGTCTAGCAGCGGATAGATATCCAGCCCCATGTAGCCCTTGTACCCGATCCTCTGCAAAGCTTCGAAGAACCCTGTGAAGTCATGAACCGTGCCAGGAACGAGATCATCATCCCAATCTCCGTAGTTATCGCACAGATGAACATGGAACAAGGCTTTGTCAAGCTTCTCAACCGTGGTTGGAAGGTCCTCTTTCGCGTACATGGCGTGACCTGTATCCAAGAGTACGCCTAGATTGCTTGACTTGATCTGGTCGATGAGTCTCAGTATTGTGTCCGCGTTCGCGATTAGGGAGAAGTTACGTGTCTCTTTGGGCTTGTATTCGAATGCCAGCTTCAAGCCTGAATCAGCCGCGGCGTCAACGCAATCGGAGAGCCCTTCCCTGAACCAGTTCCAAGCGTTCTTGAAAGTAACCCCCAGAGGATGCGGGAAACCGTCGCAATCCGGAGAGATGCCAACCATTCTCGTTCCTATCGCCTTAGCCGCCTCGAGGGAAGTCTTGAAAAGCTGAGTCACGTCCCGCCTGACTTTCGCGTCGGGATGAGTGAAAGCCGCCAGAGGCCAGTGACCAGCAATATCGACGTAGAGAGAAGGCACTTCGAGTTTGTGAACGTCAAGCAGCCATTTTACCCTGCGAATCTCCTCGCTGCTACAGTCCTTCGCAGGGTCGAATATGCCCAACTCAATTCCGTCGAACCCGAGTTCTTTGAGACCTTTCATGACATCTTCAAGCGGGACCCTTTCCCCCAGCCGAAAGAAACGCGTCTGTCTCTCAAAAAAAGCCCATACTGGTGCCGAGGTCTTCCACAAGTTCGCCACGAGTCGAAGTGTGATCGCGTTTTCTATTTAGCGCTTAGCACTCAGATTCCGAGGAGGATCTCAGGGGGACTAAGATGGAGCCATCAGGAATCTTTCCTCGACTGCCATTCCTCTGCTTAACGGGCTACTGTTCCATAGGCTGCGGCGCGAACGTCTTTGCCTGTCTCCGTAATCCGCGAACACAGGAGTGCGGCTACAAGATCGAGCACAACGAGGACTAGGATCGAGTACTGGAAGCTTCCGAGAGCGGCCTTCGAATTCCATTAGCACAATGAAGAGCACAGAGCCGACTTGAGAGAAAAGCCAAAGCACTGAAGCCGCCGTTCCCGCCATGCTTGCCCCGACAAGTTCAGCTGAAACCTGCAGTCCAACTGGGAGTGCAGACATCAGAAAGAACCCGAGAATGAACGCGCTGATCGCGTGAAACACGAGCCCTCCGCCAGTCACAAAGACCATCAGAGCCGCGGCCGAAAGCAGCAGGTCCGCGACGAGGAACGGTTTTCGCCTGGCCGTCCTGTCGGACAAAACGGGGATCACGATCGAGCCTAAGATCCCTCCGACGATGAAGACCCCGCCTACTATCCCAGCATCTGTTATGCTGATTCCGAACAGCTCTAGAACCTTCTCTAACCACGTCGCGGGGGCGGTGAACAGGCCGACGCCTATGAAGAAAGCCGCTGAGAGTAGCGCTAGGTCTCTTGAACGGATCACTCTCCGGAAAGCACTTGTGGAAAAGGTCTCGATTCCTTCTTCTTCAGGCTCAGGAGGCATCACTGGTTTCCTCCGCGCAGCGATCATGAAGAACAGCGCCCCCGCGACCGCGATCACGGTGTAGCACAGGAGCATGGATTGAAAGCCATTCGACAGCATCAGCAACAGCGTGACCGAGAGGCTGATCATCGTCCCGAGGAACAACGCCATGCTTCCCAGCCCTGTGGCAAGAACTCTTTCCTTCCTAGGGAACCAATTAGCGGCGAGCTTTGAAATGCCGTTCATCACAAACGGCTCCCCAATCGCGACACCTGCCTGCAAGACTAAGATCGCGGCGAAATCCGTTGACAGGATTCCCAACAGCGAGAAAAGGGTTCCTTGTGTGCGCACGTCGAGACCCGCGTTTGAACTATCAGCCACAGTTAGCTGACACTAAGTATCAGAGATTGCTCAGCAACGCTTCAGGAAATCAGAAATACTCTAGCGCTCATTACGCCAGTCGGGGAGAATGATGAATCCGAAGCTTGAGAGCAGAAAAGGAGCGAACCTCGCCTACATTGAACACCGGGGACCCTACGACAAGGTGCCCTGGGAGGATTACATGAAACGGCTGTACGGTTGGGCGAAAGAACAGAAAGTGATGCCGGGGTTCTACCCGATGGCAATATATCACGATGAACCTGAGAAGACGCCTCCCGAGCAGTGTAGAAGTGACATCGCGATCACCTTCAAGGGCAGAGCCAAGGAAGAGGCGGGCATAAAGACTCGCAGGATGCCCGCGATGAAAGTAGCCACGATCTCCCACAAAGGCCCTGGAAGCGAGTTCAAGAACACGTACGCGAAACTCTCTGACTGGATCGAGAAGAGAGGGTACAAGATATCCGGGCCTCCGATTGAGGTCTATTCAAAGAAACCCGAGGTTGTCGGCGGCGTCACTGTGCTCTACGCAAAGGTGATGATGCCAGTCAAGAAGAAGTAGGGAAGTGCCGCGCATCCGTCTGTCACAGACCCTTTGGAAGTCTGAGGTTCAAAGCATGCCAAGGGACTCGCGCCTAAAATTGCAGGCTCTTCCAGAGTACCTCAAACTACCTATGGGTGGCTGACACCCTTGCTTGGGTGTATGCCACCCTAGGAAACGCTCGATCCTGAGCCGTTAGGAGTCGGGCGGACCTCCTTTGTGTACCCCTGAGCACACAAGTTCACCCACAAATCCTCATGAGGTCCGCGCTGGACTTTGAGCCTTCAAAGGATGAGCAACTCACATGGCACGACGTGTCGGGGGATTGCTCAGAGCCAAGCAGCGGTACGAGCGGAAATCAATTGCCCAACTCAGAGCCTTCACAGAGTTGTAGATCATTTCGTCGCTCGATATGACCTACTGCCCCATTGGATAACTAGCCTGTATCGGAACGTCGGGTACCGCCATCCTTGAAAGCGCTCGTCTAAGCTTTCCTTCGAGGGCCTCGCAGGCTGTTGCTATGATTTCGTCGGACATTCCAAAGCTGAGATAGTCCTCATAAACGGTTGGGAGAAGTGAACCTCCTCAGGCGAGGTTTAACCTTGTAAGAAACTAACCCTTGCCCGTTCGTCCAATGAACTCAAACAAGAAGCAATGGTCGGGAAGTAAGCGTTGTCAACGAAAGCATTCTTAACCTTGCCTGACATGGTGGGTGGCATGACGTCGTATGTCGTCTAATGTAGTCCTGAAAGCCGTTCAAGACAGGAGAAGCGTCTTTAGGTTCAAACCCGACGCTGTCACAGACGATAAGATCGATGCGATAATTGAGGCGGCCAGATGGGCGCCCTCATTCACGAACTCTCAACCGTGGGATATCATCGTCGTAAAGGATCGAGAGACAAGGCGGAAGCTCAGAGAACTCGCCGCAACAATAACCGGAGTCGGGATCGAAGAGGCCCCCGTGACGTTTGTCGTAACCGTCGACACAAGAAAGGACCCGCACCACTACGTGGAGGACGGAGCGGCCGCGACTCAGAACATGGCTCTAGTGGCGCACAGTCTTGACTTAGCCTCATTCTGGGTCGGCGTCTTCGACGTTTCTGGGGAGAGGGCTTCCAGCGAAGAAAAGATCAAGAGCCTTCTGAACATTCCGAGGCATTATCGAGTCATCTCCATGTTGCCCGTCGGCGTTGCCGCGATGAAATTCTCAAAAGAAAGAAGATCGAGCTCAGAGTTCGTCTACCACGACGCATTCGGTAAGAGATGAACGGAATCCCTGCTGTGCTTCTCGTGGCACGAGCGAAACCGTGATTGAGCGACGATCCTAAGATCTAGTCGGACAGATCGCTCGAACTCTTAGAGAACTTAGCATATTTCGCGGAAGCATCGTCTGGACTGGTGAGAACGCGAGCTGAACCCTGGGCTTGCGCCCTCGGTCAGCCGTGTTCTCGAATTGACATCAGAGGGAACTACTGCGGGTATGAGGAGTACCCCTACGCGATTGATTTCATCGCGAGTAAGCGTGTCGAGCTCAAGTCTCTGATCTCCGACGCGGTTCCGCTTGATCAGCTGGTCGAGAATGTATTCGAAATCCTAGTGAAGCCTCGTACCGAAGCTCTTAAGATCATAGCTAAGATCAGCTGGTTCTGGAGACGAATTTCTTGAAGCTGGGCAGCCCAGAATACACGGAAGAAGTGATGAAGAGAACGAACTCAGATGAGAAGTATCTGAACTTGTCAAAGGGTCAAAACGAGATCTACACGCTCGTGCTTGAGGCTGAGCCCGAGAAAGGCGTCGCCGAAACCCTCACCTTATGCTACAGAGTTGATGATGGTAGGCTCGCTGAATTCTATCCGGCGGAAAGGGAAGCGACCTTCAAGATGTCGGCACCATACGGAATATGGGTTGACATCCTAAGAGGCGTGCTGGGTGCAAACAAAGCATTGATGACTCGAAAACTGAAGGTCAAGGGCAACTTCATGAAACTGCTGAAGTATTCTGAGGCCGTACTTCGATGGGTCGATGTTCTCAGAACGATTCCAACAGAATTCGAAGGTCAATACGCTGAGTTCAACATCAAGGGTGCATGATCTAGAGGCGAACGAGCGCGGTTGTCACTGCTCAGGTTTGGCAGTCTCCACTCTACTGGATCTCCTCTTTCTTTGGTCTAGCTGCTCTGTCTGACGTCCAATGCTACTTGAGTTTTCAGTACGCTTTCCCAGATCCAGAGTCTTGGATCGCGATCACTGCCTTTCTTCCAGGCATCGGACTACTGAAACGAAGGGCGTGGCGTGTCCTGTTTGCGCTGCTTGCAGGTAGTGCTTCAATCTTCCTTGGCTTGATGGATGTGCTTTTCGACCTCGAAAACGGGATCTACCTGAGACTCTACTGAGCCCCGGGCACAAATGTCGCTGTCGAGATAGTCATCAACATCCTGACCCTAACGCATGGACCCGCACTCATATGGTATGTTTGGACGAAGGGACACACTTTACTTCAGGTGCTCTCCGTCGAATCCCCGGGCATTCACGGCCCGAGTGAGCGGCCGAGAGGGCATGGTGAGGGGCGGCGTCTATCCAGTCAAACCCAGAGAGCTTCTGACCCTAATCTAGGCTCGTGCAGTATCTACCAGTATCCGAAGGCTGGCATCGGGGACCATTGCATCGGGTACCACGGATAGAACCGTGGCGCCATAACTGGATAGTACGGCGCGTAGTAGTACGGGTGATAGTACGGAGACCAGTACGGGTAGTAGTACCACGGCCACTCGGCGGCTGCGCCTGCCAGGCCTCCGACTGCCGCGCCGGCTAGACCTCCGATCGCGGCCCCGGTGAGTCCTCCAAGAGCCCATCCGCCTAGTCCGCCGAGCGCTGCCCCTCCGAGCGCTCCAAGAGCTATGAGAGCCATCGAAACCACTTCGCCTATTTCCTGCACTCTGAACCTCTAAAGCGTTTGGTTTCATGAAAATGTTAAGCCCCATTCGCTTCACTTATGACTTCAGACATTCATCAAGACGGAGCAAACTCATGTTTCACAATCCGGCTGACTATACAACAACAAGACAACTAGAAATGTCGCGCGGAAGGGTTCGAGAGAAGACATTCCCGCAAATGTTTGGCCTGTGATGGTCATTGAAGCTCAAAGATTTCGTTGCGAGGTACGGCCGACCGTATTCCACCATGCTAGGAATCAAACTGAAGCTCAGAAAGAATGAGGACGCTGTAAAGTGGTTTCTAGCCGCGATCCTCTACAGCAAGCCGATCAGGGAAAGCTCCGCTACTCGAACCTACCAATGCTTTGAAGACCACGGGGTCGTCACCGCGAGACACATTGTAGACGCAGGTTGGGATCGGCTCGTCAGCATCTTGGACGAAGGCGGATACACTCGCTACGACTTCAGCACAGCAGACAAGCTCCTGGAAGTTTTTGGCAATCTGGAAAAATGGTACGGAGGTGACCTCAATAAGCTCTACGATCGGTCAAGGGAAGGAGTAGAGGTCGAGGCAAACCTCAAGAAGCTTGGAAAAGGCATCGGCGACACTACCGTCTCGATATTCCTCAGGGACATGAGGCACATCTGGAAAAAAGTCGCTCCTAAACCCACTCCACTCGTTACGATGGCCATGAAGAGGCTGGGCATCAGAGACCTCGAGGAGTACGCAAAGAAGCATAGAATAGATCCTGTCCGCTTGGAGACAGCTTTGGTTAGGTACTCGAAGGACTTCCTCAAGAAACGCAAGCCCTTGAAAATAGTAGCCTGAGCATCCGGGTCAGTCTCGTCGACGGGCCAAGTTGTCATCTAGTCCAGTGGACCGTCGACCGGATCGGGTCGAATCGCTCTGGGAAAGCCATGATGCAGAACCGAGGCGGCCTCTGGTCGAAGAGAATCTAGGAGGGGATCACCGTCCCATCCGCATTGACTGTCTTTACGCTCTCGATGTCGGTGAAGACCGACGCAATCAAGTCAGTTTCAAGACTTGCGTTTCCTTGGAGTTTCTTGATGGTTCCTCGTTTCAGTTGCTCTAGGGCTGTTGGGTATCCGGTGCAGGGTTCTAACGCGATACAATATGCTTCCCCGAACCATGGATGGTCAGGCATCCAGTAGCTCTGCCAGAACCAGATATTCCGAAAGACGGAGAGGTCCCATCTTAGTGCAAATCCCAGCCTCAGATTCGGGTTGACAATCGCGTACCATGAGTCCTTGAGATCCGTGAGGAAAGCAGTTTCGTCAGCAACGACATTATCGCTCGGTAGGACACTGAGGTCTACTCGGTTTCCTGCCCTATCTTCAACGTAAGGCCACTTGTACGTGGCCTCTGCCTTGATGCGCCCCCAAGGTTCCGGCTTTTCCATCACAACGGATTCAGCGGGAACAACTATCTTTGTGCCTGGGGCGACGAACGGTCTGCCGAAGGCTGGATGCTGAAGCCAACAGTATTCGAGGGTTTGACCGCTGAGGTTGGTCAGTCTCTCCTTCACTGAGAATGTTGCTTTCTTGTCACTTATTGTAATCCATTTCTCAACGCGGAACGGGTACCGTGGAATGTCGACTGAGAGCTTTGCCGTGACCTCCGACGCGCCCTCATTCTCAAGGACCGCATCCCAAGATAGCAAAGGTGTTTCGCCGTGCATTCCCCACTCGCCGAATCTGTGCTTGACAGGTTCGTTGCCCGCGAACGGAAGGATGTCCTGCCATCCGCCTCCGTAGTACTCCATGAACATCCCATCTGATCTTTCTGACGTCCCAACAAGGCTGCCGGGTCTCCTGTATCCGGTCGGCGCATGAAACAGTAGGTCAACGTCAAGGGGTTTGTAAGTCAATTCAACTATGTCTGATCCCTTGTCAAGGAGTGAAACGAGTCGCAGGTAGCGATTCTCGAGGACTAATGTGCGCATCCCGCGGTAAGTCCAGTCCAGGCTTGCACGACAACCAGTCAATTGTCTTCTCACAACCTCCTATTCTTTCACTTTTTCTAAGAGAACTTCATCGTTGTCCTCAACTTTTTTGAAGACTGTTGGATCGCCAACGATCTTCGCGAAGACGTTGACCGGGCTGTACGCTCGCGGCTCGCCATGCCTGCTAACTGGAGTGGGCCCGAAGAAGATGCAAAGCGCTCTTCCCGGAGGCCAATACGCAACGCTGCCTACCTGCACTTCAGCCCGTGCTTTCTCCTCCTTCACGTCCACCGGAATCGAGAAGTAGATCTCATCGCCCCATCTGTTCGCCTTGCCCTTGATTGGGAGAGCCTTCCAGATCGCCTCAGCCGTCCTAGGATTCTCGGAAGTGGCAATGACCTCTATCGCCCCGGTTGCCTTCGTCAATATTCTGATCCGTTTCTCCATCTCGATCACCGAGTCGGATCTGAGCTTCACAGAAGATGAAGCTTGCCGTGGCCCATCAGGGGCGACCGCTGGCTAGGTGGACGCATCGTTGGAGGAATCTTTCGTAGGCCTCCTTGAATTCCGCCATTGTCTTCTTGACTGGCCCGAAACTGTGCCATTCCTCTTCTGGGATTCCTCGTAGTCCGAGGTTCTGAATATCAGACAAGATCCCGACACGCTGGACTTCTGCGGAGATCTCCTTTGTAGACTCGTACCCTCGGACGAAATCGTCGATTCTCATTAATCGGTTGACCAACTGTACGTCAGGTGGCTGAAGCGCCGCGTTCCGATAAGAGTCCAAGTCAAAGCCTGGCGTCTCGGAGAAGAGTTGAACTGCTTTGGCGTGGTTCGGAAACTCCGTGTTGCACATGTTTGGAGAGCCGAGCGTGTCATACGTGTCTTCGGGGACACGCTTCGAGGCGGGGAGTACATCCATTGAGTCGAGCGCGATGGTCGCATCCCTTCGTCGCACCCTGTGCTCTTTCTGGAGCCAAGCCACCCATCTGCCGCGATTCTTCCTCTCGTGGAAGACCCAGTAAACTCGCCTCGCAACGAGCGTTCCAGCCTTCTTTAGATCCTCCTCGAGCTGCTCAACTTCCGCTCGGCTAAGCCCTCCCTCGGATGCGGCTTCCAGAAAGGCCCGATGTGTCAGCGACTTCAGGTTCTTGAAGGCGCAGACGATCTCTGCCTTCTCAGCAATTCCACGCATCGTCTGAAAACGTTCAACGTCTCGCTCCGGCAGGTTGAGTCCTCGTACGAGACGAGTCAGCAGTCGAGTTGCCTCGTCTTCGCCTCTCCGGCTTGCGATTTCAAGAAAGATCCTTTGAGCTTCCACCTCCCGAAGGTGGCTTACGAACCGCCCGCCCATGTTCGTCTCGTAAGTCCGCGTGACAGGCTTCCCCGACTTGATGGCCCTACATTTGCCTTCGAGAGCGTCGATGATCAACTGTAGTTCCTGCGTCACCGAGAACGTAACCGTGTTATTGGTGCCGATGCCCGATGCGTTGAGTTCTCGCGTGACTTGACGGGCAGCCTCCGAGCTGCCCGCCACTTTGAGCACAAGGTTCGGCCGGAGCCTGCCCGGGTTCGGGAGACCGAGGTACCTATCGTAGCTTGCTAGGTGCCGCTGAGCCAACTTGTACGCTCGCCTTGCATCTTCAAGGCTCGCTTTGACATCATCAGCGACATTCGGGTTAAGTTGAAAACTGATCATGTAGTCACGGTTCTCAGCTAGGTACGCCAGCGGCCTGAAGACTTCCAGGTTCGGCCAAAGTGCGAGGAGCGTTCCCGCCATCGCCATTTCATGACCGTGTTCAAGCGGATTCTGCCTCCAACTCGAGTTCTCACCGATTTCTTCTTGAAGGCGCTTGACGAGCGCGGGGTCCTCATCGAATGCTTTCACGGCGAGTACGGGATTCGTCGAGACCTGAGAGAATCCAAGGTGTCTCAGTATCTCGAGACCCCGCGCGTAGTCGTTTCCGAACTTGCAGAATCTTCCCTCGACCATCTTCCAGTAGATGGTATCATGCGCCACGTTCGCAAATGCGTCAATGAAACGCGACGGCCTAAGATCGGCTGAAAGTCTGTTCACGATCTTCTCGGCCATGTAGGCGGGCAAGCTGTCTCCGGAGTTCACGCTCGACATGCTTGCGAAGAAAGCTTTGACGGACTCGCTTGCGGATTCGCTCCATGTGTCCTCCAGGGCCGTCAAGTTCTTTCCAAGAATCGACAGGGCCTTGCTAACTACTCGAGCAGGTATCCGTGCAATCTTTACTTCCTGACCGACCAAGTTGAGGCCTATTCGAATCGACGCGGTGAAGACGTTTCTCTCGAGCCCTTGATGTTCTTCCAGAAAGCTTGGAATTTCGCGCATCAGGTCTCGCATCAAGATCGCGAGATCATTTCGCGGTTGGCGAACGAGCAGGTGATCAGCGGCTGCTAACGTCTGCCCTCTTTGGATTTGTTTGAGGATATGGCGGACAGATGACTCTACTCGCGCGCGCTTAGCCAATGTCCCGTCGGCCACAATTCTAAGCCTGAAGCTTTAATGCGTTTGTGGACTCCGTAGCCGTAGTCCTTCAGTCGTAGTACTCAAGCCCGAGGTGCGTGATCAATTCTTCGCCTCGGAGGTACCGCAATGTGTTCTTCAGCTTCATCAACTGAATGAACAGGTCATGCTCAGGATACAGGCCAGGCGCTGTCATCGGGCTCTTGAAGTAGAAGCTCAGCCACTCTTGGATTCCTTTCATGCCGCTCCGCTGCGCAAGGTCCAGGAAAAGCACCAAATCCAGCACGACCGGGGCGGCGAGAATAGAATCCCTGCATAGGAAGTTGATCTTGAGCTGCATCGGGTAGCCGAGCCACCCAAAGATGTCTATGTTGTCCCAGCCCTCCTTGTTGTCGCCTCTCGGCGGATAGTAGTCAATTCTCACCTGGTGCCTGATGTCGCCATACAAGTCTGGATAGAGATCGGGCTGGAGTATGTATTGGAGAACGCCTAGCTTGGATTCTGCCTTGGTCCTGAAGCTCTCAGGATCATCCAGCACCTCACCATCCCGGTTGCCGAGAATGTTCGTAGAATACCAGCCGCGGACACCAAGCATACGTGCCTTGAAGCCAGGCGCAACTATGGTCTTCATGAGTGTCTGGCCAGTCTTCAGGTCCTTACCGGCTATTGGCACGTTGTTGCGTTTGGCCATCTCAACAAGTGCAGGTATGTCAACGCAGAGGTTTGGAGCAGCGTTCGCGAACGGAACTCCTGCGGCAAGAGAGGCATAGGCGTAGATCATCGACGGAGAGATCTCCGGGGAATTGTCTTCCAGCGCCTTTTCGAAGGCCTCGATGCTCTCATGCTCAGCCTTGACGACTGTGTGCGCTTCTGTGGATCCACACCAGATCATGACAAGCCTTGAAGCGCCCGTTCTCGCCCTGGACTCCTTGATATCCGTCACAAGTTGATCCGCGAGGTCCTTCTTGTTG
>Ga0209725_1000787_pt1 | contig 18721 bp, 20 predicted proteins | sample I18A1metaG_FD_184145 | JGI IMG/M metagenome (GOLD analysis project Ga0209725, IMG submission 184145) | Lake sediment bacterial and archeal communities from Gulf of Boni, Indonesia to study Microbial Dark Matter (Phase II) - ​I18A1 metaG... | ecosystem: Environmental > Aquatic > Freshwater > Lake... | reverse complement strand
CCAGTCTGGGTCGTCCATGCCCTCTGCGCCTAAAAGCAGTGCGCAACGTGTGGCATCCGCTCCATACTTTTCAATGGCGCTTCTCAACGTGACGAAGTTGCCCTTCGACTTGGACATTTTATCTCCCTCAACCATGAGCATCCCATTTACCCCGATGACTTTCGGCCAGTGTTCGGGCGGAAACAACGCTACATGGTGGAAGAGGAAAAAGGTCAGGTGGTTTGGAACCAGCTCCTTGGCGGAGTTTCTTAAGTCGATTGGGTACCAGTACAGAAACTCTTCTCGCATGGATTCTAAGACTTCGCGACTGATGTGAGATTTGTTTGCTATTTTATCGATGTCGCCTTTGCCATAGAATATGTAGTCGAATACTTCGTTGGTTAGTTGCTCCGCCTTTATGCCGTATTGTCGGATGTGTTTGTTTATGGTGTAGAAAGCCATGTAAACCGTAGAGTCGCTTAATGTCTCCACAATCCAGCCTGGACTCCAAGGCAATGCCGTGCCTAAACCAGTTTTTCTGGTGCATGCCCATTCTTTCAGCCAGTCAATAACGTTGACAAACCATTGCACGGCGGATTCTGGATAAACGGTCGCTTGGCCTAGTGCCTCTTTGACTTTTTCTTTCCAAGTTTCGTCTGAGTATTTGAGGAACCACTGATCTTCGAGCACTTTGACTATGCATGGAGTCAGACAACGGCACACAACGGGCTGGGGCAAGTCGTACATGGAATCAGCGATGCCTTTCTGTTTAAAGTCTCGGATTAGCCTGTCTTTAACCTCATAAACCATTCTTCCAGCGTACTCTCCGCAGAGGTCCTTCAAAACGCCTCCGTGGAACTCCTTTTTGTAGAGTGTTTTAGTGGCTTCCTCCGCTTTCGGGTCATACTGGTCTTTTGCCCCCAACTGCTCCACTACCTCGATGGCTGGGTATTCTCCGAAGCCCTCAACTTGAATCATGGAAATAGGCTGTATATTCCTCACCCTAGGGGGGGCGATGTTAAACTCCTTCAGCGCCTCGGGCTTTTCTCGCAAATCTTTCAGTGCCAACCAGTCGTAGGGCGCATGCGCTGGAACACTGTACACTACTCCAGTTGCATGAGCTGGATTCACAAACCAGCCGGGCAGTATGGGCAGTTCTCTGCCATTAACGGGGTTTACAAAATTCTTCCCAATGATTTCCCTGCCCTTGAACCGACGGATAATCTCAATTTTGCGTCGTTGCTCTTTCAGTTTGTTGGCGGCATTCTCGCTGATGACCCATCGCTCGCTGTTAACTTGAGCTTTTACGTATGTGGCGTCGGGGTGTATCCACATGTTTGTTACGCCGTAAATTGTTTCGGGTCGGAAGGTGGCGGCGGGCAGGTAAGCGCCCTCAAATCTGAACTTTATGAGCGTGTACTCTTCTGGCGAGACTCCTTCTCCTTCCTGCCGATCAGCGTCTCCTGTTGGGCTTTCGCAACGGGGACACCAAACTACGGGGTGGGTTCCTTTGGCTACGTATCCTTTTTCGCGTAGTCGCTCATACTGCCACTCAACAAACTTGCTGAACGTCGGACAAAGCGAAGTCGTGTGAAACTCTCTTCTCCAGTCTACCGAATAGCCCACACGCTTAACCGTCTCTCGGTTCTCTTCCGTATAGTATGAAGCCATGTAGGCGGGGTCAACAAATTTTTTCAAGTCTCTTTCTGAAACGCCATCTATCTCTTTCAACGCCTTAACGAAGTCTTTGTCTCCAAGCCTTACTCTTTCGCTGGCGCCTCCTATGGTTTCGCCAGTCCAGTGCCAAGCCCAAGGAAACAAGACGTTATAGCCTTGCATCCGCTTGAAACGTGCGTAGGCATCGACACGCGTAGCCGTGAACGCATGCCCCACATGAAGTGGTCCATTCATGTAAGGATATGGAAACGTGACAAAACATTTTTTTCTGGGAGGATCAGGGTCCGCCTCAAAGATTTTCGCTTTTTCCCAAGCCTTCCGCCACTTTTCCTCAATTTTTTTCCATTCAACTGGCACGTGTTTTCTTTCCTCCAAGCTGTCTTCGCACCACTTCCTCAGCCTTCTTTAGTGCTTCCTGCACTTTCTGAATCAATGGACCACCCGCTTGAGCGAAGTCTTGTCTGCCATGGCCACTTCCGCCAAGCATAGAACCCGTTATCCTTGCAATTTCCTGTGCGTTTATGCCGACATCTATCGCTCCTGGCCCTGCAGAGACTACGATTCTGGCATTATTATCAATAATCGTGCCAAGCACAGTGACAGTATTTGGGTTTTCACGGGTTATCTGACTGGCTGTGGTGATTAGGCTACTCACGTCGGCGGTTTCCCAAATAGGCTGAGTTATAATATTTATCTCATGGACTCTTTTGGAAGTCTCTAAATACTTCTCGGCTCTAAGTTTGGCACATTCTTTGACGATCCGCTCCTTATCTCGGCGGGTTTGCTTCCACTCGTTGACAACCCGCTCGGCAGTTTTCTCCAGTTTTTCAAGAGGAGCACTGACTACCTCAGAAACTCTCCACAGTAGCCTCTCGTTCTCCTGTATAGCCTTTAAGGCGGGAAGCCCAGCACTGAAGATGATTCGTTCTACGCCGTCCTGAATCCTCTCGGTATGAATGATCTTTATTAGCCCTATTTCTCCAGTGTTTCTTAGGTGAGTCCCCCCACAGGCTTCGACTTCCCAGTCTCCAGTTTTGACAACGCGGATTTCTTGTCCGGGAACAACTCCGCCCTGATACAGTCGAAAGCCGTACTTTCTTTCGGCTTCTCCTCGGGGCATCCATAAAGTCTGGACAGGTATGTTCTGTATGACCGCATCGTTTGCTAGTCTTTCAATTTCATGTATCTCTTCTAGCGTTAGGCGTCGGAAATGGGAAATATCAAGCCTCGCCCTTTCCACATCTTTTTGGGAGCCCGACTGCCAGACATGCTCGCCTAAGACTCGGCGTGCTGCCCCCATTACGAGATGAGTTGCCGTGTGATGTTTCATGAGACTGCTTCTACGGTCCCAGTCTATGAACCCCTCCACAGTGCCTCCTTCATGAGGAACTGGACCCTTAACCACGTGAACGATGACTTTTCCGATTTTTTGAACATCCACAACCTCTGACCGAGTGTGACCAAACTTCAGATAGCCATTATCTGCTGGCTGACCGCCGCCCTCTGGATAGAACGCGGTTTTCTCCAACACCACGTATTGGTCATCTAAGACTAGAACAACCTTCGCTTCGAATTTGGAAAGATACGGTTCTTCATAGTACAACATTCGCGTTTCGGGTAGGTCAGAAACTCTGGCTTCTAATCCTTTTATTTTCTCTACTTCTCGTTGCGGGGGCGCCTGCACATGCCTCTCAGCAACCATCGTGTAGAAGTCCTCAGGAACGTTCACTTTGAGACCTTCACGCTCAGCCGTTTCCTTAACCACCTCAGGCGGAAGCCCATGCGAATCATAAAGCTCCACGAGAGTTTCTGTTGGAAGCTCACCGCGATGAGCTGAAACTATTCTCTTAACAATTGAAACTCCCCTCTCAAGAGTTTCTTTGTACTTATCTCGCTCCACCGAGAGGATTTCCAGTATTTCATCTCTCATTTCTCTTAAGTGTGGAAAATCTTGTGACCAATACTTGATCTGTAAGTCAACGATGTCTAACAGTTTTTCCTCAATCGCCAGTGCCTTGAGCAGTCTGTAAGTTCGGCGGAGCATGAGCCTAGCCAAGTATCCTTCTTGAACGTTGGATGGCACGATTCCTTCAGCGAGCATAAATGCTAAACATTTGGTGTGGTCCGCAACTGCAAAGGTGTTTTCGATTGGGAACAGCTTCGTGTTGAGGTCATCCGCACTCATTTTAAGCTGCTTTGCAATCTTTTCACGAGCATCGCTTCTGTCGGCTCCTTTCTGGATGCTCATCACGCCCGAACATTCAGCCACTCTAGTTAGTAGCCTATTGTTGATTCTGTTTATGCCTGCCATCCTCAAAACTTCGTCAAGAACGGAACTGTACACGGCGTGGAAACAACTCACAGAACCCTGCGACATCCAAGTGTACCGTTCGATTCCATAACCCGTGTCAACGGTTCGAATGGGCAACTCAACAAACTCGTCGTTGATTACTTTGAACTTCATGAAAACTAGGGTAGCGAGTTCTAGTCCGCCAACAATGGTTTCAAGGTCTGGTCCTGCGTTTCCTCCTCCAGACCACACGTCTTCTTTGTAGACGACTTCTTCAGATTTTACCCCCAGCTCCTTTGTGACGAGTTCATGATGATATCGGACAGTTTCGTCTTTCCAATAAAGTTCTTTGTTTGGGTAGTTAAACGCGTGATGCCCCCCCATCTCGAAGATGGTTAGGTGACGACCAAACGTTGGTCCAACGTTATCTACATCTACAAACCTTATGCATGGCTGGCTGATAACAAGGGGATTAGCTGGCGGAGGGATTATTCCGTTTGTGACGTATGGTTGAAAATCAATGATGCTGGCAGAAGTGAAGTAGAGGTCATCTCTCCACCTAGCCACAACTGGATACGGCTTAATCCTTTCATGTCCCCGTTTTTCAAAAAATGACAAGAACACCTCTCGCATTTCTCGGAGGCTGTAGGGCTTTCGCATAGGCGAGTTGTTAATAAAAGTTAGTGGCGCACAACCGTGCGGGGTTGACTCTCCACAAGTCTTCTGGTCTGGGTTTTGCGTCCAAAAATACTCGCTGCAGACTGGGCAGAGTTTTCTAACGTATCCACACTCGTCAAAGAAGGGAACGTGATACTCACTTTCGGGGAAACGTTTCAACCCTCATCCCAACCATCGTTAAGCATGGACAACCCCGAAGTTAAAGCCGTAACGAGCATTTAAACTGTTATATAGTAAATGAATTCTAAAAAAATGGGGAAACGAGGTTTTAGCTTGGCTTCTGGTTTCGTCGTATTATCTTCTTCCTGATGGCAACGTAGAATGTTGCTGTCATGCATAAGACTACTAGGAGTTGTGGGACACCGAACTCTGGAATCACCGAAGCCGGGTTAAGAGGGTCGCTTCCGTGGAAGACTTCAATTCCGTCGAAGAAACCATCGCCATCAGTATCAGGGTTGTTGGGATCTGTTAAGAGTGTTGCCTCTTGGATGTCTGAGAGCCCGTCGCCATCAGTATCCATCAGAGATATGTATTGTAGCCAAACTGTAGTCTCGTTGGTTCCGGCACCAGAATTTACTTCGACCGTGACATAGGTTCCCGAAGGCATGCCTGGCAACGGGAGGAAGTATACGTAGTATGAGACATCGAAATTCGTCTTATTAAATTGATAGGTTTCGAAAGCCCATCCTGCCCCAACCATGATTGTGAGATTCGCATTGGTTTGTCCGGGAACTGTTGTTATTGTTAGGTTTGGCATGGCATAGCCTTGGTTCATATATGGGTTTACGTCGGCGAAAATGGCGAACGTTTCAACAAATAGGCTGAAGCCTTCAGACCCTTCTTCTTCATATGTGCCGTCGAAAACTGTTACCTCTACATCGTAGTAGCCTACCTCAAAGCCTGCAGTGTCCATTATTACGGATGCTTTTCCATGGGAATCCAGTGTTGACGGGCCGTATGTCCAGACTTCCACCATATCTTTTGAAACTGTTATGTTGAAGGTAGCGCCTGGTTTAGGCAGAGTGGTAGATATGGAAATGTTCACAGGACTGCCCACAATGTATTGGTATTTATCGAGGTTGACATCCACATCGAAAGGTCTCAGTGAGAAATAGCCCGTGTCCGTCACTAGTCTTGTGTCGATTGTAACGTTGCATAGCGCTTGGTAACTGTCGGAGGGCGTCCATCCACTTGAGTCATAACTTTTATGAGCCTCGCCCAATGTGAGTGGAACAGCCTCATCCACAACCACCTGATAAGTAAAGGGCCAAGTAGTGTAATCCACCATGAAGATTTTTAAACCAGCTTCTGATACTGTGGGGTATGTACGTATCGAAACGTTCACCAGTTCTCCCAGATAGTAACTATACCTCTCAACACTAAAGAAGAGTTCTGTCAACCAGAAGGAAGTCATAGATGAATCCACGCCTATGGCACTGGTCGCTGTGACATTTATGCTGTATGAACCTGCCACAAGACCTGTCGTCGGAACCTTAATCGTGCACGAGCCGTTGGTTGCAGGAATTGCCACACCAGTCGTTGTCCAAAGATTGGGTTGCGTCAGATTGTAAACTCTGATGTCAGCAGTCGCGGCGACGTACGGATATAACGTCTCCGTAATCCGAAGGTCGGTTGTTTCCCCTGGCAAAAGTTCATAAGGAGTCGCATATGCGATAATGCCGAATGTAGGAGGAGGAGCGACCGTCAAGTCCAAATACCTATAAGATTCGATCTCCATGTTTCCAATTTCCATTCTGACGATGAACTTGTACTCGTGTTCCAAGAATCCAACCGTTGAGACTGGTAGTTTCAGTGATCCGCACTCATGAGTTGTGCCCAAAGTTCCAGTACCTTCAGAGATCATTGTGTCATTGGTTTCGTCCCATATTGTTAGTGTAACTTCTTGCCCAGAACAGTTTGGGTCAGTCCACACCAGCCAAGTGATGTTATCTCCGACGGTGGCGTTTAGCGGAAAAAGAGAAGACATCAGTGTCTGCGTCTCTTCTGAAGGATATCCAACAAGAGTTGCCTTTGCGGAATATGTTATCTGACTTAGACATAACATTAACAATACTATTGCCAACGTGGTCATAGAGCATCTTTTCAACGTTTTATAACCTCCTTTCCAAGCATGTATAATTGGTTTCCTTAAAAACCTTATGCGAAGAATGAAGAAGAAGTTGATTTGACAGTAAAAGTCCCTTTTTAGGATGCCATCTCAGGTAAAATTCTTCTTTTTACCCGAAAATGAATAGAATAAAGGCTAGAAAGAGGCTAGTCACCCGAACAGGGCTCCAAGTCCTTCTATTGCCGCCTCTTCCTTCTTTTTCTCCTCTTCTTCCTTCTTTTTCTTCTCTTCAGCTGGTTTAGCCTCTGCGGTTGTCGCTGGAACAGCCGCAGTTGATGCTGGCGCCACTGCCATAAACGATGCTGGAGCCTTCAGCGCCTCTTCTATGTTGACCTCAGCAAGCGAGGCTACGAGGGCTTTCATTCTAATTGGGTCGGCGTTGATGCCTGCGGCGGTCAGCACTTGGGTTAAGTTCTCCTCGTTGATGGGTTTTTTAGCCTTGTGTAATAGTATTGCTGCGTGTATGTATTCCATATAGTTTCCCCTCCATCCTTTCCTCATTCTGTCTTTTAACCTTTCTCAACCGCACCTGAAGGCGCGGTCTTTTCTTCGACTTTGGGCATTCTATTACTTAAACTTAACATTTCTGCATTCGCCTTTCGTATAAGGTCAACTATCGTGTCAGCGGTTGGTACGTCTGCGTTTAAAGCCAGCCTATACGCCTCTTGATGCGCTGATTGCAGAAGCAAGGGCATGTTTTCTGGCATCGGATACGCAACATTCAGTGAGAGATAAAACGCACTAGCCTGAGCGCTTTCAACGCTTTTCTTAAAGCCTTCCAAGTCAAGTCGCATTTGCTCTCCAACAATAATTAATCCGTCATCATACGCAGCCTTTATGTTAAGCCCAACCTCAACGGGTTTTATGCCAAGCTTCGACAAGACACCGGCAAGTCTAGCCGATATAACCTCACCCTTCTTTGCCACCAACGTATCATGAGAAACCCAAACACTTCCAGACTCTATCCTGGTAGGCAATCCAACACTCCCCAACTGACTAATGATCGGACCAGGAGGCAATCCCGTGTTGCCTGCGGGAACGGTCACATCAAACGCGGCTACATCTCCAGCCTTCGCAGTCGTTTTCACACGGCTCCTTTCAAGAAGCAGAGCAAGTTTGAAGGGGCTAAGGTTCGAGAAAAGAAAAATGTTTGCCCCGGAAAGATGCTCTTCCAACTTTTCAAGTCCAGGCTTGTCTTTACACTCGCCAAACGCTCTCTTTATCAAGGCGTTTTTGGCCACACGGAGATAAGCAGTGTTTTCTAGTTTTTTCCTCAATTCCTGAAGTTGAGCAGCCCTAACCTTCTGAAGACTCGCCACTCCAACAACCTTGTACTGCTGTGCCAGATTCTTTATTTCTTCGACCTCTTCGGCTTTCGCGGAGGCTACTGGACGTGACATGGGTTTTCACTACGCCTGCGGTTTTATTTTTACTGGTGTGCCCATAGTTGTTTTGAGGCAGACCGACCTGATGTTTTGGATTCCTCTTTTAAGTTTTCCCTCAAGTCTCCGTATCACGACTTGAACATTCTCAGCAATTTCCTTTTCAGCCATGCTTTCAGTTCCAACACGGCACTGAAGAACTGGCTGGCCACGCAATCTTACTGACACCATTTTCCGATGCTTTTCTATATACTCAGCTATGTTCACGGTGGGCGGCACGGGTGTCGGCATCTTCCCTTTCGGTCCCAATATGGCACCTAAGGATTTTCCAACAAGCGGCATCATAGAAGCCTCTGCAATAAAATACTCGTAAGCTTCCACCAACTCCTTCTGTTTTTTCTTGTCGCCAGTTAAGGCTTCAAGGCTGTCCCGCTCAATAACCACGTCTGCACCAGCTTTCTTGGACTTTAAAGCCATTTCACCAGAGGCAATTACGCAGATTTTGCCTCCCTTTCCCGTGGAATATGGCAATTCTATAAGTTCCTGAATTTTGCCTTCAGGTTTTTTTGGATCGATGTCTTGTAAATTTATGATAAGCTCTATGGACTGAACAAAATTTCTTTTTTGGGACTTATCTTTTACTTCCTTAATTGCTTCCAAGATATTTTTTGTGTCTAGCGGCATTGGTGAAGCCTCGTGCCAGAACCGTATAGAAGCCCTTTATAAAAACCTTGTTAATCCTTTTTCAACAACTCGTCGTATTTTCCCTGATCGATTTCATGTTGCACTTCCCGTGGATCTTTGTTTTCAACGGTTACGCCCATGCTGACGCAGCTTCCTAAAACTTCTTTAACCGCAGCCTTAAGCTTCTTTGACAAAAGCTCAGCACGTTTAACTTTAGCGATACGCAAAACCTGCTCCATAGAAAGGTTCCCAACCTTCTCAGTTTTCGGAGTTTTCGCCCCCTTTTCAACTCCTAGTTCGCTAACAATCAATGCAGAGGCGGTGGGCGTTCCCACATTTACCTCAAACTCTTTGGTTTCAGTGTCTACGCTGATTTTAACCGGAACCTTCATACCAGCATAAGCCTTGGTAACTTCGTTAATCTTGGTTACAATGGCGAGAACGTTGACGCCAAGCGGTCCTAGAGCAGGTCCCAACGGTGGTCCAGCCGTAGCCTGCCCGCCGTTGACTAGTGCATCAATAACTTTCTTTTCACCCATTCCTATTCCTCCTTCTTCGCCTTCTCCACAAGCTTAACATAATCCGCATGGACCGTGATGGGTAGAGTGAATGTTGCTTCCAGCAACTCAAGTGTCACTTCCTCTTTCGTCTTGTCGATTCTTGTAATTTTCGCCTTCATTCCTTTAAATGGGCCTCCAGCAACCTCGACGAGATCGTCAATGTCCAGCTCTTCGATAACGGGCTTTACAACAATGTACCTCTCAACTTCTGGAAAACTCACAATCCCCGGAACTCTAGACCTCACGTGTTTGATTCCGGCAATAGCTTCCTCAACGTAGTGAGGCCCGCCTGCCTCAATAAACACATAGCCCTTCAACATTTCTGGCACTAGAATAGCCTTTATTGGCAGTTTATTCATTTTAACTCTGGATGCGATGAGGTTTGCAACGTTTTTCTCTTGTCCAGCAGTTGTTCGAACAACGAAGACTGAAGTGGAAGGCTCTGTCTTTCCCATCATTACCCTCTTCTTTTAGACTCCTTGCAACGCAAAAGATATGAGTTTGACGACGAAGCCTACTCCTCCAACTAAGAGGATGCCGAGTAAACAAATTTTTATCGAGAGCCAAAGCTCGCTTTTGCCCGGCTTTGTGGAAAGTTTCAGCAGTCTCGAACATGACTTGAGAAATGACCTCAATCCCAAGGTTGCTCGCACCTTTAAAAATCAATTCTAATATAAAAAGTATTTTGAGTTATCAGCATCGAATTCCTATTTTCTAACTTCAGTTGTAGGATGGTTTACTTGAGGTGCTGCAGTTTCAAGTTGGGTATGCTGGATAACATTGTGACTAGTTTGTCTTTGTCTTCGCCTCGGATTCCTTTCCAGTCAAGTATCACTGAGGTTACATGCTCTACTGTTCTTTCGATGCATTGCTTTATCATCACATTGTTTACTTGTGAAACGACATGTTTGGGGATGATGTGTCCGAAGGCTGTTGGAGTATTCAACGCAACTTTTGTGAACTTGGCGTTGTAGTGTGGTCCCCCGATTCCTACGGCAGTAGGGTATTGTGACTGTTTGGAAATGGCAGCCATGGCAGCGTGAGCCACAGCCTCTGCTGCTTTCAAGTCGTTCCATTGTTTTGGGGAACTGCCTAACTCCACAAACATGGTGGGCACGTCTAAAGACGGACCATGATGTGTGCATTCATAAGAAACCTCGTAGTCTAGTCTAGTTTCTTGCTTCAGTTTCGCCATTTCCAAGAGGGCATCTTTCATGGCGCTTGCTGGGCAGATGGAAATTTTCTTTGGAATTCCGCCAAACTCCGCCGCCTCTGTGAGGTTGCCTGGAGTATGAACCGAGAGCGTTGGGATTCCACTTATGCTGGCGTGTCGAGACACGAATACTAGTAGTTTGGGATGGAAAAAGTCTGTGATGTATTGTGTGTGGATGGGTTCCTCCTTAACGAAAACGAGTTTAACTTCACGTTCTTGAACGGTTTTTGAGTAGATGGGTTTTTGTTGAAAGGTTTCTAAGGTTTTCTCGAATTCATAATGCTCTATAATTTTTTGGGCAATGTTCATGCCTGCCATGTCTTTCATTGAAGCCACGATTAAGATCATGTGAATGTCTTCCCGTGAATCAGTGGGAACATCTTAGAAAATTAACGTTTCCATAAGATTTATTATTGTCATGAGGGTTCAAGCGAGTGCAGAAAGTGGGACTATAAATGCATTTGTTGACTCTTAAAGACTGGACCGCCGAGCAGATTCAAGACGTGATTAACAGGTCAATTGAGATTAAGAAGCATCCGGACAAGTACCGAACTGTCTTGAAGGATAAGTCGTTGGCGATGATTTTTCAGAAAACCTCAACGAGGACTAGAGTTTCTTTCGAGGTGGCTATGACCCAGTTGGGCGGACACGGAATCTACATGGATTGGAGGACAACAAACCTGGTTTTGGCGGATGTTAGAGACGAAACGAAGTATTTGTCCAGGAACGTTGACTGCATCATGGCTCGTCTGCTCAAGCATGCTGACCTTCAAGCCATGGCGGAGGCGTCGAGAGTTCCGGTAATCAACGGATGTGACGAAAAATACCATCCATGCCAAGCAATTGCCGACTTGATGACGATTAAAGAGAAGAGGGGAAGGCTAAAAGGAATAAGACTTGTTTACGTTGGAGTTCATAACAACGTCTGCAACTCGCTCATAGTTGGCTGCACGAAAACAGGAGTAAAAATCACCACAGTAACGCCCATGGACCACGAGCCTGCTTTAGACAAAGAACTGATCGAGACGGCAAAACAGACGGGACTCTACGAAACTACTCTAGACGTGAAGAAGGCTGTAAAAGATGCAGACATCGTCTACACAGACACTTGGGTAGACATGGAATTCTTCCTCGACCCCAAGTTTAAGGAAGAGAAGGAAAAGAGAATCAAACTGATGAAACCCTACCAGATCAATAACGAACTTCTGAAGGGCAGCGACGCCCTAATCATGCACGACATGCCAATCCATCGAGGCTACGAAATAAGCGCCGAGGCGGTAGAAAGCCCAAATTCAATCATCTACGAACAAAGTGAAAACAGGCTTCACTCAGCGAAAGGAATCCTACTAAAGCTTTTGGGCAAGGCATAAATCGATACATTGCCGTACTAATATTGCGCCTTCTCCTTTCAGACCATAGTCTACCTTCATTCCTTCCCGAAAACTTTCTATAAGTCCTGTTTTCTTCAGGCGGTTCATTTGCCAGGTTAGGGCTTGAGAAGAAATATTGAGCTGCAGAGATAGGTCTCTGTGAGAGATTGACTGTTTTTCGAGTAAGATCGAGAGAATTTTTCCTGTGGTTTCTCGTCTAAGAAGGGAAATCACGGTCATCTCGGTTTCGCTAAAGCGTTTAGACTCGAAGTAGCGTGTATATCGTCCGTCTCGAAAGATAGTGAGCAAACCAGCTTGAGTGAGGAGACCAAGGTGGTATTGCACGACCCCTATGGGTAGGTTGAGAGAACAGCATATGCCTCTAAACTGCATTCCGGGGTGGTTTTTGACGAAGTCGTAAATCTCCATTCGTGTCGGCTGGTTAAGATGTGTCAAGTTGTCGTGAAAGACGGCTCCTAGAATCAATGGCGCTGGAATAACGAACCGACTACCATCATCACTTAGAGTTGAAAGTGGAAAAACTGAGCTTCCCAGCGAGGAAGCGAGTGTAAGAAATGAGAAACTAAGAACCACGACCGTAAGAGATACGGATATGACTTGTCTACGCTTCAACCTTGCAGACTCCATTAGAATATTCGTTTTCGAGCTTTTATGAGTATTCGTAAATGAATGTACTAAAGTAAAGAAGCGTACCAGAACACCTATTTTTCAGATGCAACAAGAATTCTTTAGCAAAACATCGTGGAAGCCTCAGCCAATGGAAGAAAAAAAGAAAAAGAAGAAACAAAAACAGGTTCTCGTTCTTAAAGAAGAGAAAATCGAAAGCCAACTTTTCTACGAGTTGATGGACGCCTTAGAAGAACTTGAAAAGAAGGGACAATACGTTGACATACAGATTTGCCCCAAATGCAAAAGCCCCAGAGTTCGAAGAGTCGGCACCCTCAGCGGAGACATGTCAGGTCACATGGGACTAACACCAGTAAAATTTGAGTGCATCGACTGTGGATGGAGAGAACGACTAGTTCTGAAAGCAACCAACAGACGAATGGGCGTGAAGGAAATCTCAATAACGGCTGAGGCACTCAGCTCTGAAAAACAGAGAAGATAAACACTTCACCCAGCGAAAGAAAACTTCCAAAAACTTTTAGACAAGACATGAAACCCCAACATTTTCGTAGCTTTCCACTCATCACCATAACCAACAGAACCCAACAAAAAATGCAACCCTCACCCTCCCCCCTCTATAGAGGTACTCACACACACGCACACACAAACAACACTATTTCAAAATCATCTGCGTAAACTGTTCAGGGTTAAACTCCTGCAAGTCCTCATACCTTTGACCAGTCCCAATAAACATGATAGGCTTACTAGTCACATACGTAACGCTCAAGGCTGAACCACCCTTCACGTCAGCATCCACCTTCGTCAAAATCGTCCCATCAATACCCACGCTCTTATGGAACTCTTCAGCCTGCATGACCGCGTCGTTTCCCGTGAGGGCATCAACCGTAAGAACAGTCAAATCAGGACTAATCACCCTCTTAATCTTTTCCAGCTCATTCATGAGGTTTCGGTTCGTTTGAATACGCCCCGCCGTGTCGATGAGCACAGCGTCGATTCCATGAGCCTTCGCATGGCTGATGGCGTCGTAGGCTACGGCTGCTGGGTCAGCCCCATACGTGTGCTTAATCATGCGCACGCCGAGCCGTTTTGCGTGTTCCTCCAACTGCTCGATGGAACCCGCACGATAAGTGTCGCTGCACGCAAGAACAACTGAATAACCCTTTTTCATTAGAAGCTTAGCGACTTTGGCTATGCTAGTCGTTTTTCCCGTCCCATTGATTCCCACAAAAACGATCTTGTAGGGCTCTTTCATCTCACGTTTTCTCTTAATCCCTTCAATGAGGCTGATTTTTTCGTTAGCGGTTAAGATTCCAAGCATGACTTCATGTAGGTTCTTTCTTATGAGCTCTTTACGGTCTTCGAGTCTTTTCACTTGGACTCCGTCGAGTCTTTTTTCCATTTCCTCACAAATGTGGTCAGCCACAGAGACTGCCACATCATTTTCTATTAGGGTCAGCTTGAAGTTTTGCAGAATCGGGCGAAGTTGCTCGGCTTTCAGCTCGGTTGTTACGATTTTGTTGACGAGACCGCTTAGCCCCTGCCTGAGTTTCTCAAACACTCTGAGTTCTCTCTCTTTGGCTTAGTTTAGCTGTTACTTCGTCAAGCTTAGACCTGTCATCTCGGATTCTTTCTACAACCTGAACCAGTTGCTGTTGTAGGGTGGTTCTTGTCTTATCCAGTTCAGTTATGCGAGCTTCAAGGTTTTCTTTGGCTTCTTTTATGGTTTTTTCGATGGCTACGCCTGCACCCACTCCAACAATTACAGTGTCGGCAGTTTCTAACTTCGCCTTCACGTATGACCCTCCTCCGATAGGAACAAACAGAGGCGCGTTTTCCTTCTCTTCTTCTAGTCCTTCCAATGTTGCGCTGGCAACAGTTAGTTCGGTTAGTGCGGCGTTCACCATGCCTATTCGGGTCTGTAATGCTTCGCCTGTTCCTTCCAAAATTCTAAGCTCGACAGCTAGTCTGCGGAAGGTTTCTTCCTCTTCACTCGACACCTTCCTTTTCTCCTAGGGTTAGTTTTCGTATGGCTAGGCTTTCAATTTCTTCTGGGCGTATTTCTTCAACCTTTACGATTTTAATCTGGAAGCGTTTGGCTCTGTGTTTGCTTCCAAGTTCCATGTAGATTTTCTCCACTGCGTCTTCTGGTTTTAAAGCCCTAACTTCCTTCTTAAAGCCTGTTTTAAGATTTGGTTTTTTGATTTCTCCAGTCACTCGGAAAACTTTGACTTCACTCATTCTCTTTCACCACGTCTAGTGTTTGTCCAATTATGAATAGTTCGGGTCCAGTGGTTATGAATCCTGCTATTGCGCCATGCGTGTTTCCCACGAGACCCGTGGCAACGTATGGTATGCCACAGTTAACGGTTCCTACATCCACCCGAACCTTCAGTACGTCTGTCAAGAGTTTTTGTTCCTCCTCCGCCAACAACGGATGGGCTAACACGCCCTTATTTGTTGCGATGGCGAGAGAACCAACATAGGGTAGTCCCGCTATTTCCCCTGGAACCACCTCAACGCCTAACGCATCCTCTATTACTTCCAACTCGTTTTCCTTTAATCTTGGGTCAACAACAGCCCCATAATCGTTTGCCAAAATCAAATTTCCGAACGCTGTTTTTCTCGTCTCTAAAATCTCAATGTTAAAATTGGAAGCCGGTGAAACGGATTTTATGGCTTCAATTTCTTCTTTACGAACAAAATGTGGGAGGATCATTCCATACGAATTTGCACAGGCTAAGGCGCCTATGAGCACTGAGTCGCCGATCGTAGTGCGAACAACTTTCACCCCCAACCATTCTCCAATTTTTTGTGTCTTGGTCTCTGGAGCCTGCGGAGGAACTATCGCCATCTTATCTGTGGCAAGCGAATATACGCCTATGCTTGCGCTTCCAAAAAGACTAGAAAGGAAGATTGCCACGCGTTAATCTCCTTCAGCCAAGTAGACGGTGATTATTCCTTCTTTGTCCTTGACCGCTCGAACTCTGATTTTTCTGGGCGGCTTTTCGATGCCTCTTCCCCAAATTTTTTCGTTTACTTCGTTGCTAATGACCAGTTTTCCAGCCTCTTCCTCTTCTTCTTCGCCTTTGGTTTTGGCTCCAATTTTCATGTGCCTCTGGACGTAACTTTGGAGAAGACGCATGGCTCGTGGGGTTCGCTTTTTTCGAGGGGAAACCCATGCTCTGCCGAGTGGTATGAGGTAAGTTTTTTCTTCAACAATTTCTTCTTCGAGTTCCTCTTTCTCTGGCTTTTTTGCTTCTTCCTCTTCTTCAAGTTCTTCAGGCTTTTCCTCGGCTTTTTCTACGGCTTCAGCTTCGGTTTCGGCTTCTTCCTCGAGGGACTCTTCCTTGAGGGTTTCTTCTTCAGCTTCTTCAAGTTCTTCTTCAGTAGCCTTTTCTGTTTCCTTAGCTTTTTTAGCCTTTTTAGGTTCTTTAGGCTCTTTGGGTTCTTCGATTTCTTTGGTTTTCTTCTTGGCGGTCTTGGAGGTTTTGACGGTTTTTTTGGTGCTTTCCATTTTGTTTCGCCTCTAAGCCTTTATTTTTCTTTGTCTCCAGCGTCTTCGTTTTGGGTTTGTTCTTACGCGTCCGCTTGTTTTGGCGATGACCCACGTTGGGACGGGTTTCTTCTGTTTTCCTGCTTTGGCTAGTCTTCGTTTTTTTGCGGTTGGTTTGTTTCTTGCCATGATTAGATTCTCCTGATTTTGATTTCTCTCTGGCGGGACTGTAGCTTTACCAGGATTTCTTTTAGTTGTTCGTCGGTTATTGGGATGTTTACTTTGCCTTGTTGGGCGAGTTGGATTAGTTGGAGTTCGATTTGTTCTGTGAATTCTGGTTTTACCATTTTTAGGTTTGTGAGGCGTTGTCTAGCCTCGCCTGTGAGTATTCTTCGTAGCACGGCTTGTTTTTGCGCTTCGATTTGCCGTTGCATTTCGATTTGTTGCTGTTCTTGGGCTAGTCTTTGGCGGAGTTCAAGGAGTCTTCGTTTTCGCAGTTCTTCGAGTTCCTCTTCTTCCTCGCTCATTTTAGCCATTGCCTCATCAATATTTTTTGAGCTCTGGAACTGCCTTTTCCAGTTCTTTCTTGATTTCGGTTGATTCCTTGTCTAGTAGGCGTCTTCCTTCTTTGGAGATGATTCTTCCTCGGTTTTTTTGGGTTTCTACGAGTCCTGCGGCTTCGAGTTGTTGTAGGATTTTTCTGATGTTTTGGCTGGCGCCTCTTCTTGCGTGTTCGCGTTTTACGCCTCTGTCGATTCTTCCGCCATACTCCCTGCATAGGCGTTCTATTCCGACGGGGCCTTTCATGTAGATTTTGCGTAGTATTGAGGCGCATCGGGTGAACCACCATTCTGGGTCTTCTGGTGGGCGTTGGGTGTGTGAGCCTGTTTTTGCGAGTGGTGCCCATTTTGGCGGAACGATTTCATCTATGCTTTCTTTTAGTGTTTTGGCTAATTTTTTGATTAGAACTGGTGCGGGGATGTCGTAGGGCGTTGGCAAATTTGTTTCTTCCCAGCCTGTTTTCCCTCAGTAATTCACGAAGCCTCTTATAAAGACTTTTTCACCCGTGTGAGGGCATGCGCACACGCCCCTAGACCATCCCATATATGAGCCAAATAGGCTCCAACTAGGCTCCAAATATGGGCTTTTAATGCGTTCTTGTGTCTCAAGGTCTTGGAAAGAATCATAAGTGTAACAAACCCTATTAAGGCAATAATTGCCTAGGTACACCATTTGGAAAGATCGTTTGACGGAAAATTATAATTGGATTACTAAATGCTATAAAGATTCCTGCTATACAATGGAAAGTCCTAAAAAATGCAATTATAAGTACCTAAATGGCTCATAAATTAGAATGAACACTTTGACTTTAGCTATACAGAAAATTATTTCACAAATTATAAATTTTGATTAACATCTAATTTAACCAGTTAAAAAGGAGAAAAAGAAATGAAGAAAATACCGATGATGATCATAATCAGTTTTCTATGCTTCTCAATGTTGCCAATGTTCACACCACAAGCAAAAGCTACGAGTTTGCCTCCTGTTGGCTATTGGAAGTTTGATGAAGGCTCTGGTAGTATTGCACATGATTCATCCGGCAATGGCCAGGATGGAACTGTTTATGGTGCAGGTTGGACAGAAGGGATTTCAGACAAGGCATTGCAATTTGATGGTGTCGACGACTATGTAGAAGTTCCAGACAACCCTTCCTTGAGCGGATTCTCCCAATTAAAACTCTGCAAGCGTGGATTAAAGTTGATATACTATCAATGCAGAAGGGCTATATTGTAGCCAAATCAGACGGTTGGGCGCACCCTAATCCAAACGACGAGTACGGACTTTTCATTGCTCAACAGACTGTGAATTTCCATGTTGCTGATGGAGGACTTGGTTATCTAGTCTTCGGAACAACGCCTAACGTAATCAATGAAGTAGGTAGGGAGTACTTCTTAGCCGCAACGTGGAGCGGGTCGACGTACACTATTTATGTCGATGGAAACCCAGTGGACGCCGGAAGCGCTGTTTCAGGTGTGTCTTCAAGCGGTTCTGCACCGTTGACTATGGGCCAAATAGGACATTGGTCGTGGGCGTACTTTGACGGAGTCATAGATGAAGTTAAAGTATACAACTATGCAAGAACACCGGAAGAAATATGGAACGACTACCAATTGGCAACTATTATTGATGTTCCTTTTCACTATCAAACTATAGATTATTACTGTGGACCTGCATGCCTGGAAATGGTTTTCGACTATTATGGTGAAGATATATCGCAGCTTGAAATTGCCGAAGTCGCAAGAACTCACCCCTACACTACATACACTGATGAACTGAGGAGGGCTGCACATTTTAGCAACGTCAGCACTTCTTCAGGTACAGAAATGCCAGAAAACATCACTGGATATACTCTTCGTCAGCTAGGTTATGCTGCATTCGAACGATGGAGTATGACGATGGATCAACTAAAGACGTTAATAGACGATGGTTATCCCATCATATTACTCATGTGGTATAGTCCTCGTCATGTTTCTGGTCACTATAGGGTTGCTGTAGGCTACAATAGTACTCACATAATACTTCATGATCCATGGAACAACATTGAATGGGGAGGCACAT
>Ga0209725_1000786_pt1 | contig 18743 bp, 19 predicted proteins | sample I18A1metaG_FD_184145 | JGI IMG/M metagenome (GOLD analysis project Ga0209725, IMG submission 184145) | Lake sediment bacterial and archeal communities from Gulf of Boni, Indonesia to study Microbial Dark Matter (Phase II) - ​I18A1 metaG... | ecosystem: Environmental > Aquatic > Freshwater > Lake... | reverse complement strand
TCGCTCGGTTTGACACGATGACTTCGAACAGGACTGCTACACACCGAGCTCTTTTCGGAGCTGAGCCAGACTCGCGGATTGACCTCTACGAATCTGTCGGCGACCGTGGACAATCTGTCGCCTCTCGCCTCTTGTTGGTCGCTCCTCCGGTAGGAGCTGGGCCCGCAGGCGGAGAAGCTCCACCTGCACGTCGTCGAGCTTCGTGATCACCCTGCGCAGCTCTGTCTTTGTGACTTCCACAGGCCTCGCCGATACAACTGGACGCAGAGGCACGGTAAAAAGCTACAGTTCCACCGTTGACTATTCTACGTTCTGTTGGAGAAATGTGAGATCTCGCGTTCGTGCCCAGATACACTCTTGTGAATGACGAACCGGTGGATCGCTTGGGCGTCACTTTCAACCTCATCGGCTTGGCGCCCGCATGTGGAAGACGGCTGACGGGTTCAAACGCTCCAGCAAAATGACGAAAAACCAAAACGGCGAATCCGCGAAAAGTGGACTCTCTCACCGAGACAAGTCAGGAAACAGCAGGGACTATGGTTTCTATAATGTGGGGCGGGATAGGTTCGCACTCGCGTTTAGAACTCTCAACCAAGCAGACTTTCAGCATAGGAACGGCTGAAACCGAGCTAAGAACAAGCATGAAGCAAGCTCGAAATGAGCTAGGCGATGGCGGGTTGAGAACGGGGGTTTCTAAGCCTAACGACGTTTGGACGCCAGATGCTTCCCGGTACACAACCGAGAATCGTGATAGGAACGAAGTCATACGGCACGCTCGGGCTACCGTCTCGATAGTCTGGGTCGCTTGTTTCTGATGAAGACATGCTTTCATATCTTCAGATTAAGATGGGCTATGAGAACCGGAGTCCTTCAAGCCGACTTGGAGATACGAGATTGGACGATCAGAAAGCGAAGACAATCAATCACGTTGAAGTCAGACTCCCCAAGATCATACTTGAGAGGATACTGCGCAAGCATCGGGAACTCAGAAGTATGGAATCTCTCATCCTAGAGACGATAAGCGCGCCGGACCTGATTCTTCAGGGGCATGGAAAGGAGCTGCTGGCATTGAAACACTACGACCAGACACGTCTGGGCTCGAAAGATGTGGTGGTTGTCTATCGTGAAGACAAGCAGCTCATTATCACAGCGTTTTTAACCTCCGACCATTCGAAGCTGTTGAGCAAGAGGAAAGCAATATGGCAAAGACCGAACTTGTGAAGCTCGCTCCAGAACGGATCGATGTCGAGTATGATGAGAAGGGAGACGTGCTCTACATCTCGTTCGATCCCGAAACCGCGGCCGACGATTCTGAGTTGACCGAGAATGACGTGCTCTTGCGGTACAAAGGCGACAAGATAATCGGACTCACCATACTGCACTTCTCTGAGAGGAAGAGGAGAAGCAGCTCCTAACGTACGATTCCGATCTGACAATAGTCTTATCGCTAAGAGTTGCGCCTCGAGAAGTGTCGACGGGGGAACTGAAGCTGTGGCTTCTGAGCAGATCCCAGAAGATCTGGTAGAAGAGATCGTACGCCGCTACAAGGATATCCTGGCCGCCCTCGCCAAGTACTAGCATACCAGACGTTCGAACATCGAACTCAGTTTGAGACGATGACTTAGCAGCACTGCTACATAGCGAGCTCTTTTCGGAGCTGAGCTAGACTCGCGGATTGACCTCTACGAATCTGTCGGCGGCCGTGGACAATCTGTCGCTTCTCGTCTATTGTTGGTCGCTCCTCCGGTAGGAGCTGGGCCCGCCGGGCGGAGAAGCTCCACCTGCACGTCGTCGAGCTTCGTGATCACTTTGCGTAGCTCGGTCTTTGTGACTTTCATATGTGTTGCCTCACAACTTCGAAACCTATCTTGTTCAGGAGCTTGCTGACTTTCTTGGCCGGTATGGGTCTCAGGTTCACTTGGCAGGGACCTCTACGAATTGAACGCCCACCAGCTCGACCTTTCCCTCGGTCCTGGTCCCTTCAGTTTCCAGGTATAGTTCGATCGCTTCTTTGACCCTGCCAGTCAGTTCGTCAAGCGTTCTGGCCTAGGTGTGACAGCCCGGCAACTCCGGGACGAAGGCGATGTAGTATCCGTCCTCATCTCTCTCAACCAGAACGCTGAACTTCACTGACATCTCCCTCGGTTCGAGGAGTGGCATCTACTGTTAAAACATCGTAGGCATATCGAAGGCCCTATTCGCCCGAACCCTGCGCCCGCTAGTTGTATGCGCTGGCGCATACAATTCGTAACAGGAGGGTCTCCTACACGGTGTCGTTTGTGGTCTGACCCCGGATGCTGTGAAAATATGCTGCTCTCACACGGGCCGGACAGCAACATACGACGCAACTAGTCAGGCTGGCTCGCACAGCGTGTGATAGCTCCTTCCCCGAGAAGACAGAACAGCGACACTCCGGAGGTAGAGAACTGGCGCTCACACTTGTTTAGGCAAGATCAACTGATCAAAAGGCTCGAACAACATCACGAAATCTGCAAAGGGAGAAGGACCGGGACCCAACCTTCACAAATCGAGAGAAAGCTCAGGCATGAGGCGCAATGAAGTGGGCCGGGATAGGTTTACACCTTGGTTTAGAACTGCCAACCAAGCAGTTGTTGGGTAGATTGTTGGCTGAAAGAGAACAAGCAGTAGGCCGCCCAAGATGCAGTCGCGTGACAGCGCTGTACTGAAGGTTCAACATCGGTCTGACTCAGACGCCTGGAGATATTGGGAACAGTCGTTGGTACCCTGGGAAAAGAGACAAGTACAGTTTGTAGCCGAGGCACACGGTTCGAGTTCTCCAGCCGAGAGGAGTATGCACTCATCGCAGGCGATGACCTAGGCCTTCTCTGCCCTGACGAGAGCTCTCAAACCGGCACCGCTTTCCCGGAAACCGGCACCCCTTTCGAGGCGCTGCAAGACGGCAGCCGATTGAATTGAATTGGCAGCCATTTGGCACAGATGCTCCTCGGGCACAAGGCACCCACGCGTTGCCGCGGCAACCCTCAAAATGAGACCACCCCCCTGTTGATGTAACCGAGCTTTCTCGGCGTGACATCAGCCCGGCCGGGTTGCCTGTGGACCCAACGCATCCAGCGCTCAAAATTGGAGCTCTTTGACGAGTTCTGGTGATTCGCTCAGTCGCTGAACTCAGGCCAATTGATGAAGCTAGACCTCCTCTACAGAGACATTGTGGCACCGGAGAAGCTTCGATAGAATCGAGAAGCGGCTCGTCGCCACAGTCTCTTTCTCTGGAACCTAGTGTAGAGGACACAATCGGCTGTACATGGCGGAACATAGGGGGTAGTAATCGTTGAAGTTCCTCGTTGAACAATCAGAGATGGGAGAGTGAATGTCGCTAGGAAACGTCGACACGCTTTCCCCGGCATCGCAATTGGAGGGTTGCGAGACGGTACCGTTCGACCCCCAATCTGCAGGTGGCCGACTTGCATCACCTGATCGAGAGTCAGCGAAGAACCCGTGAGTGGGACGAATCTGCAGATGGTATGGGGGCAAGAACTGAAAGTATGAAGTCATGCGGGTTTGTACCGGCAAGTCTCGAAGCCCCGAAAAACCCCAAACCTCACATCCGAAACACTCGGGCAAGAAACAGCCAAAACACGGGAACAACAAGCAAAAAAGTATGGTGGGCCGGGAGGTTTCCAGACCCAACAGGGTTCAAAACCCGCATTTTGTCCAGCCTCATTCTGGTTCAGAACCACGCCTGTGAATGCGTCCCGTCAGCGTCTGCCCAAGCAATGAGCGTAGTAGACACGTATTCCTGCGATCGGTCCCTCCATCTTCCTGCAGACCTTGGCTTTGACAAGCACTTTGACCGGCCTGTTGCCTTCAAATGCCGTGAACACAACGGAAAAATCCTTCCGTGACTTCCACTCCCAGATTGCGTATCGAATGTTGCTGTCTAGGACCCATCGGTCCGGAACTAAGCTCCGGTGTTCAGGAACCCAGACCTTGATGATGTGCTCGTCGAAGTCAATGGGCCCGTTGTAATGGAACCGTCTGTAGCGGTAGGGCATGAAACCATGATATGAGTACACGGCTATTTGTGGTGAATGTTTGGAATATTCCAAAACTTTTTATGCTTCTTCGGTCTCTTCCATACTCCGTGACTCACATGCCCCGCGGTAGAACGACAGACGCGGTGATCGAGAGAATTGTTCGCGATTCCCCAGGGGTCTCTCTATACTGGCTCAAGCGAAGGACACGCTGGAACATCGGGAAGGTGGACGGCTCTGTAAGACGTCTCGTCAATGCAGGCAAACTGTTTCTTGTCTCCGACGAACGAAATGGTAGGAGACTAACTCTTGTATACCCCTCCGAATTCAGGCCGAGCACGACGGTTACTGTGCCAAGCGGGGTGCTACAGACAAGCAATCCAACTTGGATTAACAAGGCACATGTCTACGCGCTTGATCACCATACTATTGGCATCGCTGGTGAACCGCTTCAGCAGTGGAGGAAGATTGCGAGATTCACCTCAAAGGTGCGAGTCAAGCGGGATCTTAACGGGGTGCATCTGACAATCCCAAAGAAGTTTGAGGAGTTCTACCACCTCAAGACTCACTACTTCACGAAGACGGTAAACGCAAACAACATTTTGATTACAGTCGGCGGACAACTTGTTCAGTCTAAGTCATACCCTTCATGAACACTGCACGCAATGGACAATCGATTCTAGCGCATTGGAAACTAAGACAGCGTGAGAGTTTTGGTTTGAATACAAGATCGAAAGAGATTCTATTGAATCTCTTTCAGCTGTTAGTTCTGGTCACGCCTCTGCTCGCTACCGGACTGTGGGCAGCCCCCCTATGTGGAGAGAGATCTGTATCAGAAATCGGTTCCCATCGTGAGTTCGGAAGTTACAACCAAGAGTGACCTCCAACCGGTTACTCAAACAGTAATACAACGTTCTGATGGTACGAAGCTGGATACAAGTTACAATCAACGAACGAGTTTCCGTTGAGGCAACTCTTGCAGGACAAGTTCGGAACCGCGTAGACTCACCCACGGAAAAGATTCATCTGGAGCAACCTGTCTCGACTCGGACAGCCCCCTCTACACACAACGTTTCCAAATCGAAGAACAGATGAATGCTACGATACATTTCCCTGAGATCAGTAATGGCGATTCTGAAGCTGAAGAACATGCTTGGTGCGCAGTAAGCACCTCCATTGATCTCCCCGTCCACAACATCTGCTGGTGTCTATTTGGACGAAGCTGTGTCGGGAGGTTTCCATACCCAACAGGGTTCAGAACCTGCTCTACGAGCATCCGAAAGGCTCTCTCAGAGAGACGGAATAAGAACGACAGAAGACTCGCACACAGAGCGGGAACGGAGTGGCGGGCGATACTTGCTTATGAAACGCTAGCGCATCGGCTCTTCAGTTGCCATCTCTTTCGTTTGGCGCGCGCACAAAAGCGCAGGAGTGAGAAGCCCGTGGCATCGAGTGCATCGTTCAGCGCCGTTTACGCGCGTTTCCGACTCAAGACGCTAATCAGTGTAACCAGTGCAAGTGACAAGATTGTCCAGATCGCGATGTTTGCGACTAGGTTGGTCGTGTTTACGCGCCAGATGTCAACCGGACCCGTTATTGCTGACTCTGTATGGGTCGCCCAGAGTAAGGGAATCCCGTAGTCAGTGTGCACGTAGTCAGGCCAGTCATAATGGAAGGCTATCAGCAGCCCAGCGAGGACCATCGCAGTTGTAATCAACTGCGCGAGAAACAGTCTCAGAATATTCATGCTTGACTCATTCCGGCCGTCGGCGATCTTATCGGTACGGTGGATGTCACCTGTCCCTCTTTGACCGTCAACACATACGTGCGCTCGCAGTTTGGGCAGGTGGCCTCACCCTCATAGTTCCAGTGTGAGAAACTGTCCAGATGAAGCATCCATCTACATTCCTCATTGCTGCACAGAACGTGAACCAACTCCCATTCACCACTCCAATGAAGCAGACACATGTACGAAGAACGTTTGCGGCTTTCTGCTGTTCGGTGCGAAGCCGGACAATTCTCTGTGCCTCACCTTGTTATTTTGACAACAAGACTCGCCTCCAAGCCTTCCAAATAGGAAAGAACTTGCAGGCGCTGTGTATGCGAGGCTTGGTGCGCACCAGCTCGGAATCGAGGTTCAGATGGGTTTAACTGTTCTCATTTTGAATGCTTGTTATGCGTCCATTCGTTCTTGTTCATGGTTCTTTCAGTGGAGGATGGGTCTGGCGATTCCTCGCTCCGTTACTGAGAGCTGCAGGACACGAGGTCCATGCTCCCACGTTGACTGGGTTGGGTGCCAATTCGCACTTATCTCAAATGACTCGAATCAGTTTGGGCACCCACATCCAAGATGTGACAAACACGTTGTACTACGAGGATTTGTCTGATGTGGTGCTTGTCGGTCACAGCTACGCTGGCATGATAATCACTGGCGTCGCAGCCAAATCGCCGAAAAGACTTGCGCACTTGGTTTACTTTGATGCTTACCTACCTCGCGAAGGAGAGAGCGAGCGCGATCTTTGGCCAGCCGACCAACTGGCAAAATATCGAGCTGACATCGCTGCAGGCATAGGGTTCCGAGAACCCTTGGCACCATCGTTCCTCGGCATAACTGACCCCAAAATGGCTGAATGGGTACGAGAGAGATTGACTCCGCATCCTTTGAGCACCTATGAAGATCCTCCCCCTTCGGGTACAACTGAAGGCGCTTCTATTCCTCGAACCTACATCCACTGCATACTTGGCCCCATTGCGCTGTGGATGCAGCCATTTGCCGACAGATCCAGGAGATCCGGATGGAATGTCTACACACTAGCCGCTGGTCATTGTGCCCAGCTTACGCATCCAAAAGAGTTGGCAGAAATTCTCCTCAAAGCTGCAGAATAGTGGAAGATCTAGAAACAGCGGGTACGACACGCCAGTGCCCAGACTGAGCTCCAAACCGTGACGCCCGTCGGGCCGTCTCTGGCATCTATTGCTTGGATTAAGGGGATCAGCTTTGTTTTCTGCAGCTACAAAGATCGTCTGCCTGACCGCACGTTTTGCACCTTGGCATACAATAATGCCGTCACTGTAGGCGAGTACGAATGTCTAGTCTACTTTTGGCATGAGCCAGAATTCGTTCCCGTCTGGGTCTTTGAACATGGCGTACTTCACGCTCTCGTCCCATTCTGCTTTTCCAAGTTCTCGGGTGAACTCGACGCCTTTCCTTTTCAGCTCTTGACAGGTGGCTTCGACATCGTCAGCGTAGAATAGGATGCCGCAGTTCCCAGGTTCGGGCGTCTCGCCTTTACACAAGTGGATGCCTGTCGGCGAACCACGTGGACCAACGACAACCCAATGCTCCATATCATCTTGAACTTCGAACCCGAGTTTGTCCCTGTACCACTCCTTGGCTTTCTTCTCATCAGAAACGACGACAGCAACACTCCTGATCCGTTCAATAACCAACTGTCTTCACATCAAACATAGTTTCCCCATCTTCCATAAGAGTCTTGGAGGGCTGCGATAGTTCACGTCAAGGGAACCTAGTCGGCAACCATAGAGTAAGCTCAAGGGTTCAGCAAGTGGGGAATAGACTATTACCGAGAATCTGTTAGGATGGAGTAGATCATGAAGAAGAGTAACGAATGGCTTGAGTTCTTCGACGGGCACGCGCCTGTTTACATGTCGAATCCCTTCACAAGAAACACTGTCAAGGAAGTTGACTTTTTGATCGAAGAACTGAACCTACCACCGAAAAGTCGTATTCTCGACATTGGATGTGGTACCGGGCGGCACTCAATTAAGCTTGCCAAGCGAGGGTACCAGGTCACTGGTGTCGACGTTTCATCAGGCATGTTGACGGAAGCCAAGAAGAGGGCAGAGGAGGCTGACGTGCTAGTTGAATGGGTACATGCCGACGCTACGAAGTTCAGGTCCAAGAGGCTGTTTGATGCTGCCATATCACTATGTGAGGGTGCTTTCGCATTGCTCACAGTGGAGGACAATCCTGTAGTGCACGATCTTGCCATTCTACGCAACATCAATGCTTCCCTCAAGCGGGGTGGCCGATTCGTTCTGACCGCGCTCAATGGATTTGCGAAGATTCGAAAACACAGTCAGAAGGATGTCGAGAACGGCACATTCGACCCACTTACATTGATCGAAACATTAACTGCTGAATGGGACACGCCACAAGGAAAGAGAAGCGTGTTAGTGAGAGAGCGCGGGGACCTACCACAAGAACTCGCTGCCATGCTATCACAAACAGGATTCAGAGTCGACAACATTTGGGGTGGAACAGCAGGCAACTGGGCTCGACGCAAAATCGAACTTGACGAAATCGAGATCATGGCAGTAGCGACGAAGAAGCCCTAGCGGTTCAGGTCTTTTGCCTCTTTCTTAGGTGAGTCCGTTTCCACTCGCAAAGGCGCGACAGCTCCTGCGGTTGATGCGTGGATGAATATTGTTCTGTTGAAGACGGCGGTTCGTGTTTGGCTGATTGAGATTCCAGTCTCGGGATTCAACTTCTTCGTCCTAATGAACTTCGTCTATGAACCGAGATTGGGTGCACTGGTGGCGCATCAGATCGGGATGTCCAGCCGAATCTTGTACATCTCCATCTTCGAGTATCTTCTCCTACGATATGTGAAGAAGTACGAGACGAAGGATTTGGTTCATGTTGGGTTTCTGTGGCTTGGATTGACGCTACTATTCGAATGGGGAGGCAGCCTTGCCATGGGACGCCCAGTCGAAGAGCTACTGATTGGCTGGAACATATTCGCGGGATACATGTGGCCTTGCGTGCTGCTGACTTGCCTGTTGGCACGACTCATCGTCGGCACGATCTTCCGTCCAAGCAAGAAGCTCTACACAGAATGCTTAACTGACTAGGCTTGACTTGGAACAGATATTCGCGAGACGATCTGTTTTGGCAAATACTATTGAGAAGCTCACAAGAAGGGTCAAGAAGACGAAGCATGGGTTCATTGACATAAGGAACACCGCCGACGAAGTCGTGACTAGTGAAACAGTTGAAGAAAGCATCCGACTTGCCAGGAGGTTATATGCCTCGGAAATGCATCAGGCACGCGTGCTTGCAACATTCATTCTTGGCAGACTCGCCGCCAAGTCCGACAAGAGCCTCGGCTACCTGAGAATGCGTGTGAGCAAGGACAAGGACTGGCGCGTCCAAGAGACTCTGGCAAAGGCTTTCGACAGATACTGCACGGATATCGGCTACAAACAAGCTCTTCCTATGATTAGAGAATGGCTTGCCGACTCAAACCCAAACGTGCGTCGCGCCGTGACAGAAGGATTGAGAATCTGGACAAACAAGCCATACTTCAGCGACCATCCCGAGGCCGCAGTGCGATTTCTGAGCCATTTGAAAGACGATGACAGCGAATATGTGAGAAGATCCGTCGGCAATGCCTTACGCGACATCTCCAGAAAACATCGCAAGATCGTCAAAGCTGAACTACAGAAATGGGACACCTCTCGGAAAAGCGTCAGGCAAACATACCAGCTTGCGAGCAGATTCCAGCGATAGTCCGCGGAGCCCTGTATGCGCAATACTAGGCGCATTCGTCTTGAGCCTGGCATAATTGGCCGTGTTGACTACTCCAGAGCCAGCTACGGTTCAGCTGAGTATTGCATCCACCATCAGGGCAAATATGATTCCGAGCAAGAGGGAGACAGATACCACATGCTTGTGCCCGTATTCATGCGCGACCGGGATCAATTCATCCGCAGTGATGTATGTGTGCACTGTTCCCCATCCGCTCTTGTTGAAGCTTCGGGTCTGCACGCCCTCACTAAAGGCCCCGGCGGCGCTTGTGGCTGAGAAAGACCTTAGGTTCCCCTAGACTCGCAATGGCTTCCTCGAATTCTAGCGCTCTGAGCGCCATTCCCGTACGCTACTGCTCTGAGCGTAGGCTCATGACTCGATGCAGTTATTCTACGAGGATGCAAAGTCTGAAATCCTGAGCAATCGGGCATATTCTGGTTGTTCTCAGGGATTCAGTGAAGGGCCTGTTTAGGGTTCACCGATTTCTCTTGCTCGTCGAGGGAGCGCCGAGGAGGGGCGCGATGAAAATAGTATCCAACTAGGGAAGGAGCGGAATATGTCATGTCAGAAGAGAACAAGGCGCTTGAGCGCCGAGTGTATGAGGAGATCTACAACAAGAAGAACATGGCTGCAATAGAGCAGTTCGTCGCCACAGACTGGGTCTGCCATCCGTGGCCTCCCGGAGTGCCGCCGGGCCTCGATGGTATGAAGCAACAGAATGCGCTGACGAACAAGGCCTTCCCCGACATGCAAGTGAGGCTTGAGGACATGGTAGCCGAGGGAGACAAGGTGGCGTGCCGTTGGACGGCTACTGCGACGCATATGGGCGAGTTCATGGGCATGCCCGCTACCGGCAAACAAGTCACAATCACCGGTATCCACATCGATCGCATCGCCGGCGGCAAGATCGTGGAGACTTGGAACTACTCGGACATGATGGAGGTAATGCAGCAGCTAGGCATGAAGCCGCCAGGGTAGTCTTCACGACGGCGACCTCTGCCTATTCAACGCCCTCCTTGAATCGCAGTTTGTTATGTGTGCATGCGTCACAGGCGGCTTTGTGTAGCGGCTTAGAGCATTGAAAACGAGCTCTACCGCCCGAAAATTGTGCGGGTTTGGACCCATTGGGAAATCTCGCAGACCCGAAAAACCCACGGCCTCAGATCCGAACCATTCGAGCAAGAAACGGCCAAAACTGAACAACAAGCGTTGAGTATGGTGAGCCGGGATAGGTTTACACTCTCGTTTAGAACTCTCAAGTAAGCAGCTTTCGAGCTGAAAATGAGCTTAGCATAAGCTGAGAATGAGCAGTAGTTCAGCTAGAGATCAACGTCGCAGACAAAGCATGGTTCGGAATTTCTGTGGCAAGAAGCTCGACTAACCCTGCCTAAGACATGCTCAATAACGCGGACAGGCTCCTCTTGCCTCATCTGTAGGGTTACACATTGGTTCAGGACAGGGCCCGGAGAGTTCCCAGACGTGTCTTCCTTGGCGCGCTAGGCGCAGCCGGAGCGTACGTTGCGGCGGATTTCCTTTTGAAGGGTCCGGCAAGTACGTTGCTAAAAGAAGCCACGGTACGCCGGCAGCCCGTCACGCACACGACAACGTCTGTGAGGCCGACCACGAGGGCAACAAGGAAAACATGCCAGAGTCTGACATTTGTCTTGTCTGAAGTTGAAGGGGAAGTGCCCCAGGCCAATCTGGAATCTGTCGACTTCCTAGATGGCAATACCAACGTGATTTCTTCACACACCCCGTCGGCTAGCTCGTGGGTTGGCAGAGAGTACAGAGTGGGAGATGTCCCGCAGAATGCACGATTCATCAAGTTGAAGGCTTCCGCGATTCCGAGTCAATCATTTTGGTATGATGTACCGTTCAAAGAGATTAGAAAGAGAAGGATCGACGCTTACGTAGCTGAGAGAAAGGTTGACTCGGCCGAGATGTTCGCCAGAAGCGAACTATCCTACTTGAGAGTCGCACCTGACGCTGATTCCGATCAAGACGGAATTCTGGACAAGAATGATCCCAACCCACGGATCCCGGAGCCCAAAGGTATCAGGCCCATGAATGGGCGCGTCGTAATGGCTGTGTATCTGCCTAGTTGGGGATGCGAAATTGCCCCTTGGCTTGTTGGCACGTCGATGACGTTTCCGAAGAGTAGGACCCTGACTATTGGAACTGAACTGCATCCTATCTTGGGGCAACGCTATCCGATTGACAACGCTGGCACCTACAACTGCAAGGATCCAGAAATCGTCGACTGGCACATCAAATGGGCTTTGGAGCATGGGATAAATGCATTCATGATCGATTGGATGCCATTCGAGGTGAACAGCACAGGCGAATGGAGCCACACCGTGGAGGATGGTTTTCTGCGTGCGAGCTACCGGGACATGATGCAGTTTGCAATCATGCACATAACCGACCCTACTTGGGACTATCCTGAATTCTTCAAAGGTTATGAGTATGTGAACGCGGCTGCTAGGAGAGGCCTGGACTATGTTAGGGAGAATTACTTGAACTGCCCATCATATCTCAGAGTCGGCAAGAAGTACTTTTACATGCTCTTTCGAATTCGCAAGTATGCGATTACCCACGGTTTGGAGAAGTTCCTCGATCTAGTACAAAGAATTCATGACCAAGACATTTACTTGGTTGGGGACATAGGAACCGATCCATACCCACGCGATCGAAAGGTTGACGAGGACATCGTAAGCGCGTTTGACGCCATCACAGCATACAACTGGAATTGGGCTGGGGCTTCAGACAAATGGGAGAAAGCGAAACGAGAAGGCAGTGACGTGTGGCTTCTGGTTGCACCCTACAGCAGCCTCGTCTCAGGCTACCGTGAGGAATGGGCCTATTGGTCAGAGTTGGCAAGAGACCGCGGAGTTGGCTTCATAACGCCATTATGTGCCGGTTTCAGCAACAGGGCGCCTTACGAGTCGAAGGAAGCATACAAAGAGGATTGGCTTGTCGAGAGGACCGGTCGAAAACCAGACCTGTTCAGAAAGATGTGCGAACAATCGATACCCATCATAGGAAAGTCAGGAACCAACATGTGTCTCATCGACGGATGGAACGAGATCCACGAGTGCTCCACATTGGAGCCCATGGTAGAGCATGGCTTCGACTACCTGAACGCGGCTAGGAACGTGTTCTGTGAAGAACCAAGCGAAGGATGGCCTGCCGACGTTGTACCTACACAGGAGGGAATAAGACGGTATCCGTTCCTGTGAACTGTAGGCGGGGTTGAGAGACGTAAACGCCGATGTGAAATGGAGAAGGAGAGCAAATTCATATTGGCGGAAAGCCCGCCTTCTCTCCGATTCCGGTTCAAGATCTGTCTAGACAGAATGTTTGTGAATGTGGGCCGGGATAGGTCTATGGTCTCGTTTAAGACTGTCAACCAAGCAGAGAATGAGCACATTTTCGGCTGAAGAAGAACTTGAACTGAGCAAGGATGAAGCTAGAAATGAGCTCACGCAGCGAATTCGGATAGTGGGCCGGGTCTATACCCGTTCCGTTTCAAAACCTCTGACGTTCTCAGCATAGAAAGCTCTAAGACTCCTCAAATCGCACCATGTTATCTGAGACGAGTAGATCATGTCTCAAGGAATGCGTCTCTCCTTGAGAATCAAGCCAATGTTGGCTGTTGTGATACTACTTGCCATCTCGTATCTTTTTGTAGGAATAACGTCGCATCAAATTGCAGGCTCAAGACTTGAAGTAGGAGAACCGCAACGAGAAATCGAGCTGTACCGCAAGGTGAACGCAACAATCAGGATTACCGACGACGCAGGCAAACCGTTGTCCGGTCTGACCGTTGGCTATGCACAGGTCACCCATGACTTCCTTTTCGGCGTTGGGTTGACGAACTCCGAGGATCCCTATTACTATGATGTGACAGTCTTCGAATTGCTGAAGGATGCTGGTGTCAACTACGCTTTACCCTACCTGACATGGGAGCTTACTGCAAGCTCGCCAAGTTGGGTCGAAACTGCCTACAAGCCGAAGGTTCTTCATGATATGGGGTACACGCTGACTGGACATTGTCTGGTTTGGTTCTATGATCAGTTCTCGAACCTTCCCAGTTATGCGAGACGGCTCACGTTTGAAGAACTGAAACAACGACTGAAGTTGCAGATCCTGCAAGTTGTGGACAGATACAAGGCTTGGATCCACATCTGGGAGATCAACGAACCCAACTTCGAATACACTAACTCCTTGCATCTCACGACGCAACAGTGGATTGAGATATGCAAGATGGCTGCCGCGGCAATAAGAGAGGCCGACCCAGATGGAAAAGTCCTGGTGAACATGCTCATCGCGGACATCCCTCAAATCGAATACTTCCCAATCCAGTTCCTACGAACGCTTGTCAAGGAAGGCATCCAGTTCGACATAATTGGCTTGGAGCTGTACGGTAACGATAGAATACCGAATGCTATTCTCGACACCAACGGTTATCCCGTAATCTCGTGGGTATCTGGAAGGATCGATGAATTCTCACAGCTAGGGAAGCCTATCTTTCTATCTGAGATTGGCGTGCCTTCGAAGCCAAGCGAGGAAGCTCAAGCGGAATGGCTCAAGCAGGTCTACACACTAGGCTTTAGGAAACCCTACGTGCAATCAATCACATGGTACAACATCTACGCCCCCCAGAGCGATCCATTCTATCCAGATTCCGGCCTTTTCAGAGCCGTTAAGCCCAGGCCAGAGCCGAAACTAGTGTACTACGCTTACAAGGAACTCGTGAGTCATTGGACGACGATAGGAAGCGGAGACACCGATGCGAACGGTACACTGCGCTTCGGAGGATACGCAGGATCATACACGATCTCCGTCGCAGGATACGAGGACTCAACAATCCATGTTTCTGAAGGAAAAGAGAACGCATTCACTGTAGTTATGAAAGGCACTCAATTCGAGCCTAACCTCTGGCCATATGCTGGGATCATGGTTGTAGCCGTTGCAGCTTCAGCAGTCACAATAGCGCTGTGGAGAAGACGCGATGGTAAGGCTAGTGTTTATCGAGCCATCTGAGCATTGGGCGGGAGCGTAGTCGACTCTGACGCGGGGCACGTCGAAATCTTCGCAGAAGAGGTTGAGTAGAAGGCAGTACATCAAGTATGCTGGAGCAGGATTCACAGCAGCCGTAGTAGCTGGTCTCGGATACTATGCAACCCGACCTACACTAACCGAGACAGCTGTAACCCGGCCCACATCAACCGAGACAGCGACCGCTCAGTCGAACCTATCTCCGCCGACTGCCAATTTCGAATACAGGCCGAGATACATCAACCCAACCTCGGCTGATACGATCTACTTCCTAAACGAGTCCCGAAACTCCGGCAGCGACACTGACCTCGCATACTCTTGGTATGTTGATGACAGCGCAGTTGCGCACTCAAAGGACTACTCTACACAACTACCCTCCGACGCCATTGGGACTCCTCACAAGGTTAAACTGTCGGCCTGCCGTGGCGAACAGTGCAGCCACGTTGAGAGGATCGTCCAAGTCGACCCTGACCAATTGTACCCGAGAAGCGCGTTGAGAACCAAGATCAAAGGGATGGGCTATGACGTAGGGATAACTTGGAAGCCTCCGAACTCATGGCGGTCTCATCGGGACCTCACTGATGAGCAGATGAAGAGGGAGGTTCTCGATTTGATCAACAGCGAACTGGGCTGTAATGGTATTAGGATTGTTGGAGACGAGAATGAGAGGATCGTTCGGGCAGCCCGAATTGCTATGCAAGGATCTTTCGAAGTTATCCTTCTATCCCCAGTATATATCGATCAGGAAATTCAGGCAACCATCGGGAAAGTTTGCGGTCTCGCTGACTCAGCAGAGACACTCAAAGGACAATCAGATTCCGAAGTAATTCTCGTGGTCGGCAATGAATCAACACTCCAGACCAAAGGCATGTACAACGCAGCTACTTACTTCGAGAGAATGAACGAAGTCACAGAACACTGGGGTGACGAAAGATACCAGATTAAACTCAACAACTTCCTAAAAGAGATGCTCTCGGAGGTGCGAAATCACTTCCGCGGAAGACTGAGCTACGCTAAAGGATCGTGGGAAGACATTGACTGGGATCGTCTAGGCTTCGACATTGTGGGTCTGAACGAGTATCTTAAACCAAAGTGGGAGAGCCGCAGTCAGTATGAAGAGAACATCAGGCAGATGAGTCGCTTTAAGAAGCCGATATTCCTGACTGAATTCGGCTGTGCAACCTACAAAGGCGCACTACAGGTCGGCGGCGCAGGCAACTTCCCGGAGTACTTGGCGAATGCTGTCTATGATCAAGAGGAGCAAGTGAGGGCGATAGACGAGTACGTGCGTGCGTTCCGTGGGATTGGAGAGGTTGATGGATGCTTTCTCTGGACTTTCTTGGAGAGGAATACAAATGACACAGCAGCATTTGGAATAATGAGATACGTGGAGGGCGGCGATCCGGAGAGAAAGAGGGGATTCTACAGGTACAAGAGCTGCGAGAGGTCAGCATGACCGTGAGTGTTCCCCACACGATACCCGATACCGCCCTTTGACTTCTAGACGCGGTTGACTCGTTGGCAAAGATGTGCCAAAACCGACGGTGTCGGAGAAGAGATTGAGCAGAAGATAGTACCTGAGGTACACCAGAGCCGGAGTTGTCGCATTTGCTCGTCCCTCCTGTCACTAGGATGCCAGCGAGCCGCCAGAACCACCCACGCCCCAAACACTCCCGGATCTAGGTTGACAGACTTAAACGGTCGAACGAATTGAAAGAGCATACGAAAGACGAATGTCGAGAATACGGGTTCCTAGAGAAGAGCAATCACAGAAAAAGTCCCAACTGAGTATCTGTAAATGTGGGCCGGGAGGTTTCCATACCCATCAGGGTTCAAAACCCGCTATTGCTTTGGACCGTAGCTGGTTCAGAACCACCATTCTGCTTATGTAAGAAGCAGCACTGGAGGCAAAGTGGATGGAAGTCAAAGTTGGAACTTGAGATTCCTGATGACTTCCTTCAGGAACCCTTGGAACTCGTCAAGGAACGAATAGAAATCTGTTTCATCTATGTCTGACAGGAGTAGGCTCCTCTCCTCGCCCCACTCGAAGAGTCTTCCCGATTGCATCAGGCCGATTTTCTCTTTGAGATTCTGTCTATACTTGCTATAGAGCTTGAGTGCAAAGTTCGTTTTCTTGACTATGCATGGTTCCATGGCCTCCAGCTTGACGCCGAATTGCTTGCAGATGAAGTAAACATCCAAGAAATCCCTAGCCTTGGCTCCTTCCCTTGTGAGGGTAGCTCTGACCTTTTCACTCAGTATCTCGCGTATGTCATAGATGCCGAAGCGTATCTTCTTGGCGTACTCTGCATACTCCTCTGGGAACAGTGCCTCAAGCTCTTCATGCCTGCCGGTCAGCAGTCCGGCCAGCTGTCTTCTCTTTGGTGGAAAACACATGCTCTCGACAAAGTTGATCTGCACCTTCAGAAAGCTGCGGCGGTGTAGAACTTCAGACTCGTACCAGACCTTGAGGGTACATGTCTTGTTGCCGCCGCCAAACTCCATGTAGTTAGAATTGCGTTTCTCGCACTTGAAATCCAAGCCTCTCCTTGTGGCAACATCCTCGAAGGTGCTCCCTGTCTTGTCGATGACTTTAGAGAGGAAGGCCCTGATCTTCTTCTGCGACATCCCGCTGAACGCGCTCTGCTCCTTCCATGTGAAGTCTATGTCCTCCGAGAACCGCCGATAACCAAAATAAGACTTGATGAGGCAAGTTCCGCCCTTGAAGAGGAAGCTGCGCGCGAAGAAGTCATCTTCTGAAAGATCCAGCAGTATCTGGTGGAGAATGAGGTCTTTCTCGATCAGATCCTTCCTCTGAATGCCGAGGACCCTGGCAATCTCGTTTACAAAATCAGCCCTCATCCGGCTAATCTCTCCACGATTCTTGCCACGGTCTTGGGATACCTCTTTGCGTAGCTTCTCAACCTATCCTTCGACACGTTCCTCGCGTACTCTGAAGCATCGCCTACTATCTTCTCTTCGGGAATGCCCCGGTATCTCCAGAGGTACACGAAATCGAGAACGGTCTTCTCGGGATCGGAATACCTGACGCTGTTCCCTTTCTTCACCCCGAACGCGATGAGCAAGGGCGAGAGCTTGATGAACTTGAACTTGTGGCCCGCTATCGTGACGGGGTTCGCCCTGAACAGCACATCATTGACAACGTCCTCTACAGCGAAATGCTCGTGAGTCATGTTGTTGAGCTTAAGTGCGGTGTGAAGACCGAAGTACCAGTTCCTCACTTTTTTCAGCTCCAACCCCTTGGCCACCAGCTCCAGATGACTGTATCTGCTTCTTCCTAGCTCGAACTCCTCAACCGATTTCACGTAGAATATCCCCCTGAAAATCCTGACCAAGTATCCCCGTGCAGCGAAATACCGTATTACCGTGTCATAGTGGAGCTTCATGGATTTACAGTACACTTCCAACTCCTTCGAAGTGACAAATTCCCTCTTCTCCACGCGGAGTTTGCGGAGCAGGACGTTCATTCTCATTTATATCACAACATCACACAAAGTATGATACTATGATATATATCATTACGTATGCTCCAGCTTCAGACCAAGCCCGACGGAGTCGTTGAATAATCCGCGCACCCTAACATAGCAACAGTTGCCAACTAGATCTGTCGAGCCGATTCGAGGTGGACACGTTTTCGCGTTCCAGAAGCCCCTGCGCGGTGCCTCTACAGACGATTTGTGTCGGCAGGTTTTTGAACCCAATTGGGTTCGGAGCCCTACCCGTTTTGTGCTCCAAACCGCCCACACATAATAGTACACATTCCAGACCGACTTGCTTTGTATCGGTCAGAGATGAAAGAGAGGCCGCTCTACAGCTAGATTGTCACGCGCGATACTGCTCGAGGCCAACTTGAAACAAGCGCTAGTTTGACAGGTTTAAACGCTCGAACAGAATGACGAAGACCGCAAAGAATGAAGGCGCCAGAATCGGGCTCTCACATAGAGACAGGTCAAGAAACATCCCGGATTGGAAGTTCCGTAATGTGGGCCGGGAGGGATTTGAACCCTCGACCTCTGCCGTACTCACCGTTTGTTCCTAGGATGTGAGGGCAGCGTCACTTAACCGAGCTGGACTACCGGCCCATGCGCCACATGTAG
>Ga0209725_1000785_pt1 | contig 18763 bp, 14 predicted proteins | sample I18A1metaG_FD_184145 | JGI IMG/M metagenome (GOLD analysis project Ga0209725, IMG submission 184145) | Lake sediment bacterial and archeal communities from Gulf of Boni, Indonesia to study Microbial Dark Matter (Phase II) - ​I18A1 metaG... | ecosystem: Environmental > Aquatic > Freshwater > Lake... | reverse complement strand
TGAACTCTCTTCCAGCCGATGTCTGCATAACCTCTTGATGTCTAAATTCTCTTAGAAACTGAACTTCAGGCGAGAATTCAGACCGTATGTTGCGGTCGCTACCAAGCATCCCCTAGGAAGCGGAGTTGGTATACATGGCTGCAACTTCGTAAGCCAGTTCTTGTCGTCTTGGACGAATTTGTCTATTAATACAACAAGTGCGTAGTACGGATCATCTTTCCGAATCGGTGGAAAAGCACGGCCTGCAACTGGTGGGTCATCTCCAGCATATGTCTTGAATATTGAAAGCCACTTTGCCAGATGCTTGCTGAGGAATTCTGTTTCCTCCCTAACTGTTGCGCCAACCAATTAAGTCTCTCTTATTCCATGCGTCTCTCTCCCTCTCAGACAACCATCTCATGCAGAGTAGCTCGATGGACAACCAGTCTTTGTGCCCACCGGGCATGTCCCAAAGGTTAAGTGCAGCAAAACGTGTCTCTACGCGAACATAATCGACAAACTCCTTAGGATAACTGTCAGCAAACATTGGTGAAGGGATTCCGTAGTAAGAAAAGCTTTCAAAGTCAGGTTCTGTCAAGTCTTCGGTTGATGCTTCTCCCTGTCAAAAATCGGTTGATGGAATGCGTTTTAGATCACGGTTTCTTCGGCTCTGGCAACTTCACAAAGTCCTTTGACTAGACGGAGTTTCTTTCCAATTGTTGTTTCGACGATTCCTTATCAAATCGGTGGCTTTCACCAATTCGATTTCTAGTCCATCATGCAGTTTTGCTCTAGCGGTCTCTTCATACGCTCCCTTTCCGAAGCTGAAAGCAACGATCACACCCTTCTTAGCCCCCCTTCGCCTCAAGGCTGTTTCGAAATTATCAATTACATTTCTTCCAACATCATCTGATTGCTTGACTTGAACAGGGTGTCCTTCAAAGGTATAACCATCTATGCCCATGTCAGACGACTTTCTATCCGAGACTCTTCCGAAAAGTCTCCGAACAATCCAGTTCTGAAATTCGAAATGTTGTAGTTTGCGAAGCTCATCCTCGGTCATGGGCATGCCCATAAGCTGAGATGTAGCCCCTATACTTTCCATCCTCTTTGCCATTAAGTTGCATGCTGTAGGAGAAACATCTATGCCTATCCATCTTCTGCCAAGCTTATGGGCCACAACAATAGCAGTTCCACAACCACACATGGGATCAAGGACAATATCTGTTGGATTGCTCGAAACGCTAATGATTCTCTGAAGCAACTTCTCTGGCTTTTGCGTAGGAAAGCCCAAAGATTCAGATGAACCTGATTGAATCAAAGAAATATCATCCCAAACATCACTTAGCGGAACGCCTTTAGTTTCGTCAATGTAGTACTTTAATCGAGGCAAGCCTCCGATTTTCTTGGGCCAAGCAACCAACCCGCGTTTCTCATATTCATCTAGTTTCTGTGGTGTTGTAAGCCAATGCATTCCGCTTTTGCCAAGTTTGTTGGGGTCTATTCCATGCCATACTCTGCCAGTTTCTCCTTTCCTTTTGCCACTTACAAGCAAAGGAACCCGCTGGAAAAATCCTCTTTCGTCTTTCTCAGAATAGAGTAACTTCGAAGCTTGTGAAAGTTCCTTATGTTGCATATTGAATGTGTACTTTCCTGTCTTAGAATAGAGAAGTATTGTATCATGTGCTCGCCTAAAGATCTTAGCAATAGAGGAACGTGTTTTGCTTCGCACCCACACAATTTCATTTCTAAAATTCTCAGCTCCAAAAATGCTATCCATCATTACTCGTAAGTAAGCATTGGCATGCGAATCACAATGCAGATACATAGAGCCAGTTTCTTTCAGAACCCTATAGCATTCCACTAACCGCTCTTGCATCCATGCAATATAGTTGTTAATCCCACCTTTCCAACGATCCTCAAATGCTGTGATCTCATATCCGTCTCCCCAAATTACTTCATACTGCTGATTTGAGAAAAACGGTGGATCAACATAAACCATATCAACTGAACTTTCGGGAAACTTTCTCAGAACGTCTCTACAGTCCCCACAGTAAATCGTGTTTGGTCTGAAGTAGGGAGTGGGTCATAGTGCCTCCCTAGAATATAGGTCATATCTCTTCGATTTATTAACTTGTAGGCATATTTCTCTTACTTTGCGGGACATGAACTGCGTTTTGGATTATGGTCATCCACGTGTTCTCGCCTTTAACTTCTATTCCGCATGCTTCAGCAGGGGTCTTACCGTTAAGAGCCATATGAGGTCGAACGTAATTATGGAATATTTGATAGCCTGCAAGTATTGGCGTGTCATCTTTCTTTAATCCACGCATTACTTTTTCTCTGTCTCTAACTTCTCCATTGAAGCGTTCCATCTTATTGTTGTGCATGTCTCCTTGAAGCCTTACTGCGTTGATATGCTCAGTTCTAGGGTTTCGTAGTGTCCAGAACTCTTTGTTGTAGGCGTCATGGTAGGCGGGTAAGCCATCGGTTATTAAGGTTTTAGGCTTCTTGCCTGTGACTTTCATACCCATCTGGAAGAGTTTTCGTGCGTCGTGAGAATATTTTGACTCCGCTACTTCTTGAGCTATCCAGAATCGAGTTTGATCGTCCATTAGGGCGAACAAGTATTTCATGTCACCCTTTATCTTCAAGTATAGTTCATCGGCTCTCCAAGTGTCACCAACATTAGGCGTAATCTTATCGACATATCCATTCATTAATGAAACGTATTTTGCAATCCAATTATGAATTGTCTGATATGATACTTGAACACCTAACAGTCTAAGCGACTTCATTGTATTTCTCAAGGACTCTCCGCTGAAGTACAGTTGCATAGCTGAAGTAATTGCCTGAGGATTATGCTTCATTCTTTCAAAGCCTATGTTTACGCTGAAAGTTTTTCCGCAATTAGCACATAGAAAACGCTGAATGTTTCCAGCCCTATTGTGTCTAACTCCAAACTTCTTAATGCTCTCTGAATGACAGAAAATACATTTTGAAATCGTAACTTCCTCAATAACCGTGTTCTTCCTTACTTGCTCTTTCAGTTTGAGACTGAACTCAACAGCCCAAATATGCTTACACTTTACGCCTCTGAACATGTAGTCTGGGCATTGACACATCCATCCTATTGACATGCATAGAACTTCGTACTCGCCAATACCTGACTGAGACTTCACCAAATAGGAATCTTCACTTAATTGCTGGATTTGATTACGAAGTTCAGCAATCTCACGACCTCTTTCTTCACGGAGGGTTACTATTTGAGTTGTCATTTTTAGGTACCTATTATATTAGTAGGTACCTAATCCTATTTATACCTTTCGGTACCTAAAACTTATAAATGAGAACCCCTCCATCATAACAATAGGTGCCTGAGAGTGAGGCTTCAAAAGCAGTTATCGAGAAAAGTTGGAGAAAAAGAATATCCAAAATATGTTGTGACGATTCCGCCTAAAGAGGTTGAAAAGCTTGGATGGAAAGAGGGGCTAGAATTAGAGACTGAAGCGCATAATGGTAGGTTAGTCATCAGACCGAAGAAGCGATAAAGATTTGTTGCAAACTGTCTTTTAACTTATCCAAACGACTCTCAGCTATTGCTTTAAACTTTTCATATAGTTGTTGGTCAGCTTGCCTTACATCGTATTTTGGTCTTTCTTCATCACTCACCTGCCCTGTAAAAGGGTCTGGAATAAACCATATTTGGGGGTCTCCTCCAACAGAATTGTCAAGTTCTAATTTGTCGATACATTTTATTATGAAATAGCCTAATTCTCCTGTTTGCTCCATTGTCATATCACTATTCCATAGCCGTTTGAGAAATAGGGAGCCATATGGTGCACCATGTCCTATCGCTTGATAACGTCTTACACTCTCAGGGAATCCATAGGGGTAAATATACAACAAAGCCGATATAGGAGTAAGTTGGATGCCCAATAGCACATCAAACTTGTTTCCAGCTAATCTCGGACTCCAACGGTCATTTACCTCTTTGGTCATATCGGCAATTGCCTCTATGAACGATTGAATACCTATTTGTCCTCGACGTTCTGCAACGTAGGCATTTACACGGTTCCTGAACATATCAAAAAGACCAGCTACTCCAGATGAACCAACGACTATAGGATGTATGTCCTTGAAGAGTTTGTCCTCGTAAGAAAAATCGGTTCCGCCTTCTAAGGTAACTTTTCTATCACCGATGAGTACCACTCCATCCTTACATCTTGCACCTAGGATATAAGTCATATCTTTCGCTTCTCTTTCTCGGTACCTAAAATAGTTTGTCTCATTTTTCCCATATAAAAAATTTTCCTTAAACATTTAATCACCTCCATCAACCGATTTTTGACAGGGAGAAGCATCAACCGAAGACTTGACAGAACCCAAAGTCATAAAAGTTAAGAGTTGTTCTTGTGCGTAGTGAATAGGGGGTTCTGGAATATTTCCTTCAAGGAATTTGCGTCATCAACGATTCCTTGGTATTCAAATGCGAGACCAGTGAGCGGAAAGAAAGACTCTAAACCAGCAGAGACAATTTCTTCAAAAAGTCCATCTAATACGCTCTTAACGATCTCTCTTGCTCCCTGCCAGTTTGCTTCATAATCTCTAACAAAGCTGTCATACATTCACGCTCGCACATCTGCCATTGCAGCGAGTTTTCCCGATTCCTGGGTCCAAGGAACAGTTAGGCTAGGTGTGAGCGGGTGTTGGCGTCGGAGTGGGCGTAGGACTTGTCGGTGTTGGTCCTTCGCCTATCTTCTTGAGATAGTCACTCCAATAGGAAACTGAAATCTGATGTTGTTTTTGTGTGGGTGGCAAATAGGCATGGTAAGCGCCACAAACTTCAACATAGTCCCAAAGCCCGGGTTCGCCGATAATTTGTCATTCTCCTGAGACCTTAACCCAAGCGATGTCCCCGACGTCCAGTTTGCCTGTTGGATCTTCAAGAATTTCCTCTATTCGTACTTCGTGATCGATTCTATCAGGGCTACAAGAAATGACAGTTCCTCTAAATTCAACTTCAGCTCCTATCAATATCAACCGGAGACAATCAAAAGGTTCACTTACACTTATCTTCCAACCTGTATGTGCTTTATTGTAATCCCAAAGAGTTCCAGAAACCTCGACCCTATCTCCAACATTGGCCTCGACAAGCTCGGGAAGATCGGTACCATAAATCCTAACCCAAATCTGCTCAACGCGGCCTATCTGCAGGTAAGCAGACCCATCAATTAGTATTTCTTCGACCCTGACTTCGTGTCTACGGTATCCATCTGGTTCGGGAGACGGCTCGCTAACTAACGTCCCTCTGAAATAAACTTTAGCTCCTGCCCAACCCTGAGCCTTGACCCTTACGGTAGCTATAATCGTAACAGTAGAGAGCAGAATCAGAAAGACAAGAGCGTGTGAAAGAAAGACACGGCTCATCTCTGCTCGATTGAAACGGTTCTTAGTATATCTAGTTCTTAAGAATTTCCACACGATAAGTGAGTCAGCAGATAGCACCTTTGACTTGTGAGTGTTGCAGGTGTTAAGAGTTTTATCCGGTGAACTTCGCTATATAACCTTGAGGGCAAATTGAAAAGAATTGTCTCAGTTTGGCGGATTGCAACTTTTCTCATGGTCAGTTTGATTCTCGTAAGCATGGTTGGCTTTCCCCTTCATCGAACGAGCGCAGAATCCTTTGTCACAAGAGGAGAATCTGCATTAGCTGAACTTGTCAGTGGAAAGAGGACCTATGGAACCGCGGCAACCCTCGAAAAGATAACGTTGAACCACAGTCTTTCACATTATTCTTTTCGTTCGGGCGGTTCGTTAGGAGCAAACTCCGCAGCCGACTGGATCTTGAATCAATTTCAAGAGTGCGGGCTAGTTGCATATAGGGAAGCTTTCAATTTCACAACGTGGGATATATCGATTCAGCCCAGATTAGTCGTAGACATAGATGATAATTCCGCCACCAAAACCGATCAGATCGAAATCCCTAGTTTCATAGCCTCCCACTATAGCTGGTCGACCTCCGAAGGAGGAATCTTCAGGAGCCTCCTGGCCTTGTCGCCCAGCAACTGGAATATCGATACAACTCGAAAAATCATTCTAGTTGGTATGGATGTTCTGTCAGAAGGCAATTGGCGAAGCAAATTTGAGAACAAACTGCTAACTCAAACTCCTGCTGCGATCGTTTTTACTTGGTGGTATGAAGGGTCGTTGGGTATGCCGTTTGTATCGTCATCAGAGGGGCGTTCGTATTGGAACCTTAGGATTCCTATTGGCTGGGTCTCATATGAGGATGGGCTCAAGATTAGGAAATTGGCTCAACATGGAGTAGCGGCAAATCTAACAATTGCAGCTGACATTGGCTTTGGCCCGCATTACAACATTGTAGGTAGACTGGATGGATTGGACCCTTCAAAAATCGTAGTCTTCTCTGCACATTATGATACTGTTATGTGCCCGGGCTTTGCAGACAATGGAGCAGGAACAGCTGGACTAATAGAATTGGCTCGAGTGTTCTCGTATGCAAAAAACAAAAATCTCTACCTGCCGCCTTGTACAATCCTATTCATAGCCTTCGCGAGCGAGGAAATTGGGCTCCTAGGCTCGATTGAGTACGTGTATCGACATAAGGCAGAAATGGATCGCATTATAGCTGTGATAAACTTGGACTGCATCGGGGTGGGTGACCTCAGAGTAACTGAGACATGGTCGGACCTAGACGAGATTGCCCTAAGTATCGCTGAAGAACTGCGTGTTCCAGCCGCTCAAGTCTTTGAGCATAGCACGTCGGACCACCTTTCATTTGCCAATCCCGGCATTGCGGAAGGAATGTTAAGGAACCTCTGGCCTGACCATATTATACACATCGCTGATGCTAAAGCTAGGGCTGCTGTCACGCTGGCGTCTCATCCACTCTTTTGGATACATACAGCGTACGACAGCTCCTCTACGCCTAACTGGGTCAAGGCTGACAATCTCGAAGATCATGTCAAAGTGGCCGTCATAACAGGTCTACGCGTCGTTGAGACGTTACCTCCCCTCGTAAAGCAGAGTTCAATCGGGAATCTGTTGGAAATAGCTCGCAGGCGAAAGCAGGCTTACGACTCGTTGGCTGATGCGCTTGACCCTGCTTCTGCTCTTCGAGAGAACTTTCACTTATGGGGAGAGACGCAGATTGATCTTTGGGACTTCACGTCGCGGGAGTTGCACGGCATGGCTCAAGGCTCTGTGACGGAAGCGCAAAGGTCTGCACTAGTCGATTTGTTGAGCATCGTTGATAATGTAACAACCCTTGGAGAACTATTTAATAAGATGACCCAGGCAGTAGACACACTCGACCAGCAGGGTACACTGTTTCACCTTCAACTCTTCCTACAAAAACCACAGGTTTCGAAGCTTAGATCAGATGCGCTTAGGATGTCTTCCCTAATTGCTGAAGAGATTGAGGCGATTGAGCGGAAGGATGAGTTAGCGCTCCGTAGCATATACCAGCAAGAATCCAATCTAGTTTCAGCGATCAGATCGGACACATGGGACGTTAAACATGTAGTAGACCAGTTGAATGGGTCGTGGACCGAATCTGTGAGCGAAGTCTCTGAGACACGCTCTGTTCCGCCTCTCAAGAAGAATCAGACATGGGAGACTGAAATCCTGCTTGAACGCGATCCTACTTTTATGTTGAAGGTGGAGAGCAAGAAGCTCAACCTTTTCTTCGTATTTGGTGGTGCGATTAAGATCGAAATACTTGATAAGTTCGGACGTATAGTCGTGACAATAGACGGTCAACCGGACAATTCTTTGGATGTCCCGGCCGACATCCTTCACAGGATGAAAAGCGAACAGATATTCTGGCAGGATGGAAAGGTCTATTTCAAGATCAGAGTAACCGTTCTTCAGCAACCTAGATTTCTATTTCTCTTTGAAGTGAACCTAGAGATTGAGCTGAATATACTTATGCGACCTTCGCGTCATATATCCCATCCAACCGACTACGATACACAAATTTACGATATTGTGCGGGACGCTCTTCAGATCTGCGAAAGCCTGGCGATCGAGGAAGACAGCTACATAAGGTTTGCGAACTCGCTTCTCGCCTAGCTGATCAGCGAATCTCCATTCCTCGGTCTCTATGGCTTCACTTTTTTACAGATCCGAGTCATTACTATTCAAAAGACCGCGTTCTAAATAGTAAAGTCTTTTATCTTCTTGGACGAACAACTCTTTATGGTTCAGTATGTCGCAAACTAGAACAATCCATGTTGCACTCATCTTAGTAGTTCTAGCTATCGCGATTTCATATAGTATTCCAAGGACATTCGCCTCTGAAGATTTGATTGTAAATGGGGGATTTGAGACAGGGAACTTTAAGGGATGGGATGCTGATGCAACATGCAAAGTTAGACCCCACAGCGTCAGTGGGCAATATTACGAGCCGGCACACACAGGCAAGTATTCTGCAAGGATTGGAACTGAAAATGTGAAAGGTTCCTTATCTCAAACCATAACAATTCCAGAAAAGTCTAAGGCCGATGTCAGCTTCTGGTACAGGGTCGAGAGGGGGTCAAGCCTCGACTTCTATTTACGTGGAGCCGATGGATCGACAATTCAACGCTGGGGATTTCAGGAGGAATCTGCTTGGACGCTTTTCAAATGTGAGATAGGTCCTCAGTATGCAGGGGAAGCGATAGCCCTAGTATTTGAGGGTAAGGGCTTCGTCGAATTGACGTATGAACTCGTGTGGGTGTGGGACCCTAATCAGGGATGGATACAATTGCAGCAGCAGGTTAGGCATTACTATTGGCCTTATATAGATGATGTGAATGCTTTTCTTGGAATCGCTGTTTATGAGGTGACCGTGAGAATATCCGGCTTACCTTCTAGCGTTTCAACTAGCATTTTCGTTGATGGACGAGAGGAGTACTTAAGAGGCGAGGATTCCAAGACCTTTCAATTCACATTTGGCGAACACCATGAGTTCAAAGCTAAAGATTATGTTTATGAAGGTGAGGAGGTGAGGTATGTTTGCAAATCGAATGTTCAAACCACCTCATTCGACGCAACCATAAAATTTGATTACATGCCTCAGTACCTACTGACTGTGGAATCATCTTACGGAGAGGCTACGGGCTCAGGCTGGTTCGATAGAGAAGATATCGCGAGGTTCTCGGTATCGCCTATAACGGTTCCTATGGAAGGTTTTCTTGGGTTCCTAGGCGCGAAGTATGTCTTTAAAGGCTGGACCGGGGGCTTGAGTGCAAGTTCGCCGTTAGCCGAGACTAAGATGGACTCGCCGAAAAGGGTCACGGCTGTCTGGGAAGCTGACTACTCAAGTGCATACATGTTTTTAGGTGGATTAACCGCGGCGGTAAGTGGGCTTTCATTCTTTGCAGTTTTCATGATGAGAAGGGTGAAGGAGAAAGGTGAAGCCAGAACAATAGTGATGGAGAAGAAAGTGAGAGAAGAAGAAACCACGCTTGGGCGGACAGCTTTGGCTTTGATGTGTCCTAAGTGTAACACCGAAAACCCTACTGGAAACAAGTTCTGTCAGAACTGCGGTGTCCAACTGGAGTATGAGACAGAGGTATACGGGGAAAGCCCCGAAACGCAATCATTCGAGGACTAATAACCGCTTCTAACCACGTTGAATCCAGTCAACGGAAAGTCAACGACCTTAGTATTACTCTTCGCCGTTCTACGGTCGAGCGATCATCTTGGTTGCGTTGGAGGCTCTTCCGGGCGCCCAGCTGCCATCTTGCTGAATACGAGGTAAGTATTAGCTCCAAAACCTATCTCTGTACCCTCTTCGAGCCTACGCCTATCCCCTGGAAGAATCCGCTGTCCACTAACCGTGGTCCCATTAGCACTGCCTACATCTTCTACATAGAAGTCTACACCATCGAAGGTTATTCTAGCGTGCTTTCTTGAAACCGTAGGATCCGATGGTCTTATATCATTGTCTTTATCTCTCCCAATGCCGATATTCCTCGCGAATAATGGGAAATTCCTGCCCTTGTCAGATCCATGTCCTTCCTTGCAATACAGATTCGCACGCTGAGGCCCAATGACTCCTGGCACCGTAGGTACCTCTGGAATCTGCCATGGAGGGGGGAATGTAGGTGTAGGCTGGGGCATTCGCTCATAATCCGCGATCTTAGAGTGGGCGAAGATGAAGAATAATCCTCCTACAACAGCTCCGAAGAATATCAGAATGATACCCCAACCTAAGCATGGGCCTTTCGCTCCCTTGACATCCCCACTGTTAATCTTCATGGTTGTTGTAGTGTAAGCTGCTATGGCCATGAAGATGGTGATAATTCCTAATGCAAGCAGTATGTTTGAGGTTGGCGGCATTGGCAAGGCAATCGCGTATAATAGCAGTGCTATACCTACGACTAGTGTGAAGGCTATGCCTATTTTTGTGTAAGTAGTCGCGGCCTTCAAGGTTTCAGACATCGAAAACCACTAGTAAACAGGTCACTGATTCTATGCTTATAAAACTTTGCGAGTACTATCTTAACTGGACCAAGATCACTGAGACGTTGTCCGAGGCGCCCCTTTCTTTTGCCAACCTAACCATGTCGGAACATGCCTGCTGCGGGTCTTCATATCTGTAGACGATATCCCGCATCTCAGAATCCTTGATACTATTATGCAGACCGTCTGTGCATAACAGTATCCTATCATTATATCGGAGTTGCACATTAAATAGGTCCACTAATACTGTCTCTCTATAGCCGACCACTCGCGTGATTATATTCCGTTCAGGATGGTAGCGAGCCTGCTCCTCAGTCAATTCCCCTCTATCGACCTTTTCCCGTACAATTGAGTGATCTCGCGTTATCCTATGTATTGCGCCGTCCCGAAGAACATACGTTCTTGAATCTCCAACGTTCGCGACATAAGCCACTTGATTATCGATGAACACTGCTGTAACAGTAGTTCCCATTCCCTCCGTGCTCTTATCATGCTTGGAAAGAGCGTATATCCTATCATTAGCCGCGTCTATTGAGCGCGTAAGCTCCTCACCCATATTCCGGTTAGAAGTCGAATCTAATAGGTAGGGTTGCAGGCGGTTCGCCACCTCTTTTATGCAAATGGCGCTGGCCACCTCCCCCTTGCTATAACCTCCCATGCCGTCAGCAACAATCAGGATATACTTCCTGCTGAACCCAGACGCTAGCAATGTATGAGACCTCAGTGCGATCAAACTATCCTCGTTAACCTCTCTCCCTCCGAGATCGCTGAGTAGACCTACATCGCCATAGGGTTTCACTGTTACTAATTCTTGGGCGTAACGGTCCCTCCGTAGCCTCAGGCGAACAACGACATAAGCTGAGATCAACGATAAGGGAACTACTATTATTACCAGAAGTATAGACATGTTTTCGTACACGATTCCTGTTACAAAACTTGTAAGCGAGAACTCGACTTTAATGTCTAGGCTTTCGGCCGTTATTTTTCCGTCGGTCACGATGATTCTTTGATTGCCAGAGGCCCTCAGAGTGAATCCTGAGCCATTGAATTTGCGTTGGCCCTTATCTTCAACCGTAAACGTGTACTTATTCGATTCGTTACACGGAAGAATCGCCTGTGGATCTGTTGAAATAAAGTATATCGAACCTGTATAATCGGTTTTGGGATTTCCATAGGCATCATAGGCTGTGACTATGACATCGTTGTTACCGAAGTTCTGTCCTACCGTACTGGAGTTAGGGTAGCCAGTTATACGGAATTCGCGTAGATCGGCTGGAGTGACCGTTAGCGATTTCTCGGAACTTTCTAGGCCTTCGGATGAAACTGATATCATCCATTCCCCTGCTTTTTCGTCATAATAGTAGAAGTCCGTTGAGCTACGACTATCACTTATAGTCACAGAGGTTACGAGGCTACCGCCTTCCGTCTCAGAGAACTTACTTGAGTTTCCGGGTGAGTTTGACTCAAGATTAACGATAGTCGGACCTGAGGTTACATTGTTGCCATACCGATCCTGTCTCGCGACAGTATACTTGGTCGTCCATGTCCCCGCTTTCACGTATAATGGAAATTGGATGATCACAAGCCTGTTGGCTTTCGCTGGATTAACGTCAAACCGGTTGCTTTCTCCAAATTTTCCATTGCCAGTGGCTCTGATTGTCACGCCCAGTTTGGCCGCAGTAATATTGACCAGGCCGCCGCAAACGCCCGCGGCGAAATAACCAGAGGTTTTTGGCGCTATCGTGTTGGTCGAATCGCTAAGCGCTACATTCCCAGTAAACTCAGTTACGTCGTTGTTGAAAGTATCCTTCGCTCTAATCTCTATACTAAATGGGGTGCCAGCAATCTGAGGGCTATCAATATGGGAAAATGTGAAGTGATCTAGCTCAGCTGGGTTAACGGTCTCTGTCTGTGTCGCGTCCCTCCAGCCTTGGTCAGGGCTCTCAGCGGCAGTGATGATTGGAGTACCAGCGGCGGTATCATTATAGTAGAATTCAGCAGAGCTAGATCCAGCATGGATTGTGACCGAGGGAACACTACTCCAAGGGCTGGTCGATAATGAGAACCTGCCGGCGCCGGATGTCGAATGTAGACTAATCGTTGTGTCTGAGGTAATTTTCACTAAGAACGTTGTACCATTACTGTATAAATCTTCAATTTGAATCCTCATGACCTCTGAGGCAACTCCGGCGGTCAATGTCTGAGGGAGAGTGTCGAAGGCTATCTGTCTGATCGCCGGCTGAGTGTGGTCGTCGTCTGCAACAACCAGCAAAGGTGCGGGGTTAATGTTCATGAGAAGAAGGATGTAAAGTACTATGATCAGAGGCAGTAATTTTCTATAGCTGAACTTTCTAGTCATCTACACCAACCTTTCTACATTTACAATTGAATCAAGTTCACTTCTTATTGAAACTTAATGTTCGGTATGGTCCCAGTTTCTCATTATATACGATGGCGATCTCGTCGCCGTCTTCCAGCTCGTAACTTTTGTTCGGGATCAATGTCTCGAACTTCCCGCTCTGCCGTTTGATAGCTGTTCTATTTTGGCTTCCAAGGTCTACTATGAAGACTCTCTTGTTAGGCTCCACGTATATGCGGGCGTGGTGCTTGGAGATGTAGTTCTTAAAATCACTCTGAGGTAGGTCGAGAGGTTTTGTAAAACCCTTGCTACGACAATTCTCGTCACATACGTGGAGGCGGCCGATCTCTGTAACACTACCCAACACATGTTTCCTGTTAGACACAATGAGATAAGGAGTAACTATCCCTCTAAGAACACTTAACAGGTCCTCCGCAGTTTGGTATCTGTCGAGAGGATCTGGACTCGTTGAAACTTTAATTATTTCAGCAGCCTCCCTACTCAGGTACCGTTCAATCTCAGGAGACATTCTGAACGGCTGATTCTCGTACATAGGATCGGGCTCGATCCCGGTTAGAAGGTAGAAGAGCATGCAGCCAACCGAGTAGATGTCGGAACTTGGATACGATATACCAGACGACGAGAACTGTTCTGGTGCAGACCAACCCCGCACCCCGCCTGCAGGAACCTTTTCTTGAATTGGTGATGAAACCCATTCTCTTCTGGCTATCCCAAAATCGATTAGAACGAAGTCGTCCAGCCGGGCGATTCCATAATGGCCGATTCTAAAAAGAATATTTTTCGGGTTGATATCGCGGTGCAGGATGCCTTTCCTATGCAGGAATGAGATCGTATTCAATAAAGCTCTAATGAATTTTACAGCTTCGTCTTCGCTCAACGGTTTCTTAATATAGTCCTTCATTCTGTAGCCGTTTACGTACACGAGAACAAGAAAAAAGTTGCTTTCATCTACACTTTCATCTACGTAAGTGACAATATTTCTATGCTTCATCAGGTCTTCGTCGTTGAGTATCTGAGACTCCGTCTTTAACTTCTGTAGCCTTATGTTTCCCATACCATCTGGGTGATCTAATATCGGCGTTTTAATAACCACGTCCAGACCCTTCGAGGAATGGCCTCGATATATGTTGCCAAATCCCCCTGTCTTTATGAAGGAATCTATTATGTACCTATCTTTCTTACCGATCACTTGGCCTCTGGGTTTCAAATCCAATCTAATCAGAAACCAACCTGAACAAACAACATGTTTGATTCAACCAACTTTAAAGATTTTCCAAAAAAAGATGTAGGACGCAGCAGTGTTGGCGTGTTGGACTTGCGCTGGCATTCAAAGCGTGTGTTGGTTTGATGGGCGTACTTCAGAATTGAAATTCGGTTCATTAATTTAGATTCCTCTTGTCAAGCCGAGTGGCTGGATGTATTGATCGACACAATTGGAACGCGCGTCGTAATAAGATTAATTAGCTGTTCAGGGTAAAAATAAGATGGATATAATTGACCTGTTCTCATCTTAGAAGATACTGCCTAGCTTCTTTGCTATTGATTCTAGTCGCCGCAACAATTTCATATCAATCTCGCTTAGCTGACTCCTACTCGACTGGCACTAAAATAGCTTGGATTTACGATACTGGTTTCTACACCTTAAAAGACGAGCTCGACTACTTGAAATCGTATGATCCCTCCAAATATGGATTTGACGAGTACAATCAGAACAACATCAACGATTTTTGGGCTCAGTTGAACAATTATCATGTTGTTCTAATCGATGAAGACGTCATGTACGATGAGGAATGGACTAGACTGGCTGGGCCTATCTACGACTCTTTCAGAGGCCACAGAAATGAGTTAGCGGCTTGGATTCTTGCTGGAGGGGGGTTGTTCATAACTGACAACAATGACTTGGGCGCGTCAACTAAATTTCCTCCAAATGAACTTGTATGGGACTGGCTGCCAACTGAGCTGCAAGTCATGAGTGCTGACGTCGGTGTTAATGCCAGCCGTGGCAATCTCAGGATCGTTCATGACCCAGGGCTCTTCTCGAGGCCCAACGAATTGGACGAAAGATACGTTAATGGCCCTCGGGGCCATGCCCACGGCTACTTCATTATAGAAAAGAGCCCGAGCTACACACCTCTAATGATCAGAATAGATCTTCAGTACCTAGGTCAGCCCGTAGAGATATACCGCGTGTTCGGCAGAGGCGTTATCGTACTGAGTCATGCTGAGCTGGAGGATGGCTTCAGTCCCGAGTACATCGAAAACGAAATTAACTTCGTTGCACTATTGCCCGAGAGCCGTCTACTCTTGGCTCTAGATGGCCTGAAGAACGCAGAGATTCAACTGATAAATGATATTACACTGAATGCTTCTGAGACTCAGGCTGTAGCGATGAAGTTCGTTTTTACGATAGTTGCTCAAGCAGCTCTAGATATTCTATTTCGCGACGTCCTCGAAAATGTAATAGAAGGTAGAGCCAACTCCATTCCAGATTTCCTCGAATCAAAGCTTAGAGGAACTCGACAGGCCATACTAAACAACAAGATTCTTACTGAGCTAAACACCCTCAGGAGCCATAACAGGCTGACGTCAGTAGGGAAGCTAAGAGAAGGCGTCCTGGAAAGCATTCAAGAAGTTGTCGGCAAGCTTATCGACGCGAATAATCAAGATGTCAACGCTTGGACGACCGGTATAAATAATGAATACATGAGCAGGAACGCTATTGCATGGGATGATCGGAATAGCGGAGGCACAGAGTCAGGCTCCATTAAAGACCTAGTGGCCAATGTTGAGGAGCAGTTCAGCATCACAAGGCGTATGGTAGAGGGGGGCTTGCCGCCTGACTATCCGCTTGAGGCTGTCCTTGGTATTGTTGAGGAAGTCTCTTCTACAATGGGAAGAGTACTCGCATGTCGACAACCTGCAAGGATCATCTGGTATTCAGAGAGGGACCTGTGGAGATCGACTATACTTGGAGAGACCTACATGAATAGGGCGCCGCTAGAGAAGGTGACCAAGACCAAGGATCTAGTGAGCACGGGAACCTTTGCTATTACCGTTGGAGCGATTGGCGCGTATGCGGCTATCAAGATTCTCAGCGCCTTCGTAACCTTGGGCGCGGGAGCTATCGCGGTAGAAGGGATAGCAGCCTTAGCCCCAAAGGCGGCGTCCTTCGTATCCAAGCTGGTGGATGTTGCGTCTGCGGCGGCAGCAATCGCGATCGGGGTAAACAGCCTCTATATGTTTAGGGAGGACGTTCTGAATGTTATGGCCGTGGGAGACGACACCTTATCTTACGTCGAAGCTCAGACCACGGCGAGCAGGGGACAATTACCTCTCATAAGAGGAGCCGCAAGCATATCTACACCAGATATAGTTCTCAAAGGTGCTGCATGGGTTGGCTCCCAAACAGGGACGATCACCGTTACGAACCAAGGAGCTAGCGACGCAGACCTAGCAGCCTTCATCTATATCTATGAGGGAAATTCGAAGTCTTTCACCTCGATCCAGAACATACCCTTCAATGTTGCGACCGAGCGACTCCGCCTTGGTCCCGGACAGACCAAAACGATCCAATTCGACTACATGGCCGCGAGAAGTTCCCTTCTGAACGCGAAGACGTACTTTGCCGAGCTGCACGTTGTATTGGATTCAACTCCGGTGCCCGTCGCCATGTCTATCTTTCATGTAGGTTCTGCGGAGCAGGTCGACATCTTAAAGCAACGAGAGAAGGTTATTGCCAGCGGAACTCTAGGACAAGGTGAAAAAGTGACTGCAGTCCACCCAACTTCTCTAGACGCATACGAAGCAGAGTACCTACTGACGTTTAAGGGGAGCCGCTTGAACCTACATCTATTCGATGAGGCAGGTCGTCACGTAGGGGTCGACTACGCTACTAACCGCATCGACATGGAAATCGAAGGAGCCACATACTCAGGGCCTGCGGCGGTTCCTCAATGGATCAAGGTCGTCGGACCGCATGTCGCAAATAGAACATTCACCCTTGAGATCGTGGGTTTCGAGGTGAAGCGACCAGAGAACTATCTGCTACTGGCTGTGGAGACGCCGCATCTGCCTCCAGTCTTGACCGCGAACGAAGTGTACGCGGAAGGGACTCCGGGAACCACTATTGAGTCGGTCCTCAGCCTCTCTGAGTTGGGTGGACATGAACCAATCGAAAGTGTGAGGCTTACCGCTACTGAGTTGACAGCGGGCTATTTCGTCAAGATCTCTCGGGATAGCATATCATTCTCCGCAAACAACTTCGACATCAACCCTGGAAGTACGTTTCCGATAGTCGTTTCGATATCCGTTCCGAGCATAACGCTATTTGGAAACTACACGGGATCGGTGGTTATACAGACTCAGAACGCTGGAACGACGAGTGTCTCCATAACGGTGAATGTAATCCAGAAATGCCTCGTGTTGACAGTAGCCTACGAATCTGAACTTGCACCTGAAGTGCTACTTCTACGCCAGTACAGAGACAAAGAAGTAATGAAGACATTCGCGGGCCGACAATTCATGGGGGTCTTTAACGCTCTCTACTACTCGTTCAGTCCGGATTTGGCCAAGGCATTGGCAAGAGAACCCCAAGCCCGCCAAATGGTGAGGTTTCTTCTCTCCCCTCTCATACACATCCTCCGGATGTCAGCGGAAGTAGATCATTTGTTTGGCAGATTCGAGGAGCTAGGCGTAGTTGTAGCTGGATTTGTTGCGGCATCACTGATAGGTATCGTCTACTTTGGTGTGCCAGTGCTAGCTCCGTTGATCGCAACGAGAAAACGGGTATCGCGTTCTCTCAAGGCTAAGGACATCTTCTGTCTTGGGATCATGTGGATGGCCACTTTGGCGTTGATAGTACTCGCTGAGGCTATTCGATCGGCCGCTTTGATGAGTTTCGCCACGCTCTCATTCGTCACGTCAACTCTGATATTTCTCCCGTTGCTCTCTTCATTGCTGTGCATCAGGATCGTAAACAAACTTCTCAATGAGCGGATGTTTTATCCAAGAAACTTTGACATTGCGATTGGCGCAGCCGTTTAGGCCCGTGAACGCTCATTTGAACCTATGCTAGGCTCGACTAGTGAGTTTGGATCAGTATCGAGATTCTTATGAGTGTTTGGCCGTCGTCTTTCTTGGTTATCAGAATCTTATCGGGGAGTACCCTCGATTCCTTATTTCGCTTTGCAGTCTCTGAATCGGCTTATCCAACTCAAAGATGACGAGTTCACCCATCGGTTTGATGGATAAGCCGGTTGCAAGTGTCCTCCGCGAGAGACCCCGTCCTTACCGGAGAAAGTTATGTGAGCATGAACGAACGTGTCCACCTGTTTACCTTCATCATCCAAAATCTGCGCTCTGTCTCCTATACATGAAGTGATCTCGAAGAACCCCGTCTCCTCCATGTAGACGTAGGCGTTCTTCTCCAACGAGTATACCGAGTAGACAACTTTCGACATCGCCCCTAACGCGTAGAAGAAGGCAGATTTAATCCCCTGATCTATAGCTATTCTCTTAACGGCCGGTATTAGATCGTCGCCTTCATCGAGTCTGACGACCAGTACTCTCTTGATTTGGGTGCTGAGAAGGCCCGCCATTGTAGAATACCTCTTCTTCTAGATTCGCCTATGTGCAAGCTAAAAAGCATTGGCTTCATAAGGGCCTTCCAATCCTAGGTGAACAGTCTGAGATCCTCTTTGATAGCTGTTAATACGACGTGAGTATTCGTCCTTTCGACGTAAGGCATACTTAGGAGAGACTTTACGAATTGGCTGAGCTCCTTTCTGTCCGGGAACTTTGCCATAATTATTGCGTCCGTTTGGCCTGTTATGTCGTAGACTTGATGGACTCGAGGCATCCTCGCTATCTTGTCCTCAACCTCAAGTAGCTTCCCTTTCGAAACAACTATCTCGATTATCGCGACGATATCGT
>Ga0209725_1000784_pt1 | contig 18770 bp, 17 predicted proteins | sample I18A1metaG_FD_184145 | JGI IMG/M metagenome (GOLD analysis project Ga0209725, IMG submission 184145) | Lake sediment bacterial and archeal communities from Gulf of Boni, Indonesia to study Microbial Dark Matter (Phase II) - ​I18A1 metaG... | ecosystem: Environmental > Aquatic > Freshwater > Lake... | reverse complement strand
GGTGGGCCGGATCGGATTCGAACCGATGACCTTCGGCGTGTAAGGCCGACGTTCTTGCCAAGTCACGGCTTTCTAGCCAGCTGAACTACCGGCCCGATGATCTGACCTAAGCATCTCTGAACCAAGCCATAACGATTATGCTTACTACTTGGAACTCTTGGCTGATATTTCAAAGGTTGCTCCAACTAGCTTGGTCAAGAGTTGGCGATCTGAACTGACTGGCCTGTAACTTCCTGTATGGATTTCTCGATTGTCCCTCTAAGATGCGCAAGCCTCTTTGTTAGCTCGTCCTTTCTCGCTTGAAGAGAGGAGAGGGTTCGATCAAGCCTTTCAACCTTTTCCTCTGCCTCCACATGCCTAGATTCTATTTCTTCACGTTTGAGGTAGAGGGACCGTAGCTCCCCGGATTGAGACGCTGTCTCATAGGCATGCACAGCCTCCACGTATTTTGCACGGAGCGCTTCGAGATGGGCTTCATCTCTGAACCTAGATATGCTTTTCAGAGCAGCTCGGACCCTTGAATCCTTCAAGTCAAGAAGATTTCTTTCCAAGATTGATTGAAGTCCATCCAACGACGACCTCAATTCTGAATAGTCCACTTTGGAGCCGCTAAGCATTCCTGTGGGATCTTTGACGTATTCCGCCAGAACCGAGGCAGCCGTCGGATCGAGCTTCTGCTTTTCTCGCTCTGACAGTTTCAGAAGCTTCTCCACCGGTTTTTCCAAGGGGCGGAACAAGCTTACAATATCCTCCCTAGCTCTATCCATCGCAGATTCCAGCTCAGAGAGTCCCAAAAACTCTTTTGATCTCTCTAGCTGCTCCCTTTCTTCAGCTAACCCTTGACGCGTTGCCTGAATGCTTTCTCTTTGGCTTCTGGTTCGAATAATCTCATCTTCAAGACGAACAAGCTCTTCGGAAATTGTCGTAAGTGTCTCAATCTCTTTCAGGAGTGTCTCATACTTCCTGACTGCCCTGTATCTTCGATTCAAATGCTCCTCAAGCATCCTTCCCTGAGTGCGGATATCGGACAGGCTGAGCTCCATCTTCCTTACGCTCTCCCTGTATCGCTGATCCAGCTTCCTTATCCAGATCGATCCCGCATAGATCAGCTCTCCATGGAATCTCTTCACGCCATCAAGGAACTCCAACAGAGTCTCGTATGAGATTGGTTCCGGACGCTGAACCTCGTCTACAAGGCCCACTATTCTCTCGCCGAACTTCTTTGCAATCTCAACCTTTGAGCTCTCCACTGAGCTGAAAGTTTCTGAAGAGCCCTCTTCAGAGAGCCCGACGGCAATCTTCCGAATGTTGCCAAGGGCTTCGGTCACTTTTGAAACCAGATATGTCGCCCTTTCTCTCGCCGGCTTTATGTCCTTGCCAGCTTGGGATTCCAGCCACTGCCCGAGTTCGCCGATCTTCACTTCGCTCAACCAGTTCAGCTTCTCCGAGACTGTCAAAGGCCTTGAAGACAACTATCGCTCAGGTTGCTTTTGAGCGGTTCGGCGAATAGTCTGTCTCCTCACTCCTACTTCGGCATGCTCACTGGAGTCGGGATGAAACACGAATAACCTGGCCATCCTGAGGTGTGGACCTAGTTTCGGGATGAGGCCTTTACCTTCGGTTCCAAGCTTGCAGATCAAGCTATGTGTACCCAGAGACAGATTTTCGACTGCCGCAAGATCTCTCTCAAGCTCAGCCCTTCTCACCGCGGTCCGAACCTCTGACTCAAGGACATCTTGCACAGTGATTCTGTCGAATGGAAGTTGGCGCCACTCTTTGAGAAGGCTCCATTGCCTATCAGATAGCTCGACTTGTATGTGTCTACTTGTTTCGTCATGTGAGATTATTCTCAGTTCCAGCGGGAAATCTTCCAAAAAGCCGTATTTCGCAACCATACTATGCAAGGAAACCTGCTGACCATCAAAGAGTTGAGCCCTTAGTCTATCGGCTCCGAGAGTCACACGATAGGCTAGGGAGGAATCTAATCCGACATCGATCCACAGAGCATCATCTTGCTCCGGAGGTTTCTGAACGAACCCCTTACGTATCGGCTGATCAAGCAGATCGACATGGTCTCGGGGGCCGAGGCCAAACGACTTACGTAGAATCTCCGTGAACGGCTCCTCGTCTTCTCCTGAAGCTCGGAGCATCGGGAGCCGGCTCCTTGTTAGACCCAGAGTATTGATACTCACGGCTAGTCCTGAGGATATTTCTCTGAGGCGCATCTCAAGTTCGCTTAGGAACTTTCTGTCTCTTCCTCGTGGAACCTTCTCAAGGAGGATTAGAGTCGTCGTCAGCGCCTCCGATGAGCTCCACAATCTCCTGATGAAGATGTCTAAGGCGAGCTACACCCGGATGATCGGAACCGAGATCCTCTGCTACGGCTTTCAAAGTCTTCTCAAATGAGACACGGACACTCCCCCATGCAAGCTTGTCGGCGTAGCAGACCAGCTTCTCCTCAATAGTTGCAGGGAGATGATCAATCGGCGGGAGGCCGAGACTGATTGCCTCTTCACGAGGTATGCCAGCGCCTACATGGTTTCGAGCAATACTGACCAGACTGTCTGGATAACCTAGCTTCTCTAGGATTTGAGCGCCAACTGACCCGTGTCCAACGCCGTGCGTTACCGACCTACCTATGTCATGAAGGAGAGCCCCCACTTCGACGAGGTGAACATCCACTTTGACCTTTGTGTTAAGAGAAGAAACGATCTCTCTTGCTACCTGCGCCACTAGGACGCTGTGCTTGATGACATCGCTTGAACAGCCCGCCTTTCTAAGAGCGTCCAAGGCCTCGGCTCGTGAAGGGAGGCTACTCACTTAGTTCATCCTCAAGCTTCTTGATCAGGTCAGAGAGCTTCTCGATGATCTTTGAGTTGTCAACGCCTGTAAGGTGTCCACCGCACTTTGAGCATCGGAAAGCTGTCTCCATCGCCTCCTCAAACGTAAGCCGGACATCTTGACACTTTTCGCATATGAAGAAGCTGTGCGAGCGCTCGTGCTCCAGTCGCGATTTCAACTTCTCAAGCGTTCTTCTCTTACGGCTTCTTATGAAGGCGTCCACTTGGTCCGGCTGCAGCTTCCACAAGAACGTGTACCAACCAGTCTGCTCGTTTCGAATCCTTGTGGAAGAGACCAATGCATGATCATAGAGCTTGTACAGGATCTTCCTCACAGTATTCAGCCGGATGCCGGTCTCTGTTGCGATCGCATCATCTGATGCCTCTTTCAGCTTACCAAGAACTTGGACAACTCTGACGGCATCTTCGCCGCCAAAGAATCTCGCCACCTTTACGAGTTCCTCGTCCATGAAAGCCAAGAGATCCGGATCTCCCAGATAGAGACGCTCTAGAATAACATATGGCGATCTTGACATTAATGCCTTTTCGACGATGGTCAATCTGCATCATTAATGAAGCGGGAGATCATGATCGGTTTTGACCAGATGCTTTCCCCTTGACGAAGGAAGCACTTCGATCTTTGCATGTTCAAACTTCTTTGATAGTTCACGTCCTTCAAACAATCGATCGAGAAAAACTGCGAGAGCAGCCACCTCTGAATGCGGTTGTCCGCCAATGGCAATGTTGTAGTCAGAGAATTCTTTCGAAAAGAATTCGGAAGGAACTTTCTGGCTTCCAACCAATACCATAACGTCACGCTGCGAAGATCGGATCTCTTGAACTACACTCATATCACCAATGTTCTGACCGTACATGGTTAGGTGAACTACGATGCCACCGTTCTCCTTCCACTTGGTGACAGCTTTTCTCCACGGAATACCCATTTCGAAGGAGAAATCGCCACCCCAGTCAATAATCACCTTCTCGATCTTCGCCCTGATGCTCTTGTCTTCGATATCGGCAAGGATGAAGCCTGAGGCGCCAAGAGCACGCGCCGTCAAGGCAACATGCGTCGTCACTCGCAGATCTCTAGGCCGATGACCCCATCTTAGAACAACTACTCTCAAATTCCAGACCGCTTGAAACGACTTCACTGGGTCTTGACTTTGTGCTTTACTCTAGCTATGTCACCCAAGGTGAGACTCGGCGCCGTAGTCATCTCCGTTAATGCGGGAATCTCAGCCCTAGGAGTAAGAAGGGCAATCCTAAGGAAATGCTCCAACTCGCGGCTGAGCTTCATATCAGGAACTATCTTCTCCGACTCAACTTTCTGGATTATCGAAAGTCTTTCCTTCACTCGTGTTGCAAGGTCTTGCTGGGTGAGCCCCATCCTTTCTCTAGCGTCACGTATCTTCGCTCCAAAACTCTCGACCACCTCAAACTCGTCAAGAGCATGAGGGGCCGCCGGCCGAGCTGATCTTGAAGAATACTGACCTATCGGGGGCCGTTGTCCCACGCGTCGCGGAGGAGGCTCAACATACGGCTTTCCAAGTTTTGCACATCGGTGACATACGACAACCCTCGCTCCTTCGATGATCACCTTCATAGGATTCCCCAGTATCGTTTCTCCGCACACGTCGCAGTTCAACACCTTCACCGCATCTTGCTAGCAAATCAGACCTATTTGGTCTTGACGGCTTCACCCATTCAAGACTGGTTTGTTTAGGAAACGACTTTGCCAATCAACTCTATAGTCTTCTCAGCTGCAACATTTCAGCTATGTTGGCTTTCGCGTCTATCCTAGGCGCTATGCGGCCTGAACTTGATGTCAGCAGAGTTGTGACTCCTGGTCCGTGCCCAGCGATTATGCAGTCGCTATGGGCAACTATGCCCACCGAGACAGCGCCCTCCTTGTATATCCTGCCAAAAGAGTGGTCTGCATCCATTATGGCCACAAGATCTCCAAGCCTTACATCTTCTAGACCGTGTTTCTTCCTTGATGCTTCATCGAACAACTGAATATCATAGTCCCCTGAGTACACCTGAGCCGCGCCCAGACCAGATCCCATGACATGGGCCGGCACCATGTGTGTCACCGGCACCTCAAGCTTACCATCGACGATCTTTGGATCCATCGACTCGAAGAATCTTGGATCAGTGTTCATGACCTTGACTTCAGGGAGGTCTAGTAGCTTGAAGCCAACGCCGAAAGCCTTGATCAATATCTTGTCTTGAAGCATCAGCTTGTCCAAGGTCTCTGGCTGGAAGTCTGCCAGAATATGCTCGATGCCTCCATGTTTTCCTGTCACTGTTCCCTTCGCGCCTTTGGCATCCCCCGATGCAACTATCGCTTCATTTCCTACACATGCCAATATGTTCAATGCAGCGTTCGGTCCTTCCGGAAAACGCTCATCCTTCTCCTTGTTCTCGACGCTCACTCCGGGCTCGACATGATCTGCTTCCCATCCCGAAGCAGGATCGCCAACCCGAACATTGTATGTTATCCCCCCTACACCTGGCAAAACCACTGGTCTCCCGTCAGAAGAGATTTTTGTGCGCGCTCTTCGACACTATGGGGCTGACAACTTCGCCCATGACGGATATTTTGACTAACTTGTCTACATTCGTCCGCATCTTCATCATTACCAACTTCCAAACGCAAACCATAGCGGGCAGTATCAGGATTTGACGGTTTCGACGAGCAGGCTCATAATTAGAATTCGCAGCTACCATGTCTGACTTTAACCGCTACGCCGCGTTTGAAGGAAAGCATCTCTTCCCCGCTGAGGAATGCTCTTCCCGTCGCCAGCAATTCACCCCTTTCGTTAACTACAATTACCTCGTCTTCTGGACGGATAGTTGGACTCGCCTGCCGGACATGTTTGGCAAACACGTTTCTGCCGAGTCTTATGAAATCTGAGACATCGGTTTGAACGGTCACAACATTCTTGAAGCAGTCTCCTCTCATCAGCAATCTTGCGCCTTCAAGAGACAATGCAAGCATTCCGTCAGTTGGACGTAGAGTAGCAAGGAGTTTGCCATCACGGTACAGGTACCTCATCCTTCCTGTTCTCGAAGAATGGGCAACGATTGTCTTCCGTGTGAAGAGGACTTCACCTGTTCCTCTGCCAAGCTGGTAGTTCGCTATCCCTTTGAGTTTGACGAGTTCTTCCGTCGTAGCCTTTCTCACACCAGATCCCTGCGATGAACTGCTTGAGGCACAGCCGGATCCTTCCACTTGTTGTGCATATTCAAGTATCTACAAGACACTCGTCGATGGGTGGAGCATAAAGTCATTTCGGCCAGGATTTCTGGAGAGAACCATGAACTCTCGCGAAGCAACAAGCCTAGACATAGAATGGACAGGCTGAGTCACACAGAAGGCTGGTTTGAGAAGCATCTCTTAGAGTGTTGGTTAAGGATCTCCATAGCCTCAGTTGTATTCATTAGGTCGGTCACGAAGAACTACGATGGATAGACGAGAGGGTGAGATGATGGCATACAAGGCTCTACGTGCGGCAAGAGGAGGAGTCCCGGGAGGAAGGGACGCGATGAGAGCGATGCAGAAGATGGGAATGCAGGTCAAGGAGATTGAAGGCGCAAGAGAAGTGATCATCATAACCAACGATAGGAAGATAGTCATCGAGGAACCCAGCGTAGCCGCTGTAACGCTTCAAGGCCAACAGATCTATCAGATAACAGGCGGGACGCAGAAGGAGGAAACGCTGACCAAGGTTGAAACTGTGTCAGAGGATGATGCTCGACTCGTTTCAGATCAGGCAAGCGTCAGCGTGGAGGAAGCAAAGAAAGCCCTTGAAGCCACCGAAGGAGACTTGGCGAGGGCCATAGTGCAGCTCAAGAAGAAAGCATAGTGCTTGCATCGTCAATTTCCCTCCAATTCTTTGGCCCAACTCCCACCAGCTTGAATCAATTCTCAGAAAACTGAGAAGAAGGGTGGACATCACATCCTGAAAGGGATCGTAACGCAAGATAAGATCAAACAGTTTAATTAGACACCAAGACATCATAGCCAGAAAAGCTGAAGGATAGACACCGATCTGGAAAACGAGATGGACCAAATGCCTTTCAGAAGCACGAACCTCCAACTGCAAGAGCTTGTGTCTGAACTCAAAAGGATTTCGAGAAAGAACAAGGTAGCAATATGGGAAAAGGTGGCTGACCATCTCTGCAAACCAAGAAGATCGAGAGTAGAGATCAATGTCGGGCAGATCGAAAGGTATGTTTCAAAGGGAGACATCGTTGCGATCCCAGGAAGAGTCTTAGGGGCAGGAACCATAGAGAGCAAGGTGACCATTGCTGCTCACAAGTTCACCGATCAGGCAAAACAGAAGATTGAGAAAGCGGGAGGACAGTGCCTTTCACTCTTGGAGTTGGCGGAGAAACATCCGAAGGGATCTGGCATCAGGATCATGAGATAGCCTGTTCAAGCATTCGCAGAACGTAACTGTCGCTAAGGGCATCAGGCGTATCTTGTCTTGTCAACCCAAGCAAATTTCCTTTGAAGTGTCTTGGGGTAATACTTCTTCCAATCATAATTGACCCTCTTACCCCACTCTGCATAGGTTCGTGGATCTATGTAGCTTCTTAAAGATGTGCCAAGATTGTAGTCTCTTGTTGATTTCAACAACTTGATTCTCTGCGAGAGGGCTTTGGCCTGCTTCTTCCTTCCCTTCTGTCTAAGCTCTTTTAGGCGCTGTAGTTTCTTTGCCATCGATTCATTCCAGTTCTTTGGAAGCTTTCGCCTGTGGTTACAGGTCATTGCAGCTTGAAGATTCGCCAAGGTAGCAGCATGCTTCTTGAGGGTATCGTCATCTTCCGGTCTAACCTTGACGCCAGCAAGATGCTCCTTCACCACTTTCGTCGCGTGGTGTGTTCTGAAAACCTTCGCAGTCAGCCCTGGCATGACTTCGTCAAGAAATGAGTTCACCTTTTCTGATCGGACCCCTTGAAAGAGAAGAGACTTCTTTTTTGGGCCTATTGATTCCTTCAGGTTCTCTATGACTCGGGGAGGAGGTTTTATTCTTTGAAGCCACCTTACGGAGTCCTTTCCCAAGAAGTCGAAGGTTACCTCGCCATCCTCAGAGATCTTGACATGCTCTGAACGCAACGTTGTAGCGCCAACTGTGTCGGCTTCATCCTTGTCTTTCTCGTCGCCAACTCTCATCTTCAAATTATCTATCAGATAGCATACGGTTGCGATCTTTCTTCTCATGAGATCGGGGGACGAGAGATTCTCTTCTACGTGGCGCCTCACTTTCTCCAGTGTTACCTCTAGCTGCTTCGCCAGATTGAATTTCTCGATGTCTCTTCTCTGCTTGAACTCCGCTGTGTCTGCAAACCACACATATTTCTCAACGCCTCTGAGCTTGTCGTCCCATCTGGCAATCCACAGGTAGTTGGGATTGAAGACAATCTCCTTCCAGTTGCTGCCATCTGGAGGGACTGGCCTCGGGGCATCGGGCGACAGGTTGAGAGTGACGTCATTGTAGCTCACTCTTGATTTCCATCTTCCCCTTAGCGGATGATTTCCGCGACCCATGAATATGCAGGGAGGCTCAACCGTGTAGTTACCAAGTTCAACTCTTTCGCCGTTCACTGTGGCGAAGCCAAACTTCTCCTTGTTCGACTCACGAATCTTCTTGCGTTCCGCTGCTTGCGTCCTCTTTTCTTCCTTGGACATCTGCTCCCTCCGTAGCTTTTCGGCCTCAACCCATCGTTGGATCTCTGAAAAGTCGAACTCCTCGATCTTGCAGGGGTTCCGTAAGTCGAGACCTTTGCAGAAGTCTGAGAGGAAGTTGCTCACGAACACAGGATCATTGACGTACTCAGTTCCGAGCTTCCTGACCCACGCCACAGCCATCTCTTCTTGTGTCGGATTCAGAGAAATGCGTGTCCCTCTACAGAAGATTGAGAACCCTTTAGGTTCATATTGAGGAATGACGACCCCGCTATGAACCAGTTGCCTTATTTTCCTAGTTCTCAACCTTCGCACCGTTTTGTAGAGACAACTTGCCTCCTCAGAAACTTGAGGTATTTGATTAAAGTTATGGCAAGAATTAGATCTGTTGCGATGTGCTCTCCACCTTGTAGCCTTCTGATTGAAGTTTAGCCAGTGATCGCAGAAATGTAGGAGGATGCTTGGAGTACGGCGTTCGCCGCACTCTCTGCGAAGCTCAAGAAGGGATAAGGATAGATGCCTATCAAAATGCATAGGAACGCTAGCAAGGATATTGGCACAAGCATTGAGAAGGGAGCCTCGCGTGCCTTTTCCACTTTCGAGCTTTCCTTCTTCAGCACAAATGTCTGGACGAGTCGCAGGTAGTATGCCACTGAGACTAGCACATTGAGAATCATGATTGCTGCGAAGATGCTCATGTATGATTGGGCGGGTTGGGTGCCCGCTTTGATTCCTGCCGTTACCAGCATTAGTTCGCTCAGGAACCCGTTGAATGGAGGTATGCCAGCTATCGAGAAGGCCCCAATTGTGAAGGCGACTGTGGTTACGGGCATTCTCTTCCAAACTCCAGAGAGCTCGTTGATGTCACGCGTTCCAGTCATGTGAACGTAGCAGCCTGCGCAGAAGAATAGGAGCCCTTTCATTATTGCGTGATTCATCACATGGAACAGGCTTGCTGTGACTCCGTAAAGCGTTGTCAAACCGAATATTACGTAACCCATTTGTGCAACACTGCTGTAGGCAAGAAGCCGCTTCAGGTCCTCTTGAAGCAACGCCATCAAGTTCCCAACGGTCATGGTTACTACTGCCGCAATCGCCAGTATCAGCTGCCAGCTCATCTGCACGGAAGGAAAGACTAGGAAAAGAATCCTGAGAAGCGCGTAGCCTCCAGTCTTGATAACCACGCCCGACAGCAACGCGCTTACCGGGCTAGGCGCCTCAGGATGCGCATCTGGAAGCCAGAAGTGAAGAGGAACTAGGGCGGCTTCAACGCCAAATCCTATCACAACCATGAGCATAGCAAGTAGAATCCAAACAGAGCTTGTGGCATTCTTCAAGCTCGAAGCTAAGAAGGCTAAGTTCAATGTCCCCGTCATTCCGTATAGGAGGGACATTGCGAAAAGAACAGTGACGTTACCGAATGAACTCATGACTAGGAACTTGAAACCTGCCTCGACTGGAGCCCATCTCTCCTTTCTGTAGGCGACCAGACAATATGAGGCTAGGCACATAAGCTCCCAAAAGACGAATAAGGTGAAGAAGTCTCCTGCAAAGACAACTCCAACCATGCCGGCAACTAGACCCTGCAGCAACACGTAGTACAGCACAAGACCCGTGTCGTGCTCCATATATCTAATCGAGTAGAGGCACGCTGTGACCCCCAAGCCGATTATCAACGATGCCATGAAAACGCTCAGCATGTCTATCTCGAAACACGCCCCCAAGGGCGGACCGTACCCCTGTAGAAATGTGATCACCACAACCGATCTGAGCGCAACTACTTGGTAAAGATCGTACAGAAAGTATGCGGAAACAAACAGTCCCAGCAGAGCGTAGAGCCCGCAGACCTTGTCTCGATGCTTGGCCAATCTTGCATATTCTATCAGCCGGCCGACCAAAGGTGTTGTCACGACAAAGATAAGCAACGTATTCAGAGGCAGACCAAACATGACGTGAATTTCTCCTTGTCAATTGAATATTCTAATGTCTTGCCGGAACGAACAGTGAGGTACCCTGACCACGTTATTTAAGAGTTTCACGTGAGCGATTGCCAATCAAAAGGCTACTCGTCGCTACCACTCTTAGAACTGCTTGAGAACATCGCCTTTCTCCATTATTCTCCTACAGAAGTGGCAACGAAGCCTCAAAGGCTCCGAGCTTTCAACACCAAACGTCGGCTCGACAGGCTCCTTCGAATTTGAAACGCAGGCCGGATTGGCGCATCGGACTATGCCACCAATTGCTGTCGGAAGTCGCACCTTCTCCTTCTTCGTCACACAGAAATCTTGGACTATGTTTATGGTTGCGCTCGGAGCTATGAGAGCAATCTTATCCAGTTCTTTAGGCGCAAGCTCCCTCCCCTCAATCTTGACAATATCCTTCTTTCCAAACTTCTTACTTGACACATTCATGGCAATGCTTACGACAACGCCTCCCTTACCGTCAATACCCAGAATCCTTAGAACATCCAGAGCATGCCCCGGAGCTATGTGGTCTATAACGGTGCCGTCTTTGATCTTCTTCACATACAGCTCCTCTCGACGCGACAAACCTACTCCTCAACGCTAGATCTCTTCAGTAATTACATAATAGTTTGTGCGAGGAGCAAAGCGACACTCAGGAAGATCAGCTTATGGAATTGAAGCACTGTTGAACCTCAGGATTCTCAGCCCGAGGCTCCTTTCGGAGGCGTATTACCTTTGGAAAGATTGGCGAACAGGCCCTAACAACGGTTTTTAACGCAACTTCTCGCTAAAGCTGTGCTGAGGATCGGTATGAATCTAAGGGGAAGAGATGTCATATCGCTCAAGGACTTCTCAAGAGCCGAGATTGACTGGTTACTGGAGAAGTCCAATTCCATGGAGGCTGTTGCAAGAACAGGCACTAATCTTCTTCAAGGAAGGTTGATGGGGACAATGTTCTATGAGCCCAGCACCAGGACAAGGCTCAGCTTTGAATCGGCAATGATGCGTCTCGGGGGAAGCGTCATTGGTTTCGCTGAACCGCGTATAACATCTGTTGAGAAAGGGGAGAATCTGGCTGACACCGTTAGGACGGTTGAGAACTATGCTGATATACTTGTGATTAGACACCCCCTCGAAGGGGCAGCCCGGCTTGCCGCAGATTTTGCGTCAGTTCCCGTCATCAATGCAGGGTCAGGTGCTGAAGAGCACCCAACTCAGGCGCTTCTAGATCTTTTCACGATAAAGAGGGAGATAGGATCGATCGATGGAACAACCATCGCTCTTGTAGGCGACTTGCGATACGGAAGGACTGTTCACTCTTTGGCGTACGGGCTTTCGCTCTACAATGTCAAACTTCATCTCGTTTCTCCCGAGCTGTTGAGGATGAGGCCGGAAGTAGTTCTTGACATCAAACATCGAATCAAGGTGACAGAAAATCCTGAGATAGAGCCTCTTCTTCCGGAGGTGGATGTGCTCTACATGACTAGGATCCAGAAAGAAAGATTCGCTGACATGGCAGAGTATGAGAAGGTCAAGTGGTCCTATAGACTCAATGCAAGCCAACTAAGCAACGCCAAGGATCGAATGATCGTGATGCATCCGTTGCCCCGTGCAGAGGAAATTGCATTTGAGGTGGACGGCACGAAACATGCGAAATACTTCAGACAGATGTGGTATGGACTATTGACGAGAATGGCGCTGCTGGCTTCGATTTTGGAGACTAGCTGACGAGTTCAATCTTAGGCCGGAGTCATTGTTCCGGTTGCATACCGCCTTCTGTCTGCAAGCTCAGCTCTCTTTCCTGCGTTCCAACCCTTAACTCGTTGATAATAGCCCGTTATTCGAGACCACCATTCTAGTTCTGGATCCACTGAACCACAGTTAGGGCATTTTGACAGGAGGCCTGATTCCACCTTTGAGCATCTGGTGCATATCGTCAGATCCTTCGTGTACGTAAAGTATGCCGCTAGTGTTCTTGTTGCTATTCTTTTCGTCAGTGAGAATATTGCTTCAGGGGTTGGATTAGCCTCGCCCAGCCAGATGTGCATAATTGCTCCGCCTCTTGTAAGCGGGTGGAAGCTTGCTTCGATCTTGACTCTCTGGCCGAACGGAATATCGGCTGAAGGCCTTACATGCGAACTGTTAGAGTAGTATACGGATCCATTTCTCAGGTCACCTTGAACCACAGCCTTGTCGCCATACAGCTTCCTGTCGATCAAGGCGAGCCTGTGACATGTGCTTTCAGCGGGAGTCTGGAGGACTCCGAACCGTGCCCCGGTTTCTTTGGAGTACTCTTGGGCTCGGTCAACCATGTGACCAATGACTTTCAAGCCGAACCTCCAAGCGTCCGGAGTTTCGTGAAGCTCCTCGTCTACGTGAGCCTTCAGGGCCTCGTTCAGTCCAATGAAGCCTATGTTCAGAACTTGCTTGTTGATCTTTAGATAGGGTTCACCGTTGCAGTCCATTGACGCAAATGGAAGCGATCCGTCGCTCAGACGCTTCTTTATGACATCTCGCTTGACTTCAAGAGCTTCCTTAGCGAGGTCCATTCTCTCGTCAAGTGTCTCGAAGAAGATTTGGTCGTCTCCATTGGATTCATAGGCTATTCTAGGCAGGTTGATTGTGATTACTCCTAGACTTCCCATCCTGACCTTGCCTTGCCGGAAGTCTTCCTCCTCTTCGCTGTCAGGGGTGAGTATTATTCGACAGCATTGGGAATTCACTATGTCCGGCATGTAGCTTGGGCACAGGTTAAGAAAGTAGGGCGATCCGAATCTAGCCGCGAGCTCGGCTGCCTTCAAGTACTCAGGATCGTAGTGGTCAATGTATTCTGGTCGAAGCTTTATTTCCGGTTTGGGAAAGTTGAAGGGTTTGCCTTTATAGTCGCCGCGCAGGTACACATCCAATATGGCGTTGAAGAACAGGTTGGCCTCGTCTGCATAGTCACCGTAAACGTCTGGGCCCACCTTTCCGCCTGGCAGAACCGCGGGGATGTCTTGAGCAACTTTTGGAACAGAGCATTCAAGAGCAATTGAGGAGAAGACTGTTTGGCCGCCCCGAGCCACGTACATCTGCGACATTTCGTAGATGAACATCTGCGCAAGCTGTTTCACTTTCTCGTATGACAGGCCGCGAATGTACGGTGCCAGCCAGACATTGAAGAAGTCGTATCCTTGGCCCCCAGCCCAGTTTGTCTGTGCCGCTGCCAACGCCTTAGCCGCGTGGAGAATAGCAACTTCAGGATGCTTCGCAGGGCCGGCCACAGATGTGTGAACGCCTTGACCGTCCACGATCAACCCGGTTTGGAGAAAGAACCTGAGATCATGTTCTTGACAGAACGGTCTCGTCACAAAATACTCGAGTTCGTGTATGTGAATCTGCCCCGACATGTGAGCGTCAGCAAGGTGCGGGGGAAGGGTTGACAACAGCGCATATTGACTGAATACGGCATCGGCAGCGAGCTTGTGAATTGTCTCGGGGTTGTGCTGCAGGTTGGCATTCTCCTTGTCGCCATTGGCGACCATTGTAGTTACGTCGTATACCGGCAGTCCGAGACGAGTGTATCTTGCCCGCTCTCTCTCCAGATTCTCTTCCAACAGCGTGACGCAGACGAGTTCACGTATCAGAGGAGACGACAGAAATGAGAGCCCGATTCGATTGACCTTATCGGCAACCTTCCCAGCAATCCTCTCTGCATCTTCGCTCGAAAGATTGACTTCTCGCTTGAGAGACTCCTTGATCTTTTCTTTATCGAAGGCTTCGAACTCTATCTTCGAAGTCCTAACAGCAGGAAAATATTTGATCGAGTCGGGTATCGCTTCTTGCTCTGTTTGCACCGTCAAGTAATAGTCAGGCTCCATGAAACGAAGGTTCTCTACTTGCTTGCTCTTAAAGTCGCATATAAGTTTTAGACAATTCTGTATAAAATGCTGTACTAAATTTCGATCCTACAACCGTCGCAGATTCAGACGAATTGACAAGATCTTGAACTTAGCAAGCATTTCTGAAGTCAAGTAGATCTCTCGTTCACCGATTCCACGGCTAGATTGTCGACAGAGAAGGGAGACTGCTTCTTATAGTCCAAAAAGGAATTCGACGGCCTATCTTCTCCTTCTTGGAGAAGGTTGCGACTTTTCGATGAGAGAGTAATCCCCTCATTCGATCTCTTGTCCGAGTTCAGGCAACTAGGAAAAAGAGTATTGAGTGAGCTTGTCTAGTGTTCGAATCTTCGCACTTGGCCAGATGGAAACCGGTATGATCGTGGCGGATGAGCGACCCATGTGTTGGAGGTTGTCTGATCCACAGAAGGTGCATGTGGGCATGACTCCTAGGGACCATCTCTGACAGCTTCTGCACAGCGAGTACATACTTGCAAAGGTGAAGAGCTCAATCTCATTGCTACAGATCTTCTCTGTCAACTCCACAAGAGACTCCGGGTCGAGTTTGGTGGGATTGAGATTGAGGGGAAGCAAGTGTCCGCCATCCGCTGGCGGCTGGAGTTTTGCCTCGATTGCCAGTCTATCGTCAAGTGAGATCTTTTCCGTGGGCGGGACCGTGACCATGTCGGTATAGCATGGATATTTCCTTAATCCTTGGACAACTGTAGATCCGATTCCGTACTCCTCAACATCAAGCTCAGCCAATCGAACGGCTGCCTCATCACCTGGACGATGGGCGAGGGCGAATCTCATACTCGACTCCTCCGCAGCTACTTCAGCGTAGCTGGACATCTCCTTCAGGACCCTCAATGCGAAATTGGTCGAGCTTCCGTCTTTGCTGCTCAAGGTCAATCCTGTGTGGGCGGCCACAGCCTCATTCAGTCCGATCGGGCTGATCGCGTAAAGCGAGCTTTCGCTGTGAATATACGAGTCGGCTGCATCTCCTGAGAGGGTTGGAAGAAGAGACTCCTGAATTCTTTGGGCAATGTATTCTCTCTTGATCTTGAATGCTTTCACCACTAAGTCCAGTGCCTTCCTGAGAAGGTCGATGAAGCGGTCATCGTTGTTGTGTGCCTCATATGCGATTCTGGGTAGATTGATGAATATCGTGTCCATGCACCCGGTCCTTTGAGAATCTGTTTCCCAGAACCCTGTCCAGTCATCGTTCAGCCTCAGACCCGTTGCAGTGTAGTCTGACTTCGCCTCTCTCCCGAGGAAGGCAAAGTATGGAAGAAAGTAGTCTGAGGCAAGACGATGCGTCACAAGTAGCTCGCGTCTAAACTGTTCCGATTGAGCGGGATCGCCTCTGATCTTGAAGATGAATCTTGGATTTGTAACAGGAGTTCCTGTAGATAGTCTATTGAGAACATCTATCACGTTGTTGAGAAGTGCGCTGGCTTCATCAAGAAAATCCTTGTATCTTCCAACTGCTTTCCCTTGGGGCCCTATGGCTTCGACTTCTCGAAGGAACGATGGGATCGTGAACTCGCATCCCAAAGACAACCCAGGCTTCGCGATTCTTCCAGACGCACCTATACTGATACCGTTCACGAACAGTTCCAGATTCTCAACAATCCGGCTTTCTGGTTCGCCCTTAATGAAGGGGGCGAGGAAAACATTGAACATGTCAAATGACTGTTCAGACGAGACTTCAGATGAGGCTAGCTGATACACATCTCGGACCAGTGCGAGAGCTGAGGCAAAGTTCTTGGGAGGCCCTGTATGGAGAAAGCCCTTCCTAAGGAAGTATCGTACATCATGTTGAAACTCGCTGGGGTTCAGGATCCATCCCCCAAGATTGTCGATGTGCAGTTGCCCTGACATGTGAGCGTCTGCGATCTCTCGTGGCAGGCAGTTCAATAGAACGTACTCCTCCATAACCGAAGCGCCGGCTGCTCTCCTGACGGACTCTGCGTCGAGCATTCGTTCACTGGCTGTTTTCAGAGATTGAGTAACATCGTAGACAGGCATTCCAAGCCTCGTCAATTTGTGCCTATAATCCTCTAACTTCTTCTCGATCAAGATCGCATTTACGAACTCTCGGATGAGCGGTGCCGTTAGATAAGCCGTCTTGAGTCGGATGAGGCGTTCCTCGGCTTCGGCTGCTATCTCTTCAGCTTGCTCATAGGGAACTCCCGCTTCGGTTACAAGGGACTTGGTGATCTTGGTGCGGTCGAACTCTTCGATTGCAAGCCTTGATGTTCTGACAAAAAGCCTGCCTCTCTTAACTGCAACATATTCCTCGATGTCCCTTGCGAAATTCACGACTATGCCCCCCAGTTCGGTGAGGGAGTATTTCTTCGCCTCTTTGTCGAAGAGGATGAGCCCTGCCTCCTGCAGATTCCTCAGGTGATAAACGAACTTGCCCGCGTCTCGCAGCGGATCCAGTTTTAGGGAGAACATTATTTCCGTGTAGGAGAGAGGCCCCCTTGAGGTTAGAAGGCGAAGCATCTGCATTCTGAGCGAGGAAGATGCTGCATCGAAGACCGTTGTGCCTACTTTGTCCAGTGCCTTCGACAAGACGCTCACCAAGGAGTTTAGGATGTTCAATAAATGTGTGCGTGGCCTGTTTAAAAAAGTAGAGTTTGCCGTGTCATTCAGCTTGGTGGTCATTTGTGTCGATTGCCTGATTTCAGCCACCAATCTGCCAAAACTCGAAGAAGACCCATAAATCATAGGAGGCCCAGGTGCCTCCTCTACCATCCTTCCGACGCCCTAACATGTCAATCTATTAATCACCATCGAACGAATCTGAAGGCTACGATTGATGACGGTCGATTGATCAGGTCCCGCTCTTGCTTTGGGATGAATGACAGAGGCGAATGACGGTTCTGAAACGACTGCAGTCAAGACAGTACGGTATTCCACCCGTTGTTCACGCTGTCCTGTGCCACTTAGCGCGGCTTCAGATTACGTTTGCGAAGACAGTCTTCTGTTCCAGCGCAGGAAACGAAGAGGCCAAAACAAACTGACTAGTGAACAGAGGCCTTTCTGATAAGGATTAAAAGCCTCCGTGAATGATTGTTCGCACCCTTCAGAGGAATCGAGTTGCAGGACCCTGAAAGTCTGAAGACCGAAGCTGTCGCAGAAGTAGATGCCACGAGCAAGAAACTGATTGAGATTAGCGATCGAATACACGCGAACCCTGAGGTGGGACATCAAGAGTTCGCAACTTCAAAACTGCTTTCGGATGAGTTAGAAGGAGCGGGGTTCAAAGTTGAGAGAAAGGTTTGTGGACTTGCGACGGCCTTCAAGGCAGCAATGTCGGGGAAAGCGGGCGGCCCCACTGTTGCTCTTTTGGCCGAAATGGATGCGTTGGCTGGCATCGGTCATGGGTGCGGACATAACATTATTGGAACTGCCTCACTTGGTGCTGCTCTTGCTCTCAGGAAGATCATGCCCAAGATCAACGGAAACCTCGTAGTCTACGGAACTCCGGCGGAAGAAGGGGGAGTGGAAAATGCTGGAGGAAAGGTGATAATGGCTAGTGAGATTGCGAAGGCTGATGTCGCCATGATGGTTCATCCATCCAGCAGAACTGTAGTTGAAGCTACACACATAGCTCGGGAAGCTTTGGAGTTCGAGTTCTTCGGAAAGGCTGCTCATGCAGGTGGATCACCTCACGAAGGAGTCAATGCGCTCAACGCTGTCATTCACTTCTTTACATTGGTGGACTCGCTGAGGCAGCACGTGAAGTCTGACGTGAGGGTACATGGGATAATCACTGAGGGGGGAGAAGCAACCAATGTCGTTCCAGAATATGCCGTAGCCAAGATGTACGTACGAGCCGGAGAGAGGGAATACATGAAGGAAGTTGTCGATAAGGTGAAGAAGTGTGCCGAAGGAGCTGCGATAGCCACAGGCACAACCATGAAGGTTCGGAACTACGCCAACACACTCGAAAACACGCTAACAAATCAAACCTTAGCTGAGGCGATGAGGAAGAACTGGGAGAAAATAGGAGTAAAGGTCGAGCAGAGGGAGAGAGAAGGGGGAGGAGGCTCTTCTGACATAGGGAATATCAGTCAGATGATCCCTGCTATTCACCCCTACATAGCGATTGGCCCAGAGACTATGCCGGGGCACTCAACCGAGTTCGTGAAAGCAGCCGCTTCGGAGCAAGGACACCGGGCCCTGATCAGCGCAGCCAAGGGCCTCGCCATGACGAGCATAGACGTGTTCACAAACCCCGAACTGCTGGGAAAGATAAAGCAAGAGTTCAAGAAATACAAAGAAGAAGGAAAGAAATAGAAGAATTCTCTAAATCGTGGCGTGAATCAGACGATTTCGCCCCGTGTCTTCGACACAGGGGCCGTCGTTGGACAACGGC
>Ga0209725_1000783_pt1 | contig 18791 bp, 17 predicted proteins | sample I18A1metaG_FD_184145 | JGI IMG/M metagenome (GOLD analysis project Ga0209725, IMG submission 184145) | Lake sediment bacterial and archeal communities from Gulf of Boni, Indonesia to study Microbial Dark Matter (Phase II) - ​I18A1 metaG... | ecosystem: Environmental > Aquatic > Freshwater > Lake... | reverse complement strand
ACCTTAACGTATTCGTAAGCGTCGCGCGCTGTGTCAAATGCAAAGTGGATCTTCTGGAAATCCTTTCGAAATTCGGCGACGTCTCCTCTTACCTTTTCGGGAGGTTCTCCCTTGACGACTATTCGCGCCATGAGTTCGGCGACCTCCTTCATATCGTTCTCTTTCATCCCAAGTCTCGTACACTCCAAGGTCCCACATCTGATTCCTCCTGGCGCTTCGAAATGCCTTCCGAACTTCAAGTCGTAGGGTAGCAAGTTCCGGTTGAGGATTATGTTAGCCTGCTCAAGTTTCTTTTCGATGGTTCTGCCGTCTCCGTAACTCGTGATGTCCATTATGAGGACATGCGATTGACTGAAACCTTTCTTCTCACCCAGAACCTTGAATCCCCTCTCAAAGAGTGCTTGGCCAAGAGCTTTCGTGTTCTTGACTATTTGCTCAGCATATTGCTTTCCAAACGCAAGCATCTCAGCGAATGCGACAGCTTTGCCAGCGACGCTGTGAAGGTGATGGTTGCTCACACAGCCGGGAAACGTTGCTTTCTTGATCTTGTCCGAGAATTTCTCCCATGAAAGGACCATGCCTCCTTGGGGTCCTGGCAATGTCTTATGTGTGCTTGCCGTGACTGCATCAGCACCTTCTCTGAGCGGATCTTGGAATTGTCCACCTGCGATAAGGCCGCTGACATGAGCTGAGTCGTAGCATACGGTCGCTCCAACATTGTGAAATGTCTCCACGAGCTCTTTGACCGGATGTGGAAAAGGAAACACCGATGCTCCAAACATGGCGATCTTCGGCGCGTTACCTTCCTGCTTGGTCATCTTCTCGACTTTCGCCTTAGTCTTGTCAACATCAATGTTCATCTCTTCGACGTTAAACGGAAAATACTCTACCTTCAGACCTCGAACTGCTCCTGCGGTCCCACCCAGCTCCAATTTGCCTGTGCTTATGTGGCCGCCGTTTGGTATGGCCAGCGACATCATCCTATCTCCCGGGCTAGCGAACGCACTATAAACCGCAAGGTTAGCGCAGACTCCTGAGACTGGACGCACATCAACAAACTCTGCTCGAAACAGCCTCTTGGCGAGGTCTATGCAAAGAAGCTCAACTTGGTCGATATAGACGCAACCTGCGTATACACGTTCTCCAGGCCATCCCTCAGCGTAGCGGTTCCCAAAGTCGCTGATGAGTGCCTCTCGAACCGCAGCGCTTGGGACGTTTTCGCTCGCTATGAGCGGTATGCTTTCAGAGAACCACTTGTGATGCTGTTCTAGAAGCTGAAAGATCTTGTCATAGGCGTCTTTTGGACTGGACACAATGGATCACATCGGAGAACACAATGTACATCAATCTTTAATGTCTTTTGAGCATCAGCGTCGACGCCCACTCGTCGCTCAGTAGGGAAGACAATGCAGATAAGCGGTATTGATACTATTGAGGATCAGCTTGTGTCTGAAATCTTACGGTACGTAAGGCTTGAGTTCGTCCATATGTTAACCATCAACGAATGAGCGTCTAACCTGATGAGGACGGGTTGAGCTAATTGGCGGATTGGAAATCTCTACTGAAGGCGGATCCAACCGATTGGCTTCTTGAAGAGGGCAACCCATCCGTCAGATATTTCACTTTGAGGGACATCCTTCAATATCCTGAAGAGGATTCCGAAGTCGCCAGGTCGAAGAAGGCTATCAAGTCCTCCAAGATCGTCGCGAAGATCTTTTCGAAGCAGAGCGAGCTTGGAAGCTGGGAATCTCCAGCAAATCTATACATTCCAAAATACAAGGCGACGTACTGGCAAGTGATGATCCTTGGATATCTTGGTCTGAGTAAGGAGGATCGAAGAGTAAGACGGACGTGCAGCTTCATCTTCTCACGTCAACTGAGGGATGGAGGTTTCTCGTCGCATGCTGGCGGGAGAGTTGAGGAGGAGTATCGTGCTCTCAAACGGAAGGGCACCGAGCCCGTCGATTTCAAGGAGCGGGCGGCGAAGACGATGCGAGAGCACGAGTATTCATGTCTGACCGGTAACGTTGCTAGTGCCCTTCTGAGGTTGGGTTATATACAAGATTCGCGGGTGGACCGGGCTCTGAACTGGTTAGTTTCGATCCAGAACAAGGACGGAGGGTGGCTATGCCCGTACTGGAGGGCACACATCAAGGATGTGCATAGCTGCTTCTACGGAACGATCTGCGCTCTCGAAGCCTTTTCCGAAGTGAAGATGCCAAACGATGCCATGAGGAGCGCCGTCGGCAGGGCAGCAGAGTTCTTGTTGATGCATCGGCTGTTCAAAGCTGACCATCATGACTTTCGAATTATCAGCCGCCGGTGGCTGAGACTATCGTTCCCCAGCTTCTACGGCTACGACATACTAAGAGGCCTAAGGGTGTTGGGCAGGCTCGGCTATGGACGTGATGAGAGGTGTGACGAGGCGGTCTCTCTTCTTCTGTCCAAACAGAATAGTCGTGGTCGGTGGATCTTGGAAAGCACCCCTGCAGGCAGGATGCATGCGAACTTAGAGACGAAGGGTGAAGAGAGCAAGTGGATAACTCTGGACGCTCTCAGAGCCCTGAAATGGATCTACTCTCAGCGTTGAGAAGATGAGGTTGACTCAGTCTCTCGCCTAAGGTTCCACGCCTGAGTCGAATATTTCGTCTGGTGGAGCTTAGATGAAAGTTCCATTTCGTGCTGCGAGAGGGCTTGCTCAGTCAGCTTCATTTGAAATGCCCCTTCGAACCCAAGTCTGAGGACGCTCTCTACTTCGCCAAATGACACAGATCTCGCAAGCGCACGCCTTAGAGTTGTGACTCTTGACTCCAGTGTATCTAGTGGCGTCGACGCAGTTGGACGCCCCATCTTCAGTACTCTCCTCATTGTTTCTAGGTCCGAGTCAAGAAGTATTGTTCCATGCTGAAGCAAAGCGCTCTTTCGCTGAGTTTGGGCGCTGCCGGAAATCTTCTTTCCGTTAACGACTATGTTTGGACACTGCCTCCCCTTCTCATCGAAACTGAGTTTTGCACTGAGGCCAAGTTTTCTGCATGCCAAAACGATTCCGTGGCAGAGAAAACGGTACAACGAGATTAGATCCGAAGGGATGTTATCAGAACTGGTAACGATGCTGTACGTCAGTTCCCCGTTTGAGTCGTGGTACACGGAACCGCCTCCTGTTGGCCTCCTAACGACATCGACTCCTAGTTGCTTACAGGTCTCAAGTTCGACCTCTCTCTCAACCTGCTGTGAGAAGCCTAGTGAGACGGCGGACGGTCTCCATCGGTAGAACCGGATGGTGTTCGGAACCTTATTGTCTATTCTGGAGATCAGGATCGCTTCGTCAATAGCCATGTTTGTGTATGCGTCGTTGAATCCAGACTTGATCAGTCTCCATTCTTCAGTCACGACAGGCGCCCTCTACGATCCGATGAACCTCCATGAGTTCTGATGGCGTGAGAGGTCGCGGGAAATTGTACATTGGGCCACTTGGCTTCTCGTTGTAGAAGGGTCTGTTGCAGTCTGGGCAGCCAGATGTCAAATATGGAAGGCCGGATCCGATCACACGGCTCAATTTCTCCCGGGGCACTCTAAAACCCACGAGAGCTTCACGCGTATCGAACCTCATATCTTTCAATGCGGCAAGCCTATTGACCAGCAGAAAGCGCGCCGTTTGTAGCAGTCTATATCGCGAAAGTGAAGGAGGTGCCTTCTTGTCGAGTGTGGTGCCGGGGATGGGGGTGAAGGCGAACAAGGCTGGGCATACTCCTAGGTCGACCATGTCCTGAATGAATCTCAGCAAGTTGTGGTCCGTTTCGCCGAGCCCCACGATCACATGTGTGGTCACTTGGCCTGCGCCGAACACTGAAATCGCTTCGCGAAGCGCTTGCATGTGCCACTCCCACGTGTATGGTCCACCAGCCAGGTGTCCCTTCAGTGCGGAGAAGAGTTCTGGTGTAGCAGCGTCGATTGGGATGCCAATTCGATCTGTTCCAATATCGTGGAGCTCGCGGAGGGACTCGAGGTCTACTGGCTGGCATGAAACAGATACGTCAATGTCAATTCTTGCGAGGATTTGAGACACAGTTGTCACCAGGTCCGTGGTGATGTTGGGGTAGTTCATGGCTTGAATGCAAACCCTCTTCACCGTCTCCTTCCTCCTTGCGAGGGCATCAAGAACTTCCTCCAGAGGAAACACTGGCCAGCTTACCCTTGAGAGCAGATCTCTCCTGCTTCGGCTCATCTTAGCCTGAGGACAGAAGAGACAGTTGGCTGAACATCTTCCCGGGTAGTATGTCAGAAGGTAGGCCGTCGATGGCCTCACATCTGAAACGCCGTCTGCAAGCCCAAGGGTCATTGCCGACCCTGTGGAAACTCGAACGAGTCTCTCTTGCCCTTCAGCTTCCAGCACGTCGTGAATGGTCTCCTTGAAACGAACACGTTTCCGCCGTCAAAAATAAAAGGGTTGCCTGCCTTGACTGGACGAAAACCCGATATCTGTTGATATCTAGCCAGAGAGGGTTAAGAAATCGATGAAACACCCGACAAAGACGAGCGGACACACTTCGGACAAGGCAAGACACTTGAGAAGGTTTGCATTCGGTTTGGGGGTGGACGTTTTTGGAATAGGCGACCTGAAACACTTTCGGCCGTACGCCGGCATTGATCTTTCTCTATTGAATTTCCCGAATGGTATCTCGATCGGAATGAGGCTCTCCAACTCGATTGTAAATCGCATAACCGTTGACGACCCTACGTCCGAGTACGCTCACCATTACAAAGCAGTTAATGCTTTCTTGGATGATGTAGCGCTGAGAATCGCCAATCGCATACAGGCAGAAGGATACGCCGCCATGCCTATACCCGCGTCTCAGATAACCAGGCCAGATCTTCACCAAGGAGCCCTGTCCCACAAGGCCATCGCTGCACTCGCTGGTCTCGGGTGGATTGGAAAGAGCCAACTGCTCGTCAATCCTCGACTCGGGCCGAGACTTCGGTTCGCATCGATCCTAACAACTATGCCCCTGAAAGCCGGAAAGCCTCTCAAGAACCGATGTGGCGCATGTGATGTCTGCGTGAGAGCTTGTCCGGCACATGCAATCAAGCCAACTGCGCGTCATGAGCAAAGATGGGCCCGAGAAGATGTCTTCGACTCAGAGAGCTGCTATCAGCGGCTGATCAAGTTCAGGGACGATCCTCGGTACGGCGTAAGCATCTGTGGGATCTGCGTTAAGGCCTGCCCTGTGGGCGCCAAGAAAAGCAGCGCATAGATGTCTACTCAGTTCTGACTGCGATTTGCACTAAGGCGGTACATTTCTGAACTAGCTTCTTCAACTCTTTCTCAGACTTGGCTTCACAATAGACTCTGATCTTCGGCTCTGTTCCGGATGGTCTGAGAAGAGCGTAGCTGCCATCCTCATAGTTGACTCGTATTCCATCATAGGTCCACACGTCCTTCTCAGCTGCGAGCTTTGCCTTGATGGTGTGCATCGCCTTGTCCTTGATTTGGTGGGGACATGGAAAAGCCAACCTACTCTGAGGGTAGTCTGGTATGTCTTCAAGCAGTCTTGAGAGCGACTGTTCTGAGTCCGAGAGTTGTGCTACAAGCTTGCAGGCAGCGTAGACTGCATCTCCCCAGTAGCCCCAGTGAACATCGATTATTTTCCATGGTTCACAGCAGAGAATTGGTTTCTCGCGATCTGTGGTGAGCGCCTCATGGGTTTTACCCAGCCTAGTCCTCTCGACACGGCCGCTGTATCTTTCAGCTACTTCATCTATTCGCAGAGAAGTGTCCACGGATGTGACTATTCTGCCAGGGCCGTGCTGTTTGAGGAGGATCTTCGCGAAGAAAGCTAGTAACCTGTCGTTTGTCACGTAGCGCCCCTCTTCGTCTAGGACTGACAATCGGTCAGCGTCAGAGTCATGCGCTATTCCTAGGTCTGCCCCCATCTCTGAGATGAGCCTAGAAGTGTTGCCCAGTGTTTCAGGAGTGGGCTCGGGAGGTCTACTCGGGAAGGCTCCATCGATGTTGGCGTTGATCGCGGTCACTTTGCATCCTAGTCTTGAGAGCAGCCTAGGCGTCACGTTCGATCCTACCCCATTACCACAGTCAACTACGACGTGAAGCGACTTCGTCACAGGTTTGATATCCGATAAGACTGCTCTAACATAGTCGTCTAAGACCTCTTGTCGCAGGATAGAAGAGCCCACCTTGTCCCAAGCGATGGGTCTGTACGAGCTGTTGAGAATGACTTCCTCGAGGATCGCCTCCTCTTCTCCCGTGTACTCTCGTCCCTCAGAGTTGTAGCATTTGAGCCCATTATCCGTCGGAGGATTGTGTGATCCTGTTACCATGATGCCTGCATTCAGCTTGTTCTCTCTTGTTCCGAAACCCAGAACGGGAGTAGGAATCATTCCGAACTGAATTGCCTTGCAGCCCCCCGCCATCAGGCCTGAGGAGACCGCATATCTAAGGTATGGGGACGAGTTTCTTGCGTCGTGGGCTACTGCGATGTCGCCATGGTTGTTGAGTGATGTGGCGACAGCGAGTCCTAGCTTCATAGCCAACTCGGGCGATACCAGATCCAGGTTACCGCGTATTCCTGACGTACCGAACAGTTTCGGCAATGGCCAATCCTCAGAAACTGAGGCTAGGATACCAATACTCCTTTTTCCTTTGCCGCCTATCCTTGTCCCACTTATCCAGAATTCGAACTGCCTCAACAGCCGTTCTGCAGGCTTCGTCCTCACCTGCGATGCGGAACTCGTCTGTAATCCGGTTGGCATAGATCGCGCAGACGCAGCCAGCCCTAAGGCCATAGATCCCTGAGAGCGTGAAGATGGTTGATGCCTCCATTTCGAAGGTCAGAACTCGAACAGAAGCAAGAGAACGAACTATCTCTTCGCTTTCTGTGGGGAGGTATTGATTGAATCCGGGTCTACCCTGACCGACGTAGAAGCTGTCCGCAGACGCAGTGTACCCCAAGTGATATCGGAAGCCAAGCTTCTCAGCGGCTTCAACCAACGCCAGAGTGACTTCATAACTCGGAACAGCCGGATACTCAACTCTCACGTATTGCCCGCTCGTTCCATCTAGCCTGACGGCGCCAGTCGCGATCGCTAGATCTCCAGGCTTGGCTTCCCGACGAAGCGCACCACAAGATCCGACCCTGACGAAGGTATCTGCCCCAACAGCGGCGAGCTCCTCCAAGGCTATCGCAGTTGCGGGGCAGCCTATGCCAGTTGAACATGCTGAAACCTTCAGACCGCCGAGATCTCCCGACCAGACGCGGTACTCTCGGTGCATCGATACTTCTTGGGCGTGGTCCCATAGCCGTCCGATCCTGGGTACTCGATCAGGATCTCCAGGCAGAAACACGTATCTGCCGACGTCTCCCGGTTTACAGCGAATGTGATACTGCATACCCCTTTCAACAGTTGGGTGAACAGCTGAGCTCGGTTTTCGCTTCAACTAGAGTCCTCCTAAATCACCAGAATCCAAGTTCATCTGCAACTAGAGGAAGGCAGCTAGATAAGCAAGATGGGTTCTCGCTTAGGTAAACTCTGGGTCAGGTTTGCGGGACTGAATCTCTAATCAGCTTTCTCAGCGAAGACCAACGCGAATCTTCTTGTTACGTGAACTTCTGATCCTTCTATCCACTCGTTGAGAAGCCTTCTCCACTGACCCCGAGTGAGCTGTCTCTCCTTGTACTGGGCGCCTGTAGATGAGAGATACAGTTGATCGATGAAGGTCTGAAATTCAATTCTTAGTGGATGTTGTACTTCACTTGCAGTTTGCACTCTAAATCCTGCTTCCTCGACTTCGCGTTTGAGAACATCTGCATCTGGACGGAACATGCCACGATCCTTGCCTAGAACAGTTCTCTGCAGATTGTCTAGGAGATTGTTGAAATCATCATTCGAAGAATAATCCGCCAGAACGAGCTTACCGTTCGGCCGCAGGACGCGGTGTAATTCATTGAGAAGCGAAGTCTTGGTGGCGTAGTCGGAGAGCAGGAAGTAGCAGGTGGATGCAGGGACAGAGCCGCTCCGTAGCGGAAGGTGATCCACGCTGGCTCTTAAGAATTCTGCTGAAGGAAGATTGAGTCTTGCCCGCTGTATCATAGTCGTGGCGAAGTCTACTCCTATGACGTGATAGTGTCGGACTAGGGTCGCGGTTGGAATTCCGTCGCCACAGCCAACATCAAGGACTGGACCTTCAGAGGCGCTGAGGAAGCGAAGGGACTCCGTCATGATGTCTCGAAGAGCTTCGCCACGCCGAAGGAGATCACTTCTTCTTCCAAACGTTTCTCCCCTCCTTTGCCATAACTGCATCAGATTTCTTAAGCTCATAATTCATCATTGCATCGCAGAATACTCTTCGAACTTGCCTTTGGTTCACTCTGCCCTAGAATGAAAACACCTTCGGAGAGACTAGCCCTCTACACCTTAGCCAATAGCTAAGGCATGTTACGACTTAAACCTCGGCAATGTCCTCTGCAATGTTCGCGTCAGAACGATAGCTAGTATGATCGAGACGCCGGCCTGTCCTAAGATGTCTCTCACATATGATATGATCGCTAGCGCCCAGCCTTTGATGAAGATGTTCACATAAAAGTAGACTGAAGCCATCACTATGCCGCCGATAGCGCAGAAGAGAATCTGGATCGGAAAACTTCTGCGCTTTCCCAACCCTGCGATCAAACCTTCAAGCCCATGTGCTGGGATCGAGACGAACCATCTCGGATATCCTACCCATAGGTCCGCTACCACCGACCCTATGACGCCAGTTATGGCACCGACTTTCGAGCCGAATAGAAGTGAAGCGATGAATATGATCGTGTCCCCGATATGTGTGAACCCGCCAGTTGGCGACGGTACGAAGGCTATCCCTGTGAGAATCGCTGTTAGGGCGGGAGAGTACTGCGGAGTTCGCTATCTCCAGAGTGGACAGGGAGGGGCCCTTCAAGGGTGGTGATGGAGTTTTGAGCTCGCGAATCGCACCGAGAAGGCTCATGATCGCCCCAGCCAGTATGACAATGGTAGCTAGAGGCTCAATACCAACTGCGAACGATGGGCCTGTAAGCAAAGTCGCAATCGCAGAGAGTGATGCAAAGATCCCGAGCCACCCCGCCTGCGTCGTCCTTCCTTTCAAGATCATGAAAAGAGCCAGTCCAGAGAGCCCTAGGCTCATGGAGGCGCCAGTTAGGTAGAGGCTTATGAAAACCTTCATTGCGTCGCTGATCTTGATGTTTGTGAAGACACTTTCGAATCCTAAGGACTTCAGAATCACGGCAGCTCCAAATGTCGCTCCTCCAGCGATGAGGGCGATTGCTAGTCCCATGCTGGAAGCTGAGAACTTGGCGCTCCTCAATTGAGACAATGTTTCATCCTAGAATCGCAAAAGAAGAGAAGCACTATATCAAGAAATCGCTACATGTAAAACCAACTTTTTCTACTCCCAAACCAAAGTGAGATTTCTGGCTTATCATCATGGCTAGATGTCGGGTGTAAGCGAAGCAAGCGATCAGGTCAGTTGGCGCTGTGGTCGAATTTGAGCTTCATGTGCAGATCCTGCCATAAGGGAGAGTCGCATGTTGAAGGCATTCAGCAACACGCGAATGCGGTTGGACTTAGGTGACCATTTGAGTTGAGGTAAGGAAAATGAAAGTGTGTAGTCCCGGTTTGTGCAAGATTTTAAGCGTACCCTACTTCTCAGGATAGAGTGAGACACTCTATGGTTGACCGGATTAGAGCAGGAATAATCGGGGCTACAGGCTACACTGGGGCCGCCCTTCTAGAGGTTCTTGTTAGGCATCCATATGTGAAACTCCAGTTCGCTACGACACGTCAAGCAGACCTAGTAGGGAAGTATGTCCATCAGGAACATCCGAACCTCCTTGGCCTTACAGACCTGAAGTTTAGCCTGTACGAGCCCTCTAGTGGAGCCTTCGCTGAAGCGAATGAGGCTGTCCTCAAGCAATCCCGAGACAGCGACGTGACATTCCTATGCGTACCGTCCGGAGTCAGCGTCAACATCACGAAAGATCTTGTTGGCTACAATACCAAGCTAATCGACACGAGCGCTGACTTCCGTCTGAAGGATCTTGCTGCCTACAAGGAGTTCTATGGCCGGGACCACCCCAACCCAACGCTCTTGAAGGAGTACGTCTACGGTCTGCCGGAGCTTCACCGAGAGGAGATAAGGAACGCCAAACATGTGGCTTGCCCCGGTTGCAACGCCACCGCCATGATCCTAGCTACGTATCCTCTAAAGAAGCTAGACATATTCTCCAACATGAAAATCGTCTTCGACGTGATGGCCGGCTCCTCTGAAGCAGGCGCAGAACTCAGTCGAGCATCACACCATCCTGAAAGATCAGGAGTCGCTCGGCCATACGCTGTCAAGGAACATAGGCATCTGGCTGAGGTGAGACAGGAGCTAGGTTTAGCAGCTGATCGCGTTGCAGGAACGATGTTTGCAATTCCCATGGTTCGAGGTGTTGAATGTGTCGGCCAGGTCTTCCCGGATAGGATGGTTGAGGAGAAGGATCTTTGGAGGGTGTACAGAGCGGCCTATGAAGGAGAACCATTCATCAGAATACGGGCCAGAAAGACTGGCGGGCCTGGAAGTCTGCCAGACGTGAAATATGTGCGAGGCTCCAACTTCTGTGATGTAGGCTTTTTCCTAGACGAGGAACGAGGCAGAATAGGAGTCATCTCAGCTCTGGACAACCTCCTCAAAGGTGACGTGGGTAATGCGGTCCAGTGCATGAACCTCATGTTTGGACTCGATGAGACTACGCGGTTGATGGATATGGTGCCTAGCTACCTCTTCGAGTGATTTCTCTCCTTTCTTCTTCACGTACACATGGCTAGAAGAAATCACTTCACTTCCTCATGGACCGATCGTGAAGCTCCAACACCCTCATCAAACCTTTTTGCAGAATCCTGATGCTATCCAAATAGTCGTTCAACTCAATGCATTCATCTTCTGTATGGTCCAATTTGGAGTCTCCGGGGCCATAAGTGACGGTTGGGACGTGAAGTGTCGCACCCAGAAGATTCATGTCCCCTGTCCCCGTCTTGCGGAGAAGCGTTGCAGGTTTGCCTCTGATGTTTCTCACGGCCCAAGCTAATCCTCTTATCAGGATAGAGTCGCGGTCAGCCTCATAGGGTTCACACGAATCCTCTACTTCCACCTCCAAATTCACATCTGGATTAGTTAGACGATATGCCTTGAGGGTCTTTCGCACTTCTTCCAAGAATTTCTTGAGAGAGACTGCCGGTGGAAGTCTGAAGTCCGCGTGAACTTCACAGAGCGCGGGCACAATCGATGAAGCACCGCCTCCATGTATCTGAGTCAGGGCAGAGGTCACTGAATGGAACTTGCTCTCCTTTTTCTCCTGAGGAAGATGAACTTTCTGGAGCTTCCTCCAGAATTCGAGAGCTTCGTCGGCCGCGTTACGGAAAAGCCACGGAGCCGAGGAGTGGCCTGTCTTGGTTCTGCACGTGATCTTTAGATGGCAGCTGCCCTTGTAGGCGATTGTAATGCTTTCTACTCCGCCGGGCTCACCGAATACGGCGTAGTCTGCGTGGATGCTCTTTTCTACTAGGTTCCTAACACCTCTACCTTTGCCCTCCTCATCCACGGCGCCCGCAACTGTTATCTTCGCTGGGAAATTTTCGGCTGCCAATGTGCCTGCGGCGCAGATCATGGCTGCAAGAGCGGGCTTTGCGTCGACTGCGCCTCGGCCATACAGTCTTTCTCCGTCCATTCTCACGGGCAGTCTTCCCGGGACTGTATCCATGTGGCCGCATAGGAGAATCGCGGGGTCCCCGCCTGAATGCTCTCCTATGACGTTGCCTACCTCGTCTACCCTAGAATGTAGCCCCAAGGACCGCATCTCCTCGGCGAGAAACTGAGCTATTTCGCTTTCCTGGCCTGTGGGGCTGTAGAGTTCAACCATTCTGTGTAGGATTTTGACTTGGGGATTCAAGCAGCTTCGCATTTTCTTCTCCAACCACCGTGTCCACTATCGTGGCTACTTTGTCAAGTTGCTCTTGGCTGATTACGAGTGGAGGCAGAAATCTCAAGACATTTCGGCCCGCATCGAGAATTATGGTGCCTCGATTTTGAGCTTCAACAAGCATGTTGTGGATGTCGAATCGGCATTCAACGCCGATCATCAATCCCTTTCCTCTGACCTCGCGAACAATTCTGTATTCTTGGCGCATCTCCTCAAGCTTCTCCATGAAGCCCTTTCCAAGGGTAGCAGCCCGCTCTGGAAGGTTCTCGCCCACCATAACGTCAATGGCAGCTGAGGCCGCGGCACAGATAAGCGGATTGCCTCCGAAGGTGCTGGAGTGCTCTCCCAGCTTCAAAGCATCCATCACGTCTTCGCGTGCTATCGCAACTCCAAGAGGAAGGCCTCCTGCAATGGATTTGGCCAAACAAAGAATTTCTGGTACGACTCCTGAGTGTTCGCAGGCGAAGAGTTTCCCGGTTCTCCCAAAGCCTGTCTGGATTTCGTCAAAGATGAGAAGTATCTTCTTCTCGTCACATAGCCTGCGAAGTTCTTCAAGGAATGTTGGGGGTGGGACTCGGATGCCTGCCTCTCCTTGAATCGGTTCTACGATGATGGCGGCCGTTTTCTCAGTGATTGCTGCAGATGCTGCCTCTACTTTGCCGTAGGGAACGTGCTTGAAGCCTGGCACGAGGGGTTCGAAGGGTTTGCGATAGCGGGGATTCCATGTGGCGGAAAGAGCGCCCATCGTCTTACCGTGGAAGCCTTCAACGAAGGCGATGATGTCCGTCTTTCCGGTGAACTTTCGAGCTATCTTGATGGCGGCTTCAACCGATTCGGCTCCACTGTTGGATAGGAATGCTCGCTTCAATCCCTTGGGTGTAATTGCCATTAACTTCTTGAGGAAATCAGATCGAGCCTCTGTGTAAATGGAGTGGTGGCAGGAGCAGAGAAGTTCAGCTTGGTGCTTGATAGCTTCAACAACCTTAGGGTGGCAGTGGCCTATAACAGCAACGCCGTAGGCGCCCATGCAGTCGATATATTCCTTTCCGCTCTTGTCCCACACAAGCGCGCCTCTTCCCCGTTCTATGACGAGGTTTTTTCGGGCATAGATATTGGACGTGAACTGCTGCTCCACGGCAATAATTTCTTTCTCATCCATTCACTATCACCGTGCCAACACTGTGGTTGAGTGCTGAAGACAGAGGTGTGGGCCCCGTTCCTGGCGCGATGATTACCTCTTTCACTCCCCCTTCCAGAGCCTCTATGGCCGCGTGTATCTTCGTGATCATGCCTGGCCCGACCTTTGGAAGGATCTCCTTTGCCTCACTTAGTCGCAGCGTTGGCACAACCTTTTCCTTAATCATCAGGCCTTCGACGTCGGTTAGGAGGATGAGTATATCCGCTGTCAGTGCGCCCGCTATGCTCGCTGCAGTTCGGTCGCCATCCACATTCAGTGGCTCGTATTCTTCACTCATTGCGACAGGCGATACCACGAGAAGGTATCCTGCGTCCATCAGCAGCTGAACTAGATCTATGTTGACTTGTTCTATTCTGCCAGTGTAGCCTCCATCAACGACCATTCTTCGCCCACCCTCGTTGATTACTATCAGACGTTTCTTCCTCTCTGCTTTGATGAGTTGACCATCGAGGCCAGAGAGACCGATTGTTTTCACGCCCTTGCTCTCAAGGGCTCTGACTATCTGCTTGTTTATTCTTCCCGCCATCACCATGGTGTAGATCTCCACTGTATCCCGATCCGTGTATCGGCTCCGGAACCCTTCAGGAGAGACAATGAAACGTTGCTCCTTCCCTAGCTTCTGCGCCATCTCGGTGACTTCAACCGCTCCACCGTGAACGAAGATGACTCCGTTCTTTTCTGATATTGCCTTGATGTCCATGGCCGCGTCGGGAGGGAGGCCGCTCTCGAGCACTCTTCCTCCGGCCTTGACAACAATTAGCATCCCCCACTCCTCCTCTGATCGAGTTCCATCCCGCCCGAAGGTACTTTGCCCTCGGCACTCTTTGCGCACTTCAAAAGTGGGACTGCAAGGTTGATCCCCGCGACGAGGCGGGTTTGTTCCCAGAACTCGGGGCATGAATTGGCTTCGTGAAAGAGAACCTGTTCCTTATTGAGCGCAATACTCTCTTCAATTATCCTTCTGACGTTCTCATACGCTTGCTCACGCATGTACGCGCTAAACGCCACCTCTAGGCTTCTGTTCCAACCTCGGAAGTCTCTGCTCTTGCCTCGACGGTCCTGCTTGACATCCTTTACCTTTTTGAACAGCGGATCAAGCTTCTCGAATTCCGACCTGACATATTCGTCGTCGATGGATTTGTTTTCGCCAACGTTAACCATGGCGTCGAGAGCTAGAACCCAACAGTCGTCTCGTCCAACGGCCTCCGCAGCCATGACCGCTGTTTTCTGCACCTCCGCTGGGAGCTTCACTCCGAAGACCATGTTTCCAAGATATGTATTTGTACGGAAATCTTTCATGCCGGCACGCGCGAGCGCGGTAGAATAACAGTTGGGCGTGGCTCCATACTCTTTCGCAACTACTATTCTGAGGTCGTAGAACCACTTCTCAACATACGCTTGCGCTACGAAACCGACGGGATTCACTATCGATGGTCTTGTCTCGTCGAGATGTCTGACTAGCGAATCCCGGTCGTGGACTAGGCAAACCTGCTTTCCGTGGGTGCCCGCGTCTGGCTTGATCACGATCTTTCCGGTACCCAGATCTCGCTGGACCAGGTCAGCTATGGCCTCTTCGTTGTGGATTTGAATGTCTCCATGTGCCAGATCATGCGAGTCACATGGAACATACGCAGTTCTAGGGATAGGGACCCCGTTCTTCCAGAACTCGATGAGAGTTCGGAACTTGCTGAAGCAGATGTATTCAGTTCTTTGAGGGTTCACGACGTACTTTCCGCAGCCTTCGAGAATGTTCGCAGAGTAGAGGCGCCGGTTCTTGCTTTGAGTCCGATTGAGAACGGCGGTTACACTCTTAATAATGGGATCGTAGTCGGTCTTCTGGCTCTTGAAGCTGATAACTCCGTCTCCGATCAATACGGAGATCTTTCGGAACGGTAAGTATTTGAGGTCGATACCCATCTCTGCGGCTGTAAGCTTTATTCCTTCCTCGTCTGTCTCAGGGTATTCGTAGAGAATAGCCAGACTCAACGTGTTTTTTCATCCAATGTAGAAATTCTAGGATCTCTATACAGTTTCGCTGAAGCTCGCATTACCGAGGCATAGAGAGTTACGTTGTTCCACCGTTTCGTCATGCTATTGGAAAGCATCCCGAAATTCGCTAGGCTTATTCGCCCCAGTCTTCCTTCTCGATCGAAATCGTTTGGAGTTCGACCGTTTGACCATTAATCTCTTTGACTTCCAGATCTAGGCCGCAATCAGGGCAGCTCAGGATCTCCCCAATCATTGCGTCGTCCGCAACGGTTATGTTTGCTTCGCAGTCTGGGCACGTCGCCATTGCCATTCAACAGGCCCTCGAGTGACACAATAGCGCAGGTACACAACCCGGACCGTATATAACCTTTTCGGACTGAACCGGCGGCAACAGTTCGCCTTTCGTCTTGAGGTGACTATTTTCGGACTGGCGGCGGAGGGATGAGTTTGGGGTCTTGTGTAGAGCAGCTCGGAGGGGCTGTTCCGCCGAGGAAGAAGGTTTCTCAGGAAATGGTTAAATTGGCCTGAGCTTTCGTCGGCTGGTGGGTGTGGTAGCGTTGGATGAGTTGGATGAGAAGATTTTGGAGCTTTTGAAGGAGGATGGACGAGCTTCCTATATTGAGATTGGCAAAGGGGTCGGGTTGTCGGAGGGGGCCGTGAGAAAAAGGATTAAGGCGATGTTTGATTCGCGAGTGATTAACAAGTTCACGATTGAGCTTGGGTTCATGAAGGGAGCTAAAGCTGTGGCTCTCGTCACTGTGAACCCGCAGGTCCCGACATCCGCCGTTTCTAAGAACCTGAAGAAGAAGATTCGGGGGATCGAGGTGGTCTATGAAGTCACGGGTCAGTATGATATTGCGGCAATAGTTTCAACATTGAATATCGCCGAAGTAAATCGATGCGTGGAGGAAATGCGTAGTATCAAAGGAGTGGCAAACACCAACACTATGATCATTCTTCGCCAGTGGTAGGGGTGTGGCGCCCGGGATGGGATTTGAACCCATGCGGCCCAGAGGGCCAATGGCTAGCCAGTCTAAGCCCATGAAGGTTCAGATCTCGAGGCATGCGAGAGGCGTTTGGCCTCACATCGCCTTAACCTGGCTTGGCTACCCGGGCGTGGATTTGTATTGGCAGGTCCCGGCTTAACATTGAAGCCCTGCTCCCTGCTATAAAGTAGATCCGTCGGTGAGCTTGAATAACGTTGCCATAATCATGGCACCGTTGGCGCGAGCCTCTGATACGTAGGGAATTTGAGATCTACTCTCTAGAATTGCTTTTTAACTTGAATATCGAACAGCCTTCTACGCTTTACAAGCCGTCACAGCAGCGGTGGTTCGATGATCCCTCTTGGAGATGAGAATCCAACAAGAATCATGCCGATAGTCACTTGGGCCCTTGTCGTGGCCAACATCGCGATCTTTCTCTGGGAGATCCTCCTCAACCCCGGAGTTCTTGAACGTATGATTCTGGTGTACGGCTTCGTGCCAGACGTAGTTCTTCGCCAACGAGCCTACCATATGTTTCTGACATCTATGTTTCTTCATGGAGGAGTGCTGCATCTCGCGGGGAACATGCTGTACTTGTACATTTTCGGTGACAATGTGGAGGATCTCTGCGGGCATGTGCCTTACATTGTCTTCTATTTGATCTGTGGATTTGCAGGGTCATTTCTTCATCTGCTTTCCGATTGGGGTTCAACGGTTCCTTCTATCGGGGCCTCGGGGGCGATATCAGGCTTGCTCGGGGCGTACATCTACTTGTTTCCAAATGTTAGGATCAGGACGGCTGTGACCTTTGGCATTTTTGTGCGTCTGATCAGGTTGCCAGCTTATCTTCTGATCGGCTTCTGGTTTCTCTACCAGGTGGTGCTAGGGCTGTTGGCGGCTGAGACCTCTGTCGCTTATTGGGCTCATATTGGAGGTTTCGTCGCCGGTCTCGGGTTAGCTGGGGGCCTTACTCGGAGAAGGGAGGAGCACCCATTCTTTCGGGCGTACCACACTATATCTTGAGATGTCCATCATTCCTGATCGTTCAACAGACTTTGCACGATTAGCAACGCTTATCCGTCTGAATAGTAAGGCTCGATCTCACTTGTCAGGAGATAATGACTATGGAACTGAGAGGAAGTCGGACCGAGAAGAACCTACTAGCAGCTTTCGCTGGAGAGTCTCAAGCCAGGACCAGATACACATTCTTTGCCAGCGTTGCGCGGCGTGACGGCTTCGAGCAGATCTCAGCCATATTCACCGAGACTGCTGACAACGAGAAGGAGCACGCGCAACTGTTCTTCAAGCTGATGCAGGGTGGAGACGTCGAGATTACTGCGAAGTACCCGGCGGGGGTGATAGGAACCACGGCGGAGAACCTGAAAGCTGCGGCTGCAGGCGAAAAGCTGGAATGGGGGACCATCTATCCCAATTTCGCAGAGGTTGCAGAGAAGGAAGGGTTCAGCGGGGTAGCGGATACCTTCCGCCGTGTTGCGTCTGTCGAGGCAGATCACGAGAAGAGATACCTCAGACTTCTCAGCAATGTCGAGACTGGCCAAGTATTCAGGAAGCCTTCCGTCGTCAAGTGGAAGTGTCGCAACTGCGGCAATATTCTCGAAGCGAGAGAGCCGCCAGCGAAATGTCCCGTGTGCGCTCACGACCGGGCGTACTATGAGCTTCTCTGTGAGAACTACTAGACGACTGCAAAGAAAGTGAGAAGAAGGAGCTTTCCTTCGCCCCCCGATTCTTTCCTCTAACCCCTCGTTTTGTTCAGTTGTGCTTCTTCAAGAGGCGGCCTCGCTGAACTCGATGCGGACTAGATTATCCTCAACTCTCTTCCGACTTTCTCGAAGGCGTTGAGTGCACAGTCGAGATGCTCTTGCTCAAGTGCAGCGTTCATCATTGTTCTTATGCGAGCCTTGTCTCTGGCGACCATTGGATACACTATGGGGAGAGCGAACACTCCTTCCCCGAAGAGTCTTTCACTCATCTTTCTTGCTGTGCCACTCTCTCCTACGATCACTGGGGTGATAGGAGTCTGACTCTGGCCGATATCGAACCCCAAATCTCTCAAGGCTTTCTTGAAATTCCTCGCGTTTCTCCAGAGGTTTTCTAAGTGTTGTGGTTCGTTCTCAACGACGTCAATCGCAGCCATGCAGGCTGCAGCAACTGGCGGTGGCGCGGACGCGCTCAATAGCCAACTTCTTGACTTGTTAAGGGCGTAGTTGATTAGGTTCCTGCTGCCGGCAATGTAGCCGCCCGCCACTCCGAACGCCTTGGAGAAGGTTCCCATCTCGACGTGGACACGTCCTTCCACTTTGAAGTGAGAGGTGATGCCTCGCCCTTTCTCACCTAGGACTCCATCTCCATGAGCGTCGTCCACATAGGTCATAGCTCCATGCTCTTCCGCTGATTTCACTATCTGGTCGACCGGCGCGATGTCGCCGTCCATGCTGAAGACGCCGTCGGTAATTATCAATATTCGGCGGTAGTTCTTCTTCTCAGATTCATCGAGTATTCTGGCTAGGTCATCTGCGTCACAATGCTTGTAGACGGCACGGTCAGCCCTGGAGAGTCGAACGCCGTCAATGATGCTTCCATGGTTCA
>Ga0209725_1000782_pt1 | contig 18808 bp, 18 predicted proteins | sample I18A1metaG_FD_184145 | JGI IMG/M metagenome (GOLD analysis project Ga0209725, IMG submission 184145) | Lake sediment bacterial and archeal communities from Gulf of Boni, Indonesia to study Microbial Dark Matter (Phase II) - ​I18A1 metaG... | ecosystem: Environmental > Aquatic > Freshwater > Lake... | reverse complement strand
CGGCCCGGCTCAGGGGCCGTCGTCTAGCTTGGTCTAGGCAGCGAAATGTCGCCAACAGGATACCAGTACGCTTGCTTGAGCGTGGTGAACCTGGGGCGCTGGCGACCTCGAACGAAGAACATGTCGAGGCCAGATGTCGCGAGTTCAAATCTCGCCGGCCCCACCACTTCTACCACACACACAAAAACTGACTAACGACGACGGTTCAAACTACGACGCGCACACCGCGTGATTACGACGACGCGTCTTGAGTAAGGATACGCAGAAACTCTCTTTTCCTGTGCCACTATGGATCGAAAAGCGCCGTGATTAGTTGCGCAACCTTGGCAAAAGGAATCAGAGCTAATACTGAAAACAGCATTGTCCAAATCAGTGCTACGATCGTGATATTGAGTTGCACAGTAGTTCTTGAAGCATCAAAAACTCTCTCAACATCTTCCAAAAACTGCTTCACCGTACTTGCAAACGTTTTCATTGATGCATCGAACACTCTGAATAAGTCGTCCCTGAACTTCAGACTGAAATCTTCACCATTCTTGCATTTCACAATGGCTAACCCATCTGGAAAGAAATCAGTGATATTTTGCAGTAGTCTAGATATCGCAGGACAATGGAACTCGCCCTCTTTCAGATAAATCAATTCCGCGGAAGGTGATCCATATTCCAAGAAAAACGCGAGGTCGTCGAACGGAATGTCGTAGAACCACTGCTCCATCTTGTTGTATGTCTTCATTCCATACAAATCCACCACATCTCTTATGATGTTTACCTTCAGTCTACTCATTCTGGTACGTATCTCCCTAAGGACCGTCTGTTTTGTTATTATGCAAGCCTCATGAATATCTGTCAGCAAACTCAGTATATTGTATAGCTCTCCAAGACTGGCCAGAAACAATAGCAGGCGTTGAATTGTTTCATTGAATATGTAATCGCCATCGTCAGGAATCAACACAGCAATTGGATTGACAGACAGAATCACGCGACTGAATGGACTCACTATGTGATTTGTCGCTCCCTGTTTGCCGATCTTGATGTTATCACTACGTGTGTCTCGAAGACCCAACCTTTGTGAAAGTGCCACGAATTCCGTCTTGTTCTGAGCTACAAGGACAACAAAGTACGTTGTCAACGGAACATAGTAGGCCAGCTTATCAAAGTCAAAGCTCTGTTCTCCCCAATAGGTCTCGTATAGATGCTTACCCGCTTCTAGCGATAGGTAGGCGTGTAAGAGCTTGGACTCAATTAAAACGTCTAGCTGCTCATCTGACGATAGACCCATAGCGTCCTCTAATGACAGGTCTCTAATTATCACATGATAGAGACTCCCATATTTGCTAGCCTCTGCCTTAGCCTTGGAAAGTGGATTGTGGAAGAGGGTTGACACGTCATACGTTTCTTCTCCATAATATCTTCGCAAATACCTTTCAAACAAGATTGAATTAGGTTTCGTATGTGAGACTGCGTCCCTCTCGTTCTGAACTGGCCTTATCCCAGTTTCAAGGATATGTCTGACTGTATGAATGACATGGAACAGTTGTTCATAGTTGAAACTTGCGTTTCCGATAGGAGTGTATGGCTGGAAGAATATTTCTGCATCAACCAATGCAGTTCACACAGCTTTGATATATTGAAACAGGTCAATCACTTCGATAAGCATTATTCTAAAATCATGCGGTTAGTTCAGACTGTCTACTATTGTCTGACGAACCTTCTTTAAGCAGGTCTCCGGCTCTTCCGATGAATGGTCTTCCTTCAAGGTCCTCGTTTCTGCCGGGCCCCTCGCCGACAAACATGACTTTGGGTGGGCCTTCGCCTAGGACGGGCTTGGTCCTCGTTCTTGAAAGAGGGCATCTCGTGCAAACTTCAATCTCGCCAGCAATTCTGCGAAGCTCCTCTTCAGAATTGGGCATGTTGTTCCCTTGTGGTCCTGCCATCTTGATAGAATACGAGCTGAAAGCTCTTTCGAGTAATAGACATTCCAGACTGTTGGCAAGGTGAGATGGGGCGAAAACGAAAAGCAACTGGTGATCGAAGTTTCATGTATGAAGGAACAGGGACAGTGGGATACTGACCCTCGATAACGCGCGGGTTAGAAGCGTCCTAGCTAATGGGTTGTCATCCAATTGTATTCCGCATTGCTTCAGTTGCGCTTCAGAAAGTAGACGAGGTATGAATGATTGGCTTGATCTCGAGGAATTCTTCTTCTTGATGCGACGCTGCTCGCGAACCTATCAACGCGACTGAGATTTCACCTAGCTGCCCCGGGTTGGTTGACGCCATAGATCCTCAAGTCCACGCACAACCCTCCTCTTGAGGAGAAAAAGGTTAAACAAGACGTTCTCCCTCCAAGAGACAGAAGATGCTCCTTGCCCGCAGTGCCAGATGAGAGTGAAAGCACCCTTCACGACTATCCCATCTATGAGATCTGTGCGGTAGCGGAGTCCCTTGGCTACAGGATAGCCGAACGGCATCTCGGTGGTGAGAAGGGCCCGGACATAGTCATCAGGAATCCTGCCAACAATGACGTAGGAGTCATCGTTGAATCTGAGCTAGGCCATAACATCACCAGTCAGTCATACGACAAGTTCGAGAGAGAAGCAAGACAACTGAGAGAGAAGAATCTCAAGGCCATCATTGTGATAACAGAAACGCCTAGAAGAGTCTGGAGAAGACGCACGCAAGGTATTGAGTCACGAAGGAACTTCTTTGTAGTAGCGGGTTCAGTATTCAAAGACGTAATACCTGCTTTGCTAGTGAAGCTGATTTCCTAAACTATGAAAGCATATCCTCGAGGCGAGACTATGAGGAGAATCCTATTCTTCACTCACTGCAGCGGGACGAAAGATGACAGCCTCAGAGGAACCGGTGCTAAGGTCCCTCCTTGCAGGCTATACAAAGCTCCGTTCGTGCAGCAATTCTGCAAGAAGGCCCAATCGCTAGGAGTTCCTTATGCGATCTTCTCCGACCTGTATGGATTCGTGTTTTCGACACAGAAAATCGAATGGTACGACGTAAGTCCCGAGGAGATCACTCAGGATCTCAGTAAGAAGGAACGTCTCTTCCTGAATGCGCTCGCAACTCTCAGGGAATTCGAAGCCTGCTATTTCTACCATCTCCCTGATCACGTGCGTCCGTTGCATCGATTGTATAGGCAACTCGTTGAGGAGATGAGGAAGAACGGCATTAACCTCATTGAGATAACGAGTCTTTCAGAGATTGACGAACATGCCGAGAGCTACGAATGAACTGAAGACAACTCGGTGCTTGAAGAAACTGCGCCTAGGGCTCAGATTGGACATGGTCTTTCTAACAAAGACTGGCTTTGGAAGAACCAAGGACCGGCTTCGCTTGATTCTACCTGAAGTAGGACTCCTCGAGACCCTTAGTCCTCCAGAACATCATCCTGCAGAAAATCCAGATAACAGTCATCAAGAGCGAGCCTGCGGTTTTCACGAGCACTTCTATTCTTCATGGAGATCCGTCTAACTCCTTTAGGCTCTCGTGATGCGCGAACAAGACGGATAGGATCATGTCTTCCGTTTTCGACGGGGAAGCTCCTGCACCAGTAGCTGGTACGCGTCGTCGGCATTCATCCATCAGATCCTCGAAGATTGCGCGTTCGTCGATATGTAGTGCATTTCGGTGCTTGCGTGAAGGCCTGTGCAAGAGAAGGGTGCTTGAACTTGTTTAGAGGGATAAGCTCACCCTAGCCCTTTTTAGCCTGTTGAAGATATTGGAGAGATAGAGGCACATACATAGGCAGAGGGGGGACTCTCAAGATGACGGAAGAAAGAGAACATCTAGCAGTGTCCGTGGACAGATGGATCAAGACTATTGAGAATGAGGAATTGCGCAGTGAGATCTGTTGGGACCGCAGAGCTTTGGCCAGAGGATCGAGAATGCACGAGAAGATGCACCTGCCTGGAGAATTCAATTGCATCCCAGGAGAACCAGGACGCGATTGTTTCCAACTGCTGATTGTGTTTGCGGGATACAATGATGACCTTGAGCTTCATTTGGAGAAGGCGGTGAACCATGTTGCTGTCTTGTGTCCAAAAACTGCTAGTCTTGTGATCATATATGCCGCAAAATGGAATTCCGCGACTTGGCTTGAGATCAGACAAAAGTTCGAAAGGATAAGGCAACAGTCAGCTGGCAATCGTCTCACGATAGTACTGAAAATAGTAGGACTGCGGCCACAGGTATTGATGCGGTAGTGGTGTTAGGCATGTCTCTGGAACAGTCGCTTGACAATTGTCGGGCTCTGCTCGAGGTTTTCGTGATGCAAGAGATCTACATTGCAAAGCGTATCAAAGATGAGCTGGAAGAGAACCTTCGTGTTGACTCTGAAAGGATATCCAAGATAAGAAGCGAGTTTCGCGATAGGATTTCCGAGAGACGAGAGGACAAAGAGCTGATGGAAGACAAGGGCTCTTCCTTCTTGGATAGATTAGACAACCTTATCCATAGATCCATTTCGACCGAAGGTACTGATCCAGTTTCTGGTTATCGTGCCACGTTCGGCAAGATAGCTGCCGAACTAGGAGACTTATCCTTTCTTGGATTGATATCAGAGTATTGGGACAAGCAATCCTTTGAGATATTGGAAGAGGCAGCGTTTAAAGCTCAAACCATCTATCTAGATGACTCAACAGAGAAGTTTCTCAAAGGAATATCAGATTCAATAGGGGCTCTCTGAAGTGGAAGCCAGTTTTCTGCACAAGGAGGAGGTGTACATCGATACGAACATACTGATTGACTATGTCACTTGCTCAGATCAAGGGGCATACGCAGTTCTCCAACGATATCTCAGAGGGCAGAATTGTAAGAGCTACGTGTCGACTCTCGCAGAATTCGAAATGCTGAGCGTGCTGAGAAGGAAACGTTTGGGCATAGAGAACTGGGAAAAAGTCAGAACGATCCTCACTTCCGGACAAAACAAACGCATTGACTTGTCAACATCAGTCGTCCTGAGTGTTCGAGATGTGCTCTCACGGTACGCACATATTCTATACAACGTAGTGAAGAATAGGCTAAGCTCCAATCAGACTGGAATTCGAGAAGAAGTGCCAGAAAGGATGGATCTTTATCACTATGCGATAGCTCTTGAGAAGGGCATCGATAGCTTGGCCAGCAAAGACAAACAGTTCTGCAACGAGCCAACAGAAATGGGCATAATTGAGACTCTGAAATCGGTGCCGAGACTGAAAAATGCCAAGTATCCACGCCTGAAGCGCGTGAGTGAAAAGAACGAACAGCAGAAGTTTGCGGCAAGACATCCTAGTCGACTTGAGAAGCTCAAGCAAGAGCTCGAAGTCAAGGAAGACCTCGAAGCCTTGGGCAAACTAATTGAACGAAAAAGATCTAGCATGTTCTAAGGCCCGATATTGCAGCATGTGAGGCTCTACACAAATGGATCGACAGGCGGTCAAGCTTGTAGCGTAGTTCCTTCAAGCTTTTGTGGTGTGCGAATAGGCTTGTGCGGAACATGGCTTCGCTTTTCGACGGGACGCATGCTGCTCACGCCGCTGATGCGTTTCTTCAGTATTCGTCCATCAGGTCATGGAAGACTTCTCGTTCGTCGATGCGCAGGGCGTCTCGGGGCCTTCCCATCGTTTCAGTTCTTCTTCTAATGTGATGCGGTACTTAGGGATTGTTCTACCCATCTTTGACTGCCTCTAGAGCTAGTATGTAAGGAGGAGTGGAAGCATGGTCTCCCGAGTGCGGTGACCCGCTTGGATTCCACGTTCTTCGCCCCGCCTGGCTGGGTTGACTCACGACGGACATATGTGAAGGGGGCGCTTCGAGGAGTCGGTCACACAACGCTTCGCGAACCAAGTTACCTTTCGAAGCTTGCTCTGACCTTAGAAATATGCTCCAATACTCGCCAAAACCGAGTGCGATCTATGATCTGGTTCACATACTGTGAGTACTCACTTGACCTGATTAGCCTTCGCGCCTTTTGTACTTCTTTCTGGAATACCCATGCGTTGTGAAGCGCCCTCAGAGAGAATGATTTCCGGAGTTCGCTCAGCGAATGCTCTTTGCACGCAGGGCACTTACATGCGTCCAGTAGTCTCTTCTCATTTCTTGACAAATTGAGGTATTTCTTGTCTGATTTCTTGCCAGCCTTGCCCGTGATATATCGGTCCCCAGTGCCTGGAAGTTGAATCGCTCCGTAGGCTGCCTTCCATCTCCACGAAGAACTGTCGACGCAATCGACACCGGCGTAGAACATCATATGCATTGTCAACGTGCTTCCTATGCCGAACACATGGATTTTTGAATCTGAAGGAAGCTGCTTCTTTGCCTCACAAATAGTTTCAATCACATCGAAGATGCCGCCATTTCCCCTCGTGTTAAAGACAGATGGAACTAAGCTACCAATTCCATAAATAGGAAACTCGCCCATTTTGTTTAGCTCTCGCACATACCACCGAATCGAGTCCGAACTGTAACCATGGATGACGGGAACAATTACAGGGCTGGAAAGCTTCTTATTTGCAACCATGACTTTTGTGTTGTGAAGAGTTCTCAGCTGCCTTCTTCTCTTGATGTGACTCGGAAGATTCGGCACCAAAGGATGGTCGAGCACAACTCCAAAATCTGGTTTGCTGCATTCATACAGGTCTAAGACATCGTACGCTGAAATGGTAATGCGTTTCCTTTTCATGAACAAAAAACCACCCGAATCCATCATTACGGACCCTTTGAAGTGAAGATACGAATGTATCCCGTCGGTCATGACCGGCTCTCGTGGGCGACAGCTTCTGATGATGTCGTACGCATTGGGCATCAGTCCATCTATCTTGAAGTGTTCCCAAGGTCTCGGAATTCCGTCTACAGGTGTACCGAACCACAGAGACGGGATTCTAATTCCCAATTTCACACAGAATCCTCCTTACGTGATTCAAGAGGTATCGTTGAGCAATCGGGTGAGCAACTCCGAGCATATCCCATGCAAAGCGCCCCTTCTTTTCCACTATCTTTCTGATTAGTCGCTTGTCTGGATAAAACTCGATATGAACGTCAGCCATACTTGCAGCTTTCTCTAGTATCCTCTTATGAGTGTGATCCCCTTTTGGCATCAACGAAGAGGACCAGGTTCTGACAAAGGCAACTATCCTCTTGTAGCTGCGCCTTCGTTTCACTTTCGTGAAGAATCTTGCGATGTGAGTTGCAAGGATGTCGATGCAGTCATTGAGGTCCTCCTTTGAATACGCTTGCCCATGCTTGGTACACCACCACTCAAAAAGACCTGGACAGTCGTACCAGTTCTTCCTGGTTTCGTAGAATTCCTCTGGAACAAGTCCAAGGGGCTCGGAGATTGTAGCCAAGTGAATACGTTTTCTGTCCTTACCCAGGGGAGATAGAGTCTTGTATAATTGCGCATAGGACCTTGATTTGTGATATGGCTTCTCAGTCGAACATGGATAAATCAGGAGTATGTCCCTAGTCAGGGGGGCATAGTGATTCCCAATGTAGGACAACCAACTTGTTACTTGCTTGTTATGTCTGAGTGCTGCGAGTACTTCAGTTGGATTATAGAAACAGAGGCTTGGTTTGATTATCACGTCCTTTCCTTTCTTGCTAGAAACTTTCTGGTAGATTCGGCTCCTGCCTATGTTGCGTCTTATCTCACTGTGTTTTGCCTTTAGTTGCGATCTCATGCCTTCACCTTACTGGGCGACGAAGGAAATGCCAGGTGTGACTATGCGTTTCTTGAGTAGCTCATCAATAGTCTTGCGTACGTCCGTCTTGCTATCTTTCTTCTTGACCTTTCTTTCTAGCTGCTCGACGCTAGTCCAATCTCTATTTGACAATCTCTTCTCCTCGACAATGCATTGGAGAACCATGGCCTCCTCGGGTGAAATTGGAAGCATCTTGGATGCTTCAGTTTGTATTGAGAGCACTTCCTCTTCCAAGAGACTTACTTTCATGCCTCCCTCCCATAGTCTAATTTTGGCAGCTGTTTCCTTCAGGTCCATGATTCTCTTGGTCAGGGCTTTGTGCTTGGGCTCAGTTACACCGAGACCCAGTCTCTTGAGCGCTGAGAAAATCTCTTCCAAATCGTCCATCCTCTGATGTAGGTGCTGCTTGTAGTCGTCCCAAATCGTACTCATCTCTGTCTCCAGCTTGGTGAATTCGTGTAGGCCGTCATCTAGCTCTCTGTGAATCGCGCGTATCTGCTTGGCTTCTATTTCCATGCTTTCAACTTGCTTTAGCAGTTTTCTGTACTTAGCTGTCCAGTCCCCCATCTCTCTTGACAAATACCTTCTACGCTCTTCGTGTGATTCCAAATCCATGTTTGAGCAGAAGGTCTCAACACGCGATGAGAGACTTGAGCAATCGGTAATGAAGCGCCCTTCCGAGTCATGGACCTCTTTTATTGCTTCTAGTATCGGAGAAAGAGCTGCATCTCTTTCCACATACTCCTTTTCCTTGGCTTTCAGATCCTTTTCTATCTCAGACAGTTTGATGATCGATTTGCTGTGTTGGACGCCGGCTGTTGCTTTCTTCTCAACAGCTGAATATCCACTTCGAATATTGGCAAGCATTGTACGACTTATCTTGCATTTTTCGTCAGGTCTGAAAGTAAAGAGTTTGCTCTTCAGTGTAGTGTCCTTGTCTGAGATACTCTTGAGCAGTCCGCTGACACTCTCGACCATCTGTAACCTTGCTTCTAATTCTCCGTCGAAACCTTCCGCGAGGCTGTCTAACACAGTGACTTTCAGGTTGAATAAGAACTCCGAACTGCGATAGTGCCTGTGATCAAATGCATCCTTTGATAGGCGATGCTTTGTAAACAGTTCGGCAAGTTCCTTTGCTTGGAAAAGCTCGTTTGAGAAAGCAACTATCTCGTTCTTCTTTTCGTCAACCCCACCGTATTCTCTTATGTTATCGACAGTGAGATTCGCACCAAACAGTTTGTTGTATGATTGAACTACTTCTGAGAATGTCCGCTTAAACTGTTCGAATCTACCACCGACCGATGTAAGTATCTCAGATGCCCTTTGTGTGCTTGCCTCAAACTTAGGTCTCAGATTAGTGTCAAAATGATGTATCAGCAATTCCAAAAGAGACAAGGACTGGAGTCTGACATTTTCCGAACCTCTTTCTGTGCTTTCGTGCAGCATCTTCATTGATTCATCGAAGTCGGACAAAAGAATCAGACGCTGGTCCCTCTGCTTCGTAACATATACGTGCGCATAGTCTTTTGACTTGACTAGAAGAGAATCGACAACACTTCTGTAGGCTTTGTAATTCTTCTCAGCCCTGGCCTCAAAGCCTTTCACATCGTTTAATGTGATTTTGCCGTCTGCGAAATCGATAAGCCCTTTGTGCTTTAGCAAGGCCAAGAAGACTTTTGCAAGTATTTTCTTAGCTCCCGCGGAGACAACGAAGAATTCTTCCAAGAAATCAGATGTGACTTGTTTCCTGTCTTCAAGTATTCTTAGAATCCGTCTTTCAACAGGATGAAGGAGGACCTGTATTTTCTGGTCAGAGGCGCGGTGGATGAAGCCGTTTTCCTGCAGGTCCAAAGTGATCTTATCCAGTTGCTCGACAGTCTCTATATCAGCTGCCAAGCCTGGCTTCAAACCGAACGGAATGAATCTAAGCAGTTTCTCGGAGTTCAGCTTGAACGCCTGCGCAGGTGTCATATTGTTTCCAAGAAAGTTGACGTAAAACTTTAGGGTGTCCACCAATTCATCATCATCGTTTGCAAAAGACTTCTTAAGGTCTACAATGATGTGTCCGCTCTTTTTCCCGAGGTCTATCCATTCAGAAATTCTTTCGACAATCTGCATCTGGCTGGCAAGGGTTCTTAGCGCCTCTCGCACCATCGCTTCATCAAGATACTCTGGGAATTTGTCTAGAGCCGCATGTATGGCGAGAAGATTCTTGGCATATGTAGGGTGCAACTTGAGGGCTAGAGTTGGTAACTCTGGGCCTGTTATCTTCTCCTTGATCTGAGGGCTTAAGTCGTCTATGTGAAGAATCAGAATCAGATTGGGCTTCGGCGTGAGCGAACGTGATTGCCGCTCAAGAGCGTCGAGTTCACCTTCGGTAACGCTAGCAGAGGATGCAAGAAGCGTTCGCACCCAAACATCGCTTGCTTTGTCATGAATGTTGGTGTACAGCGCGGTCTCAGAAACCTTCGACTTCACCTCGACTTTGTCGAAAGCCTCCAGTCTTTCAAACAGATTGACGAACGCGTGGTTCATAGACTTCTTGAAGTGCTCGCTGAAACCTGCCCTAACATCTTTCCAGATTCTCTGACGAACTTCACGATTTCTGACAAACTGAAGCCAAGGGGACACGGGAATAGGGTAAAGTCTGTCAACCATTGCGCTTGATGCAACTAGGTGACGTTCATTCTGTTCAACCAGACCTTCAAAAGGTCTCTTCAGCTTGTTGCAGGTTTCGTTCGATATACCTTCGAATACCGTTTGAAATGCTTCGATATCCAAAGGTAAGTAGATTTTGTGTACAAGTCCAGAGTTTTCAAATTCCCCATACGTTATGCGGTCCTCGAAGTCTCTCACGTTCTCCTTGTAGCTATCGAACTGCACAACCTGTTCTCCAGTGTCACCGACTCCGATCATGCGTAAGGTCATGAGTTTTTCCAACACATTCTTGAAACTGAAATTCTCCTTAAGCGGAAACACCTTGATGATTGCTCTTGGAACAATCTCCCCTAATGCTTGGTTCAGAGCGTTCTGGTGGGACAGAACCTCCGATGCTGATAGTTTGAACCGGTCTCCCAGTTCTGCTACAGAAAATGGCTTGAGCTCTCCGATCAATGTCAGAAGCATCTTGAGGGAGATTTCGGGTTGCCTCTTGGCCCGAAGCTGTGATTCTATGTATACCAGCAAGTCCTTATCTATACAGTTGGTGGTGCCACCATAAACAGCTATAGACTCGCCAGCTAATCGTTCAGCGATATATTTGCCATCAACAATCTCCATGTCTCCTTGGACAGATGGGATACTCCGCATTGTTTTGGTGAATAGAGAGACCATTGCACCAAGATTTCCACGAGTTGCCGTGAATAATGAATTTGAAATTCCAGCAGAGCGAAAAGGAAGAGACTCTGGCATCTTTTCTCTGTAGCTGTATCTGAGGAGGTCATGAAAGAACTTCAGTCCCTCTTTTCTTCCGATAGGCAGAAGTTCAATTATATCTCTTCTTCGCTGTTGTCCGCCCATTATCTCGCTAATTCTCGGGTCGACAAGCATGCGGTTATATGCGTCTGGTGTGCACGAAAGAAAGAACACAATTGAGCCTGGGTAAGATCCCTTCTCGCTGATAGGAATGAACCTTCCGTCGATGGTCTCCCTCAGCCCGGTAAGAAACCACTTGAGAACATCGAATTCAAGAAGAAGCTCTTCGACTTGGTCAACAAAAATGAAAATCTTAGAGTATTTCTTTGAATGAGCTTTGAGAATGTCATCCAACCAATCTACTTGGTCCTTGTACTGGTCTATTGAGAGGATGCTATGCTCCTTCACCTTTCTGGCTCTCATGTCATCCGAGATGGCCCAAAAGATAGTTGTCAAGAATTGAACCGACGGAGACGCAAGTATACGAATTCTTTCATTCTTAGACGGGTTTCTGTAAGTCTCGATGATTGCTGGGGCTGAAATATCGTAGGAAATGGCGCCTCTTGCATCGACTTCCTTTTGAATATACCTGACATAGGCTTCGGACTTACCCTCGCCCCACTCACCCAAAATTATTCTGGCAGTGGGAGAACGAGCGTCCTGCATGCTATAGTTGACGAAATCACGTATCTTGTTCGCTACGGGTTTTCGACTCTCTATCTCTGCGAACTCAAACCCGGTAAACGGAATTCCAGGTTCGGGCGGAAGTCGGTCATACTTCTTGGTTCTTGCTGACATACCAGATCATTCTTCATTCACGCAAATGTGCGAGCCTGTCGACCACATCAGTCTTCCCTGTTGGATGCTCCACAATCCTTTCCTCTCTCCTCACTTTCAACACGACCGGGAAAGGCACTCTGCACATTTGGCCTGTGACGATAAGCTCACCTTGTTCAAGTCTCGTCAACCTTGAACCTAGTGCAGGCGGCAATCCACCGGTGACACTCTTAACAAAACCGACATCCTCAGGCGATATTCCATGTATGAAAAAGCTGTTGCACATTGACAAAATCACCGGGTCCACGAACGAAGGTCTTTGCGAGATCAAGCAAAGGCTCAGGCCGAATTTTCTTCCTTGAGTCGCTATTGCAGACAGCTTGTTCTTTGCGATGCTAGCAGCTACAGGATAAGTCGAACTCGGACAGAAGTTTTGAGATTCTTCGATAGCAAAAAGCAGGAAACGAGGCTTCTTCTGAATCCTGTACCCAGTAAACTTCTTGAACAGTACTGTCGCTAGATAGCTAACGACAAGCTGTTTTTCTGGCAAGTCTACTCCCGGCGCACCATCGGCAGAGAAGTCGATTATTGCGATGCTTCCGTGAGAAGTCAGGTCGTCGATGAACCGGTTGCTCTTGAGAGGGGATGTTTCTGAGAAGATATGGAAGTCCTCGTCGACTTTCCTAAACTTGTCCAGTGCAGCGAGAATCGCTCTTCTAGTAGTGAAATGAATGTCTTCTCTCGCATTGATGTGATCTCTAAACTGCCTGAAATATTCATCGTTAGTGAAGATCTGATGTTTGTCTTCTCCCCACGGATACCCAAGTCCTCTGAGCGTGGAAAATGATGATTCAATTCCGGAAATTTGCAGTTCTTGTTCAGGACCAATTTGTCCTTTGTAGTAGGTGACCACCAGTTCTGCGAGGTCGCGATCTGATAGCTCATTCAAATCTATAGCGATCTGTTCTGTGTATTCCTTCTCCTTTGATTCCAGTGTTCTGTGACATTCCGGGAAAACGTAGCGAGTAATTGTAGTTACTGCACCTAGAGGATTTATCGATGGTTTCGGCGTGCTCTTGGTCTTGGTCTTTTGTGGCGCCTGTTGCTTAAGACGCTCGTCGAGATATGGAGCGTAGTTGACATAATCACCGTGCGCATCGACCATGATCATAGGAAACGAAACATAGAAGTTTGGTTTGCCTGTCGGAATGGAGCATAGCCTTTCGATCAACACACCCATGTCGAAAGATTTCCCTCTACCTGTTATGCCAAACACGGCAACATGCATGGGAATGGATTCGACGTCGAGTGGCACGGGAGCCTTTTCATAGCCAGCGAGTGTACCGTACCAGATGATTCCCTTGGCGTCCTTCTTCACTGCAAAGATTTCTTCAACCTGTTTTTCCGGGTCAATTCTATAGACAGGGTCTGCCGGATGAGGCGGAATGTTGACCTCTTTTGCTCCTGGAATTTCCATCAATATATCGAGCTTGCAAACTTCATACTGCCTTGCTACACCTTCGGGCAGGGGTAATTTCTTTCTAATTGCTTCGCTCCATGCTGCCCCTTCTGCGTAGAATGCGTGATAAGGAATTATCTCCGCTACTCTACAGAGTATTTTCTTGGCACCACCATCTGTTGTTATCACCAACATCATGCCTTCACGAATTCCGCCACGTTCTGCAGATTCTAACAGTTGACAAGAAGCCTCGTGTGTGCTCGGGCTGCTCAGAACCGTCCCGACTTGCTCCCCGAATCCACTTGTGGCTTTTTCAGGTACTATCATTTTTCATCACCTTAGGTTCATGGATGCGATTTGATTGAATGGGTCGGTCGTTCTCATTCTGGTGAGGATTTCTTCGTACAATACGTCAGCACACCCTTTCCTAACCTCACACTTCTCGTGGGCCAAGTACACCGGTAACGGTGTGCCCAACTCTGGATACGTCCAACCAGCCACCAATCTCACTAGGGGCTCGCCATCAACCCTCAATTCAGTCTCTTCAGAAACTAGCGGGATATCCAGTCTGAGTATAGATGATTTCAGATCTTTCTGCACAAACATCGAAGCAAGCCTCAGGCCTTGCTCTTTGTACTTCTTATACACTGGTCCACCTCGGTCGCTCGTCTCAATCGGCCGTGTGTAGATTACATCAGAGACTCCCCGATATGTTCTCATATAAGTGAAAACATACGACATCAGGTGCATATCTGTCGGAAACTTGTGAAAGACATCTCCCTCATCCGAAGTTCTTGCAAAATTCTCTTTCACGTATTCCTTCGTAAAATTGTCCTTGATGCGCTTAACGCACCCGATCACAAGCACATCATTTACGATGCAATTCTTCAACGCGTCACACCTATACTTCACGTACTCTTTTCCACCGAAGGTAGGTGGGTCAACGACAGGACCGTCCATCATTAGTACAGAGCCTTTGTTTCTTGACGCCGTGAGCATAATCGCCTTGGTTTCGAACTCCATCATTCTTCTAATGATTTCACCATTTACGTTCTCAGCATGACTTTCATCAATTAACGTGATGTCCCCCTCGGCCTCAAGGTCACTATCGACGTTGAAGGTGTCGAGACTGTCAACTCCGTTTCTAAGGATTACCCTGACCACAGTTATGGGAGCGTACCACATGCCTGCGGTTCCACCAGCAGGGGAGAAGCTTCCATCAACACCGATTGTGCATCTTGTCTTGAATTCTCCCAAATCGATCTGTGACTGAGGAAGTGTTTTGACTAAGCCCCCTCTGTCCATGATTTCATAGGCGCGCTTCGTAATTCCCCCAAGCATCTTTTGTCCGTCTTGAATGATTTTGCCACGGTCAATTGCTCGTTGCACTAGCTTGCCGAGCACCTTGTAGTCTGTCTGGTTGAACTGAGCGTACTTTAGTCGCTCCTCAAGACTTTGCACTAAAACACTGACCCCATTTGTATATTCGAGTCCAGTTAATAAATAGTTGATGACATCCTTAAGACAACATAAGTAGAACTACATTACATGACAAAATTTCGCAGGGTCTTTTTGGCAGCTCCTCTGTTCAGCGAAGCCGAGCGGAACTTCAACACAAGCATCGCATCCGCATTGAGAGCTCAGGGCTACGAAGTTTGGATGGCACAGGAAGCTCCGTTCATCAAGAAAGGGACGAGCGAAGAGAAGAGAAGAATCTACAAGGGGGATATCGCGGCACTCAGGTCAAGCGATGCTGTAATCGCCATTCTGGATGGGATTGATGTTGAAGCAGGAGTTGCTTTCGAGTTAGGTTATGCACAATGTCTAGGAAAACCAATCATTGGGGTGAAGACAGACTATCGAACATTTTCGAAGATTGAGGAAATCAACTTGATGTTAGAAGTGCCAATGCTCAAGATATGCAGCAACGTTGATGAACTCCTTGCAACTCTTCGCGAGATTGTACGTAAGAAAGCTTAGAGTGTGTACGCGTACTATGAGCCAGCCAGAAAGCGAAGAGCCGCATTGCAAAGCCATAGTGAACGACGTATCGGCAGGCAAAGCTTCAGTATGTGTCAGAAGATGATGTAGTTGCCTTTGTCGCAGGAATCCGCCATCATCGTTTTCGACATGGATGACACACTCGTCGACCGCGAGACTGTGTATAGAAGAGCGCAGGTTGAAATGCTGAAAACGTTACGAAGGTCGGGAGCAAACCGAATCCGTATACCATCATCAATCCGGACTTTGCGCCGAATTGAATCGGAACTCATTAGGCTTCACAAGGGCTATCACATGTACGACTACAAAGAGTTGGCTAGAGCCCTGTGGCTATACTTTGTAGACAGAGTTAGCGGGAAAGAAGCCGCGAAACAAGCTTACCTTGAGAACAAGAAGCGCACAATCACATCCGCACTTGCTGTTAACGCAGCATTAGTACACGAAGACATATTGTGGAATCGAATGCCTTCCTTGTTGAATTCTTGTAGGAAGATCCTCAGTAAGTTGAAGAAGAGATACTTCTTAGTTCTCTTTCCGTCAGGAGACAAGAGGTTCCAGATGAGAGTAGTGCGGCATCATCACCTAGAGAGGTACTTCGAAATGGTTGTTGTTAGAAAAGCAAAGAATGCATCTGTGTTCAGAGAAGTCAAATCTCTGGTGACCAATGCTTTCGTGCGAAGATTCGGTCGCAAACCTGAACGACTCGTGATGGTCGGAGACAGAATATCACAAGACATAACTCCTGCGGGAAAAGTGGGATTCGAGACAATCTGGTTTCCGGGTCCGTACTTCCCTGGAAATAGCAAGCAAGGAAAGCCAACCCACAAGATTAAGAAACTCGGTGAATTATCAAGAATTCTACTAGCCAGAGATAAAAGAGATGTCAGCTCCATCACGCGAGGAAATCCTGTTAGAAGAGTGGAAGGCCGCTGAAGGCACCATAAGGAACTTCGATTCCATTCTTACCAACATCAGGTTTTATGGAACTACCGCTACGATAGCCCTCATGAGCGCAGCTGCCGAAACCCTGAGATCAAGAGAAGCAATCGTGGTAGTGCTTTGCAGCCGTTTTCATGTCGCAACTTTCATTCAATTTCTTGCAGGTATATTCGTGGTCGTACTCTGGGTGCTGCATGAGCATTACCTATCGTTCATGGTTCTGGCAGTTCAAAGGCAACGCGAGATTGAGGAGAAGGAGCTTCTCGTTGAAGGCAAGGATGTTCTTCGACTCGGGAGGGACATCACGAGGAAACGATTGCCTCTGCTGATACGTGATCCATGGAACTATCTGTTCTTCTTTCTTCTGTTGTTAGCTGTGGTATTGGGGTTTGTTTATAGCCGCATTCCGGCCAGCTAGCAGTGTCTCCTAAGCCACTCACTAAATCTGTCCTTTTTCATAGAATGAAGTCATAGTGTATATAGCATAACATCATTTATGCATCTTAGCTATCTCCATAGGTTCTTCAATTTTTGAAAACTCAACTCAAGCAACCTCTTACTATGTAGTTCTTTCATGGAGTCGCTCAAGCTGCTACGTATAGTACAATACACATGTTGGAATGCAATCTTCATGCTACACCCTTATTCAAGCCAAGCCACTTTTCTATCGATGTTCTGGCTACTTCGGCAGTCACCTTTTTCAAAGAATTCTCCTGAGCTATTTCTAAAGCACTTTCAAGAATATGGAAAGCATCTCTAACATTCTGGCTATTGCTCCTGACAAAGCTGGTAATCTCAAACAAAGCGAGCTCCTCGGCTACAGCTCTGCCGAAAGCTTCCTCAAGCCTGCTCCGCATAATCTCCACAAGCTCGTCAAGGCTGTACGGCTTGAAGCGCAGCTCCTCAAACCTCAACGCAGAGTAAAGCCTGTTGCCTAACAACTCCGGGAGCTTGTTTCCGCTCGTTGAAATCAAGACAAGCCCTGAACGAACTATGCTCTTCCTGTCCTCGTGGAAATCCGACAGAAACTTTTCCAAGTCCCGCATCTTGTCGAAGTTGTCCAAGGCGACCACAAGCACAAGCTTCCTGAGAACACGCTTCGTGAAAGCGGTTAGTATCTGCGAAGAGGTCAGCCTCTTGCTTTCTTTGCGGAAGCATGCCGAGTAAATTCCAGCCAGGCACTTGTAGTAGCTTGACTTCCTGCAGTTAAGGTAGACGACCACAGCATTACTGCTTTCCTCAAACCGGTTGAGTATTGCTCGTGCAACGGTTGTCTTGCCTATGCCCGGAAGTCCGTGAATGTAAAGAATCTCGGAGCTTCTTCCAGCGCAACAGTCCTTGAGGTAGTCTGCTATTGTCTGCTTTTCATTCTCTCTTCCGACTATCGTCCTAGGTTCATACTCATCTGAGAAAGCGTCCATTACCTGAGAATTGGATATGAGTTAAGAATAGCTTTCGGAATTTACTCTGCCTTTTTCAGCCAGGAGTTCCAGCCACGCAGGTCGCTTAATGACGAGCTCGCCTTTAGCATCTGTTTCGATGAATTCTGTTACGTCACCCAGAGTTATACTTGCAGAGCGTCTTGGAAGTCCGTCCTCACCAAGCCATTGCAGGGTCGCGAATTCCCACCCACCCATATCCACTAACCTGATGCGTAGTGTTGGATCTGAGGGATCTACAGCCAAGTACACACTTGCAGGTCCTCCTTTCTCGAGAAGTATGACTTGCCGTATAGCCAATCCCTGTTCCTCTAAGCGCCTAAGCGAGTTAGAAAGCTGAGCATCATGTAGACGGCAGAAGGCCTTCTTAATATCGCTGTATCTCACAAAGCCTTGATGCTCAAGAAGCCATCCCCAAACTTCTTCATCTCTGTTCATGGCTTAGACTATGCATAACCGAACCTTATCATTATTAGCTCACAGTCGTCCCCGAATCTCTGGCGAGACCTATGTGTATGCCCTGATGAAAGCGATTTCTATCAGTTGTTTGTAGACTGACTTGTGAGTTCTAGCACTCAGACGGGAGACTCCAGATCGCGCGGACCAGATTCACCCATATCCTTTCAGATATGAGAATTCGATGATCATGGAACGTATTGCCCAGATGGACTCCTCCACGACTTTCTGAGAATCTTCCATTGAAAGGATTAATATCCGAAGATTTGGCTCTGTTCTCTTGGGTGGCACGTCATTCCCGCTTTCACCATTGCAAGTAAAGCATCTTGTTCTGATACTCAAATCAGGGATCGCCTCTCGAAAGAATTCAAAGATCTTGAGATAGTCACATTTAGAGACGACTTTAAGAAAAGTTTCGACGAGTGTCTAGAGATTCTTCAAGAGTTTGTGGGCAGGGTCAAATATGTCTCAATTCACGCACCAAGTGGTCTAACAGTCGCACATATTGGCGATGACACACATAGAAAGATCGCTGAGCATTGTGTGAAGGAACTGATCAGAGCAGCTCCTTTGATTGATTGTGAACGTGTAGTATTCCACGGGTTCTACTACGTCACGGAAGTCAACAGTCA
>Ga0209725_1000781_pt1 | contig 18818 bp, 13 predicted proteins | sample I18A1metaG_FD_184145 | JGI IMG/M metagenome (GOLD analysis project Ga0209725, IMG submission 184145) | Lake sediment bacterial and archeal communities from Gulf of Boni, Indonesia to study Microbial Dark Matter (Phase II) - ​I18A1 metaG... | ecosystem: Environmental > Aquatic > Freshwater > Lake... | reverse complement strand
TTCGGTCTCCTCTCCCATAGTTTTCTGAGACATACTTCTGAACCGCCACAGGGAGTCCGAATAGTGTTAGAGTTGCGAAGACGACTGTTGATGCTGTCAGTATAGACCATAAGCCTACTTCCGCTTGAGTAATGAATCTTGCGACCCCAGCGTAAAAGATGAAGGCTGCCAGGTATTGGATCAACTGCTGGATCGCTAGGTATAATGTGCCCCTCGCAGCCTTGATGGATTGCATATGGGACCGTTCTTCTTAGCATATGAGTCTTCGCAGAGTATTTGTCGTTTCCCATCGAGCTGTCAGAGGTTAGGATTCGGGCTTGAAATCGCCTTCAGCGTGGGTCCGGTTGTCAACCAAACTTTGGCGAAATGTGAGAACCACGCTAATCCCATTGGATGGGCATTTTTAACAAAAATTGCATAAACAGGAGAACAGGAACCTAAAGAGTTCTAGAAACCTTCAAGAATCTAAGATATCAACTTACAATATGAGGAACATTGGCAACGCCTAGGCAAGCCAGAAAATAGGGTAGAATAGCAGATGCAAGAGGATTAGCCTTGGGATTTGTCCTTGGCATTTCAGTCTCATTCGTTGTTCGGATACTTCTATCACCTCTGGGAACAAGACCTGTTGACAATATGGTTCAGTTGTGGTATTTAGGCGAATCAAGGATAGGCGTCTTTAGACATTTATATATTTGGGGTCTTCCGATGACTCTTTAATACTCACAAAGATTCTCAACAACGAATTGGAAAGACTGGTGAAACTGTATGGAGATGAAAAATCTTCCAAGATCTACTAACAGTACGAGGGCGTAGGCCCTTGGAAGCCATAAACCAAATTCGGTCATCGCCAAAGCTTGCTACAACATGAAGGAAGGCATCCAAAGGCCGACAACAGTAACAAATGAACCAAAATCACGTCGCGGTGTGAGAGTCCTTTGCCAAATCGAATAGAACCCACGCGTGAAGATAAGGACAAACTAAAAAAAACAGCAGAAGTCATCAGTTCATTAAGACCCAACTTAGTGTTGGACGCAGGTTGTGGAACAGGGCGGATGTCTCTTGCAGCTAGTCAAGAAGGGTTTCGCGTGGTGTCCCTTGATATCTCAAAAAATACTCTGAACAAGCTCAGAGACATTTTCAAGATCAAAGGCGTGTGCATACCATTGATTGTAGCCTCTCTAACAGATCTACCCTTTAGAGAGGAAGTCTTTGATTCCGTTATCAGTTGCGACGTTATAGAGCATGTTCCGGATACTAGACGCGTATTAGCTGAATTCCGTAGAGTATTGCGAACATCCGGGAGACTCTGTCTAACAGTCCCAAATGGGTTGACGTACGGAACGATTTATGATATTATTCTTCTTAGACTCTTAAGCAATAGCTTCATAGATTTGTATTACAAAAAGAGAGATCAATTTATGATAGATACGGGAAGACATCATGTACATGAGTTCACCGCTAAATCGCTTCGTACCCTACTAGAAAATTCTGATCTTAGAATTGTTAGATTCGAGAACTTGGCGTTTTTGGCAACTTATATGAACACGATTAGAGGATTAATTAGAAGTCGAGTCTTTGATCAACTCATCACAACAGCAATATACGCAGATATGAGTAATGCAAGCCGCGTGCCGCTTGCATTTGGATCTGAGTGGATAATAGTAAGCGAAAAAAGCCGTCCCTGCGCAGACCGAAGGAATAATGCGTTGACATGTATCAATAAAAGCCTCGAACGATCGCTGACAATATAGTCGAAAACCGACCTACCATACGGTCTTAAAAGGGGGACTTAGATAAACATGCTGTGCTTCAGTGAAGCTGTTGTGTTTGTGGCAAGGAAGTAGTCCCTTAGCATCGTGAGCTTTAACCAGATCCAGCTCCGCTACTTCCGTTCTATGGTTGAAGTGCCTTTGGATACGCTCCATGAGCGCAAACGAAAGGACAGAGGGGCCCTCGCTAAACGCGAATGATATGATGCACCGCACCAAGCGCCCTCCTTCTCTTGAATCTGAATACTGGGGCCACAAGCTCCGCCATGGCGCTCCCGAACTTGAGAAAGAACACATCCAGCGTAGCCTACCCTAACGTGAGAACACAGCAAATGCCTAAGTTCGCGTCTACCGTCGAGGATAGACTTAAGTATAGCTGCAAAGACTTTCCGAAATATAAATCGACCGCTTGTTAATGTACCATAGCGACCGACAACAAGTTTCAATAGGCAAATGCGACCGATCAATTAAGCGGTAGAGATGCATCGCGGACATAGTGCACAAGCGATTGGTTTCATAATCGTCGCGATCTACCTGTCTTTGGCGCTGTCCACCCTTGAAGACTATGGAATCACATGGGACGAGCCTTACTATTTCACGGCAGGGACCATATATTTGCGTTTTTTTTCGAGCTTCGAGTGGAGTCACCTTGTAACACTTTCCGCTGATGGTTGGCAATATCCGCTCGTGGGGAGCTTTTTGTCAGCTCTGTCTCATGAAGTATTTTACACCAGACTACATCTGATGAGCGAAACCGCGTCTTATCACTTCATCAATGTGATACTAGTAGGAGTAGCGGTCTTTATAGTCTATAGATTTGCACTCGAGTGCTCCGGTGTTCTAGGCGCAGTTGTTGCGAGCGTTTCGCTAGCGTTCTCACCTCATTGTTTTGCTTATGCCCATATGAACGTGAAGGACATACCTTTAATGGTTTTTTACCTCGCAGGTATCTGGGCATTCTGGAAGGGCATTCACTTAAGAAGGCACTGTTGGATTGTTGTCTCCGGAATGCTATTTGGGTTAGCTCTCAGCAACAAAGTCACAGGAGTTTTCATGCCAGTTGTTGGTTACTCATGGTTGTTAATCTCTTATCGAGATTTATGGTGGCGAGGGGCTTCAAATCCTAGACTTGCGAACATTTCAAAGTCTGTTGTGTTGTTTCCTTTTATAGGGATATCCACGCTCTTGATAATGTGGCCGTGGATGTGGGCGGACCCTGTGGGCCGCTTAATAGAGTATTTCCGACTATACTACCGCGGTTTTCCTATCCGAGTTTTCTATTTTGGTGCGATCTACCTCTCAAACAGCCTTCCTTGGCACTATCATTACGTACACCTCGTTCTTACTACTCCATTACCCATAATGTTCCTGGCGGTGGTCGGTATTGTTGTGGCAGCATTAAACGCTGTGACTCTTAGGAACAGGGCGTTCGTCTTGCTGCTTATTTGGATGGGAATTTCGCTGGTCAAACTGGACTTACCGGGCATAAACAGATTCGATGGCATACGCCACTTGATGGAAGGATTGCCTCCGCTCTGCATGTTGGCGGGAGTTGGGGCTGTCGAATTATACCGTCGAGCCATTTCCTTTATGACCGCGGGTGAATCTAATCGTAGTAAGATTCATTTCCACAGAAGACCAGCGATAAGCATATTTTTAGCGGTACTAGTAGTTTCTGCTTGTGCGCCAAACATACTGGCAATGAGTCAGCTACATCCCTACGAATATGCCTACTTTAACGAATTGATTGGGGGTACCGAGGGCGCTGGGAAGAATTTAGAGGTCGAATTCTGGGGATCTTCGTACAAGGAAGGAATGAGCTGGATTAACCAGCATGCGAAGGGATACTCGGTGGTCGGGGTTCCGCGTTACAATGATCAGCTAGTGAAATACTATTCACGACCTGACATTAGGATAAATGTAATCGAAGACTTGACGAGTGACGGTGTCCCAGATTATCTTATGTTCATCACTCGGGTGGCGTTCTACACGAGTGCACAACGATATGCTTTAAAAAATCTCACACCAGCATATGCTGTAATAGTTGACGGGACGCCTCTCTTGTTTGTATACAACATGTCTTCAGCGCTCCACGAGAGACCTTTGGTATCGGTCAGCTCTATTGGTCAGTGGAGCCTTTATCAAGGAACGGGAACCGTGGCGACTGAAAGCCGAGAGGGAGAAGCGAAGGCGACGGCTGCCATCAATGGAACTACTGACCCGAACGGTAATCTCGCTGTCGGGTATGATGCACCTCACCTGTTCAATCTGGAACGATCGCAGTTCATTACCTTCTGGATAAAGGCATCTTTGGCGGGGGGCTACTCATTTATTCTCTTTGACAGACATGGTAACTGGCTATTGTGGCAGACCTACGAGAGTGTTCTGCATCCAAATGTTTGGACAAAAATAAATTTGCCTATAGAGAAGCCCTCAGGTCGTTCGATCGGAAAAGTTGATCTTAATTCGGTTCAATCTCTGGTCGTTGGTTTATTCAATTCAGATGGGAACGTATGTGGGCAACTATGGGTAGGGACTATTGCTGCTGCGTCGCTTGTCCTTGATTCGACACCGGACTCCTGAATGAGAGGGTCTTTTAAAGATCATGATAGCCGGCGGCGGCTTATAATCACATAGAGGCAGCTGGCTATAAGCGCGAGGATGGAGATTGAGGCACCATAGTTAAGGAGCCTTTGCGGTTCATACTCCAGGTCCAACTCAAAGCTTCCAGTCATATTCACATACCAAGCGTTTGCGTAGACATTGCTAACAATATGCTCTTTCACTTCTCTTTGGTCTATGCGAGCTGTCCAACCGGTATTGTACGCCTCACTGTAGACGAGAAGAAAAGGTCTCTCACTGCTAATTCGCACAACATAACTTGTCGGGCTGGCTCTAGAATATGTCAAGTTAGGGTATCTATCGTCGATTTGATCTTTGGAAGAAACGAGAGAAATTCCTTTCAGATAGACAGTTGATGCAATGGAAGCCGCGTCATCGTTGCGTATTGTAATCGTGTATTTTCCTTTCACAAGGAATTCGATGCCACCCAGTAACTCCTCAAATTGTCGCACTTCGGGATCGTCGGACATGACATCTAGTCTCCGCCATCGCTCATCGTCTACTCTAAACTTCAGCGACGGTCTTCCCAAGCTAGAACTCAAGGTTAAATATATTTTGTAGTAGTCGTCTCTTGGAATGGAAAACGAAAATGTAACGGTCGCATTCGGATAGCTGAGAGCTTGAGCGCACAGATATATTCCCCTTTCTTCCTTGCACACTCTCCATCCTTTGTTGGTTATGATGCTATCAACTCCTACGTGTACCAAGATGGAACTTGCCGCTTGAACAAGAGTTGCTTGATATTCAGAACGGAGTTGACTGGAGAATACGTAGGCCGAGAAAGCGTTTGAACGAGTGAGGTCAATCGCGGTGCTTAGAGCGGTTTCGTTACCGGCTATGTATACTACGTTGCGAGGAACGTATATCTTCGGGACTACCCATTGATTCTCCCAAAGTGAGGCGTACTTATACTCGCTCAATAGCTTCACGTTGTCGATTCTCTTCAAGTTAGCATATACTTGCGAGTAGTTCCAATCCTTTGCGAATGGCGTATGTTCTGGCCTCAGATCTTTCCTGAGTACAATGTACTTTACGTTGGCTATAGCTAACATTTGACTGATATATTCTGGTGAATCTCCTGTGACTATCAACTCCTCGAGAAGCCCCGCAAAAAGTCTCGTCTCGGAACCAACGGCAAAATCTGCAACCACCGCTGGCGGATTTGAATAAATGACCGTGGGGTCGCCTCCTTGATTCTGTGACTGGTACTCAGTCTTCTCAAAGCGTGGCGATGCAGCCATGGGGATGTAGAGTATCCTGAAGTCCTTCGATTGAACCACTGCATCCATTATAGCTTGGTAATCGAGTGGAACCTGGAAAACGTCAACTTCTCCAGACAGATCGCCACCGTAGAATGGTGCTATCCAGAGTGATGAAAGCAGTAACGTGCTAATCAAAAAGAGCTTTGTTTGTCTTCTTGTTAGCCTGTGAATGCGCGTAATGCTAGCGATTGCAACTCCTAGTAGTATTGCATATGAGAACGTCGGCGCGAACATAAGATGCTGCGGGGACCTGAATAGCGCCATGATAGGTACGTTATCGTACAGCCAAAGAATAGCGTGTGCTAATGGGGAGTGAGTGCCAGATGCCAAGGCGACTGAGACTATGGCCAGGAGTCCCCAGATGAGAGTTTCTCGATTCTTATGGCGAACAAGGAGCCCCGAGAAGATAATACTGACTACGGCAGACGCCGCGAGCGCCCAGACGGGTAGAATAGCGTTGGGGATAGCCCCTAGGAAAAAGTCAGTCCAGTAGCCAGTTCCAAGAAAGGCGTTGGCTAGAGAAGGGGTATGGACCTCGAGAATGAACTGCATAAGCTTTGGGCTAAGGTATGCCAAGCCTCCTACAATAGCTTGTAGCTGCCCTAGCACCGGGAGAACCCAGTATGCGCCCAAGAGGGACGATGAGAGGATCACGAGAAAAAATCGGAACAGGCCTCGTCTACATTCCGGTGCAGTATAAAACAGCATAAGGCCTATTAGTATCGTCGCCCGCTGTAAGGAAATCGCCACTACGTTAAGAAGCAAAGAAGCCAATAGCAACTGTTTTCCTTCAACTTTTGAAGCTTTTAAAAACCTGTGATAGAACAGAAACGCCAGAGGGGCAACCGAGTAGGAGATCAGCTGGGTATAAGCACCACCGATCAGTTCATTAAACAGATAAGGGGACAAAGCGTAGTAGTAAGCGGCAGTGAACGAAACTATTTGGAGTGAAGTCACGCGAAATTTGCCTTTCTGGAATCCTATCGGGTTATCGTGACGGACTGCAATTTCCTGAATAGCCAAGTACATGGAAGTTCCCGCTAAGCCCACCGCCAGCAGAAGCAAGCTTTTTGAAATAATCTCCCCGTCTAGCCCTAATAAGCCTAGACACCCCAGCATCATCTGAATTGGCAATATGGATATCGAGTAACCCATTTGGAAACCCAAGAATTGTTCATTCCACGTAGAGAAAGAGATCATGCTTGATAACTGATCCTTCGTCGGAGGAATACTCCAGTCCCATTTATGTCCTACAACCCCCGCGCGGAAGATGAGTCCTCTGAATACTAGAATGCCTAGCAATAGGAAGATACCGAGAACCAACACATGTTCCGCAACAGTGCTCTTCCCATGGCTGCTTGAGAGGCAACACTGATCGTCGCTGAGCATCGTACGCTCTTTCCGAATCATCGATCTCGCCTGGAGTCATTTTTCAAAATCTCGATGTGTGCTACCTTCTCCGCCACAACGAAGCGTGATATGAACATTACGCTTCTTACAGCAACTATTCGATAGTGGGCTCGAAGCATCGAAAGCAACTCCCTTATCGGTATTAGCTTGGTTGGTACCGAGAGTTTGTATCGAAACAGTTCGATGAGTTTTAGTGCCGGGTACAGAAAATGTTTGGGAGTGTTAATCACGATCTTACCTTTGTCAGTCATAACCCTAGCTGACTCCTTTATCGCCGTCGCGGCCGAAGGGATGTGTTCAATTACATCCATCATAATAACTGCGTTGAAGACCGATGATCTGAACGGCAAGACCTCAGCGTCGCCAACGACCAGGTCCGTTCTATCCTTTACGTTGCGTAGCAGCTGCTTAGATGTCCTCAGCATTTTGCGCGAAACATCCAAACCTATTCCCCACATTGAGTCTATGTCTAGAAGAAAACTACCAGCACCGCATCCTACATCTAGGACAAGATCTTCACGTGAGATTAAGGGTCTAAGGTTCTTTAGCCTTAACAAGTGATATGACCGGCTTCTAAGGCGGTGATATTTGCTAGCGAGCTCGCTGAATTTCCTCATGCTTTCGGTCTTCAACGAGAAACTTTCCTTCCCAATTGACTCAAAATATCATATAGGGCAAGTGCACAATTCGCTTTTAAGATTTTGTGCTTCCTCTTAACTTATACATGCATGTGAGGTCGTTAGACTCTCCGTTAACGAGGCAGTTGCTTCAGTTGAGCATAATAAGCGATAACCCGATCTGTGGCACCTGAAGGCTCGTCTACCCCAAGCTCAAATGCTGGGAAAGTACGAGCATTACTGGCCGACTCACGAAACAAACCCGGCTAGTTATAGTCGTGGACTTGCCCAACATGTCCCACCGGACCGCTGCTGGACGAGGACCTCAAATGGGTTTCTAAGCCTCATCGGCTTCTTGTGGCGAAGCCTCACAGACGGAGATATAGCAACAGGCAGCTCAAGAACACCCGAAACCTGATAGTGAAGGCGAGGCTCAACTTGGCGTACGCACCGAGCCAGCAAACCAAAAAACTAATCATGCATACCTCTATACCTTAAATACCGCTTGAGTAACTGTGAAAAGCTCTTATCGTCGGTGGTGGATACGAACAGTAGTCTTCTCTCAATAATCTTCCCCGTGCATAATGAGGAGGATATTGTAGAAGTAAAGACCGTAACAATGATTAGCTATCTTGAGAGACACAGTTTGGATTTTGAGATAGTGCTTTGCGAGAACGGAAGCACTGACGGAACACTTGGTATCATAAGGCGACTAGCATCTCGGTACAGGCAAATTTCTTATGATAGCCTTCCTATGGCTGACTTTTCTTCAGCAGTTATTCAAGGCGTACGCAAGGCCAAGAGCGAGAAGATAGTGTGGATGGGTATCGACTATTCTGCTGAAATTAAGTTTGTAATAGACGCATATAGGGCTTTAGATACTTTCGACATTGTCTTAGGGTCAAAGAAGTTGGGAAAAGACTACCGCCATTTGCTGCGCAAGTTCATTTCTCGATCCTATAATACGTTGGTCCGGCTAATATTTGGCCTTCCTTACGCGGATGTTGAAGGTTATCAGGCCTATAGGAAAAGTAAAGTCTCGAAGTTGTGGCGTCAAATATCTGCGCCGGGGCACCTGTTCAATCTAGAGTTACTCCTTGCGGCGAGAAGACATGGTCTGAGCGTGACCGAGATCCCGATAGATGTGTATGAAGTTAGGCGATCTAAGTACCTCGGAGACATCGTGAAGTTGGCAAAAGCCATCGCGATAAGTCTCAAGGAATTCGTTAGGCTGAAGATTAGCTACGGATAGAGAAGGATTCAGTAGATTCTGAGGACAAAGTCATAAGTGCCGTGAAATTCTATTAATTTAAGTTCTCTAGCGGCATAAGGCTGGTTATTTCAAATCCGAATTTAGAAGAAGTTCATGCAGAAACGTGAGCAAAGTGAAAATATGTGGCAGCTCATGTTCCTTCGTAAGACCCATGCCTCAGTCACCGCATCCCGACGACACTATTTTACATCTGTGCTACTATTTTCGCTGGGAGCGTTCTTAACGCAACCATCTTCTAGATCTCATAGACCCAGCATACGACTACATTATGAATTGCAACTGTGTAGGCCGCCTGCTTTGAGTTCATTAAGGCCGTTACAAAGTTATAGTTGACGCTATCGAGGATTCCAGGATATGTATAGAATCTGTAGACAAGTACGTACTGGACACCGAGGGCTCTAACATAGTCTGAGTCGAGTTGTTGATGCCTCTCGGGGTAATAATAGGGGAAGTAGAAAGTAAGGTCACCTCGTCTGACTGTAAGGATCGACTTGTCCACTTGTTGAGGCATTCCCCACTCGGCTCGGGCGTGAAAAAGAGGCTCCCCGGCAAGAGTTTTGTTGAGATCTACTCTGGTCGAGTGATAAAGAGCTACTGACTTAGGTCCGTAGATCCACACCGTGCTGTTGGCTTTGGCATGAGTGTCGATGAATTCTATGGCCTTGTCCATACCCTCGCCCCACCAACCTACTAGGAATGTGTCTTTGGCACCATTCGTCCCTCCGACTAGTTGGTTATAATAGTCCAGATAGTAAGGATGGATTTTCGCATTTTCCACTACTAGAAGACAAAGCGCCAGAACGACGAAAATAAATATAAGCGTTTTTCTGAGAGCTCTACAACATGCTCTGTAGCAAATTTCCTTTGTCTTCATCGTGGCTATAAGGGAGTTCAACCTGAAAATCCCTATGCCTGTCAATATCGAAAGTGACGGAACGATGAATGTGATCGTTCGTACTCCAACTCTTACTACAAAGGGAAGACCCAAGACAATCGTCGGAATGGTGACCCATAGTAATAGCAGCAATATCTCCCTTCTTAACTCTGAGCAACTAACCGAGCCTATTATTCCAACTCCATATAGGATCAGCAGCGTCACAGGCGTAGTGACGAAGAACAATACGACGTAGTAGTCAAATGGCAGTAAGAAGAAATCCTTCCATCCACCTCTAACATGACCGGTTGTGAAGAGTCTGACATTCTTAAGGAACTGACCAATTGGATCTCCCCAAAGCCAAGGCCATGCAACGTAGAAAACCGCGAGAGCCAATACGAGCCAGATCAGAAGGTGCCATTTCGATTTAGAGTTGAGACCTGGTAGAGTCCCCTGCTCATCTTTTCTAACAAGAAGAACTGAGACCCAACCTCCGAGAATAAGCAGTATGCCGAATCCAGTTTCCGAAGATCCGAATGCCAACCCTGCACAAATGCTTGAAATCACGAGGTCTTTGACAGATCCAAACCTTGCTGCTCGATAGAATAGCCAGATAGCACAAACATAAAAAAAGGCGACGCTTCCGTCGAGTACGGCTAATGATGTCTGGGCGGTGAAAAGGGGGCTGAACGCCAATGCCAATCCCGAGAGCAGCGCCATTTTTTTGGATGGCACTAGGTTATAGCTGAACAAGTACACTATAACGCAGGACAGAGCGCCCAAAGTCACCGCAGGAAACCTCATGGCCACCAACGCCGATTGACCTGACGCCATGTTCAGGACGTTAACATAGAGTAGCGAAAAATCCGTACTCAACCCGTACCTTAGAAGGGCATCAATCAGTACCCAAATGACGTAGGAAATCGCATAAAGATACATCAGAACAGGAGGATGGAATTCGAAACTCCACGCTTCTCGGGAAAAGTTCAGAGATACTAGGTTTCTCAACGCAAGCCCGCCAGACAATACATAGCTTGCTTCATCCCAAGTCATACCAATTGCGTAGGCTACCAGAAGTCTCGGAATGAATGCTATCACAAACACTCCTATGACTATTGTTAGAGTAGGCAACTTGGCAAAGCTACGCTGCGCTCGCTCGCAAAAAAGGGCTCTAATATATGTCACCTCATATCACATGCGCCTGTTATCGGCCGGATTCGTCTGTTGTTAACGCTTCGCAACTTAGAAACAGCCACATCGACGATGATGAGGTGACGCAACAATTCCACCATTGCCCTTTGTTTACTCACTATTAATCTAGAAATACAGTTTTGTGCATAGGCTTTCGACAAGTAAGTCTGCGAATCTTTCTAAGCAGCAGCACTCGCCCGTTCGTCTGGCGGTGTAATACAGCACCGGACAACGAAACAACTAGTCCCACCAACCTGAAATGGGGTTGGAAGCTTTTCTGTAAAAGTAGCGCAACGACTCTTTCCTAGTTATTGAAGGCCATATAGCATCATCGTACATATTCCTCAGCTGTTCTTGGACGATGAGTCGCTTCTCCCAGACTTTCCTGAGATTGACTAGGTTCCATACAATTCCCCCTATAATCCAAGCCATTTCGGTCGGGCGACGTTTGAGAATTAGCCATAACGACACGGCCATCCATAGAACCAAATGTCGCGGCAAGATTTCCACAAGTTTATCTATACTGAGATTCTTTAATAGCGTTAACACGTAGTTCTTTGAGCCGTGATATCTAACCAAATAACGGCTGAACGGAGTCACTCTCTTCGAAGATCTACCAAAAGCGTGATAGACCTTTGACCTCGGGACAAAGACTACTCTATAGCCCAGTAACCAGATTCTCCAGCACAGGTCTGTTTCCTCAACATATATGAAATAGTCAGAGTCAAATCCCATCGCCTTTTTGAATACGTCACGTCTCACAATCATTCCAGCAGATTTTGCGCTGAATATGGCCGTTTGGCTATCTAAAGAACCGTCGTCAAACGCTCCCGCATCCACTCTTTGGATAAGGAATCCATAAGGGCTTAGGAAATCGCCTGCATAGTCAAATCGATTTGGCGAGTCCAAAAGAAGAAGCTTGCACTGGATGGCTCCAATCTTAGAATCGGACTCCATCACTTTGATTGCCTCGTCGAGCCAATTTGGATCCACTTCTGTATCATTGTCGATGAAAGCCAGATAGGATCCCCGACCGATTTTTCCTCCAATGTTTCTTCCCGCAGCCGGTCCCAAGTTCTTCTCATTATAAATCACCTTAATACGTCCATCATGTCCTGCAAATTTCATGGCAACGTCACGGCTGCCATCGGTGGATCTGTTATCGACCAGAATGATTTCGAAACAAGGGTATCGTGATGACAAAACCGATTGTAAGCATCGTCCTAAGAACTCTAGGCCGTTATAGTTTACTACAATCACAGACACAAGAGGCGAGTTTTTCAATTTCGACTAGCCTTTGTTTCATGACTACATTAATACGCTATTGATTTGGGAGCAAGGGTCATTGAGTGTTGGACATGCTAAAAGGTTTTATTCTTATAGATCGAAGGGACATGTCCACCGTCAACGGGGGTCCTTCATATTCGGACAATGTCATGGGCTCTACATCCGGGGTAGTTATCTTTGCCAGTTCATACATGGACATTTTTTTATGGCCATGTACATGAACTATTCCGTCATGACCATCATCTACTAGAGATTTTACGGCTAATGCTACGTCATTAGCAAATAGATAGGTTCCAAACCGATCTATAAAGGCCTTGGGATACCGCCATCTTTCTTTAGGTACAAAGTTTGTCCTTAAGATTAGCCATTTTCTCAAATTGGAGCTTTTAACTATGAATTCGCCTAATAGTTTTGTTAAGGAGTAGAAATTTTTCGGATATGGCAAGTCAGTTTCTACATAATTTCCTTTGTCTCCATAAAATACGCAAGCTGTTGAGATATAGACAAAATAGCAATCGTTATTGTACTCGAGGCAGGCTTTCACAAGATTTTCTGTTCCTTCAATGTTTACTCTCCAAGCCAAGTCCTTGCGCACTTCACACAACCTAACATCTGTGACTGCAGCGCAGTGTATTATGATGTCAGCTTTGATTTTTCTGACATAATTTAATACGGCCAGTTTGTCTGTAACATCAAGCTCATCGTGTGATGGGTGTAAAAAATCTGAGTAAACTTCAACTAATTCTCTTCCAAGCTTACCAGAACCACCAGTTATAAGGTTCGTCATCAACATCAACTTTCCTGTATTTATTCGGCTTAATCTTACCTTAGTAAACGGAGTTAGCCGGCGTAAATACAATGTATTCGAAAAGGCCAAATCACTCTAGCGATTCTGCTAAAAGACATTTGCAATGCCGCGGAAGTTGAACAAACTGAGGTCATCAAGTACTAGACCCAACCTGTAGACTTCAGCAGACTCAGGATTTCTTCTTTCGAGAGTCTCCTCGTACTTTCTGAGCTGTACTCTTTGATGTTACTCGACCTCCTGAAGAAATCCAGATTTCCGCCGTTTTTCATTTTTAAATATTCGCCATAGGGATAAATAACAAAGTAATCTTCGAACTCTTTGGTCCTAAACATTTCTTCTTCCGAAACAAGGACTTCATGAATTTTTTCCCCTGGTCTTATCCCCACTTTGACTATGGAATAATTCGTTCCTCCGGTCAAAGCTTGGGACATTACTTTAGCAAGATCCATGATGCTACACGCCGGTGCTTTTCTTACAAATATCTCTCTTTTTTCTGTTTTCGAGGTGGCGTAGAGAACAAGCTCAATAGCTTGCTTTAGCGTAATGATAAACCGGGTCATATCCTCATGGGTTATGTTTAGAGGTTGTTTACGGAGAATTCTTTCTTTGAAAGCTGGTATAACGCTTCCCCGGCTTCCTAAAACATTGCCATACCGTACTATTGCAAACTTTGTGTCGTAATGCATCTCTTCCTCAGACAAAAATATCTTCTCTTGTAAGGCCTTACTCATACCCATAGCGTTAACAGGTTTCACTGCTTTGTCAGTGCTGATCCCAATCACTTTTTCAACAGCATTTTTTATTGCAGCCGTCTTGATGTTATGTGCACCTACAATGTTGGTTTTCACGGCTTCATAGGGATGAAACTCGCAATACGGAACTTGTTTTAACGCGGCCGCGTGATAGATTATATCCACATTTCTCGTGACTTCCATTACCCTATCCAGGTCTCGAACGTCACCAAGAGCGAAGACTAGTCTGTCCTCCCTGCAAGCGTTTCTTGTTCTAAATTGATCCTCTTCGTCGACGGTGAAGACGTCGCCCGGTGCGAAGGTCAGTTTGTCTCTTTTATACTGCATTTCCATTTCATACTGCTTATTTTCATCTCTGCTGAAAACGATTATTCTATGAACATCGTACTTTAACAATTCTGCTACGATATAGTGACCAAAACTTCCAGTGCCACCAGTGACCATAATAGTCTTACCGATAATCCCCCGCAAAAGCCCCTTAGTTACATTCATTGTTCTACCACTATCTCCAAATCGTTAGACTTGATGCTACCATTTAATATCAGCTTTGTCCCGTATGTCAACAAGACTATCCAACAGGCGATCGCATGAAACAGCCATGCCCTTTCAGGAAACTTTGCATAGCCTCTAAGAGAGTCGCGTACGAGCGGAAAGAGCAGGACAGTAAATAACGCAAATTGCAGAAGCTTAAGACGATTGATGCGCCAAGGGTATCTTCTTAGGCCATGTCTCTTGTAGAACAAATAATCTCTTACTCTTCTGTAAGTTTTCCCAAGGAAGGTCCCGACATTCCGGGCATAAAGATGAATTATTCCGACCTTGCATTTTGCAAACCAAATTTGACCATTCTTAGCCAGATTATACACAACATCTACGTCAAAAAAATACGGTTTATCATATGCCTTTCTTACCAAATCCGCGCGTACAAGAAAACCATTTGCTCCAATCGTCGGAATGTTCATCACATCTAACTTGACCTTTATGTAATTTCCGCGATCAATCGCTTCCACTTGACGATTCGTCCATCTGCCCGTAATGTAGCAGTACCTATCATAATTCCCTAGGTAGAGGCAGAGCGGATCATTCATTCCCAGTAAGGCGCAATATCTCGTTACCAAGGGATCTTCCCTTCTGTATGTGTAGCAGAAGGGGTCTGAGCCTGCGATCAGAATGTCCTTAAAAGGTTGTACAATACGCCTGAGCCAGTCATTGGTTGGCAATATGTTGTCGCTATCTATTAATGCGATTATCTCGTTCTGGGCCGCTCCCACTCCTACAGCTTTGCCTGCCTCACCAGATTTTAAGGGATTACATAGAATCTTGTCCGGTCTGTACTTCTCTGCTATCTCAAGCGTCATGTCTTTTGAACCTCCATCCGCAACTATCACCTCAACTTTATGCTTCGGATAGTCTTGTTTCAATATGCTTTGGAGGCAAAGATCCAGAGTTCCAGCTGAGTTGAGAGTAGGTATGACTATGCTTATCGAAGGTAGGTCTTCAGTCATTCCGCCCCAGCTCATTGCCTGACTCTAGGCAGATAAGCTACAGGCTACTGTTTGACGGTAAGGAAGATTCAAGCTGTGAATTCGAGTCCTCCTCGCATACCTTCATACGAAATCCTCCATCGCCCTCATTCCTCTATCGGCACAGAGCCAAAGGCTTCTCCAATTAATTGCTCCTCGCAGCCTCTCATCTCCAATTCACTTGAAGTCCTTTATATGACCGACAACCTTGCGAGCTCCGCGAAAGCCGAACTTCAGGTCTTCAAACGATCGCATGGACATTAGCCTTCTCAAAGCGTACTTCGGAGACAAGAACAGCTTGTAGGTCTCGTCGCATAACTCCTTAACTTCTTCAGGCGACATATTAAGGCTCTTCACAACAGGCTCAGACATATCCCAATGCTCCCACTCGCCCGGCGAATAGCGCAACCAGCCTTTCTCCAAAGCCATCTCATACAACCTGCTTCCGGGATAAGGCATCAGAAGCGTACTCTGCAACGTATCAGCACAGCCATCCTCCATCAGCTTCCTAGCCAATCGATAGGTCTGAAGCTCCTCCTCCCTAGACGCCATTGGATAACCAAACATAATTGTGATGTGAACATCCAAACCAGCCTTCTTCGCCTTCCTACAAGATTCAACCATCTCCTCTACAGTCAGACCCTTGTTAATCTCATCCAAAACCCTCTGACTGGCAGACTCCAAGCCGAACAAGAGCATCCTAAACCCAGCTCTCTTCATCAGCCGATAATCATCTAAGCTCAATGCGCCGAAACGCATATTGCAGCTAAAATAGATCTTCTCGTTCAATCCTCTGTCAATCATCAAGCTACAGAACTTTCTCAACCATTCTCCAACGGGAAAGGTTCCCGTGTCATCAAAGACCTCACGAACCCTGTACTTCGTTACCAGCAACTCTATCTCGTCAAGTAGGCTCTCAGGACTCCTGACCCTGAAACTTGGATATAGCGTGGGCCAGCTGCAGAAGGTGCAACCCCCATCTCTTCTATACCAGCAGTCCCGGCCGACCATAGTGTAAGTTCCAGGAGTCCTCTTGTAATTCCCATTCTTGTAAGCGTAGAGCCGCCATCTCGTCAAATCCCTATCAACGAGGGGTAAACTATCCAGATCATGTTTAAGCTCAAAGCGCCCAGTATTCCTAATCTCTCCCCTCTCCCTAAGCCAGATTCCAGGCTCCAGATCTTTGCGCCTGCCATCAAGGTACTCAATAAGACTAAGCATTAAGAAGTCAAAATCTCCACCGCACAAAACATAGTCAACCTGGCTATTCTCCATAGACTCCTTTGGCAGAGCAGTAACATGATCGCCAACGAGAACTGTTTTGACGTCTGGAAGAATCTTCTTCACATCGTCTATGATCTTCCAGTGCCTCTTCACAACCGGAGTCTTAGTTTCGATCAACATTACATCTGGACGACTTCTGTTCACATCACTGAGCCATCGGTCGTAGGTTTTTTCTTCCGCTATCGCATCATCCCAAATAACATCGTAACCAGCATTCTTCAATAGGGTCGCTGCGTAAGCGGGAACGACAGGATAGATATATGTACTCTCAGAGAACCACTGAAACTGTCTGTTTTGCGAAAGCATTGGGACGCCTTTACTATTTGGCAAAGGAGGATAACTGATTTGTATCTTCATCTTACCGGTCACTCATCGAATCGAAGCTTCGATCTCTATTCGCTGCATAGCTCGAGAAATCCTAAAGTTCTTTCCTTCCGATTTCGATCATCTTCCTCACCGTAGCTATCACCAGTGCAGCATCCTCTTTCTTCAGTTGCGCCGATGGGACATACCTTGCCTGCGCCCTTAATGCCAAGGACTTATGAATCGCCTTTCCAAGATCTCTCTCTAATTCTCCAGTCTTGACGTACAACTCTCCAAACTGCTGTATGACTCCACTATGCGATGAGGCCAAGCTCACCCCTTTCTTTATGATCAATGCTTTGACGAGCAACTCGATAGCGTTGTACCCAGTGTCTATAGCCAGCCGCGTTCTTGCTTCATTGCAAGCGTCGATCGCATAGGACAAGTATTCTTCGGCCAGCCTCATATATTCCTTGAAATCAAGTTTCCATTCTGTAGATTTACCTGAAGAATATACTGGACGGCCTGCAGTCAGGACCTCCCAAAGGAAGGGAGAACTTCCAACTTGCTGATCAAACTCATCTGTGCTCATCAAGATTGGCTGTATGAGGGTGCCTCTTTCAAGGGCTATGTCAAAAGCTATCTCGCAAACGACGTCTAAGATGAGGTCGCTTGAAGCATCCCTATATACGACTAGAATATCTACATCGCTCTCAGGTTTAGCCGTCCCTTTAGCCACACTGCCGAACAGGTATAAATTGACCATCTTACTAGGGATTCTATCTTTCAAGCGATCAACGAACTCTTTTATAGCCTCGTCCCGAACAGCAGACTGCAAAACCTATTCCTCAATCAACTTTATGAGCCAATAATCCAGATATGAAACCGATCCCATAGGTGGCATGCGTAAGAAAGATTCCGACCGGAACTATGAAAAATAGTTTAAGATTCTTCGTAGCAGCGCCGCCTACTACTAAGCCAAAAAGGTACGCTCCGTATATAGCTGTGAACACGAACCTGAGGACTGGAATGAAAGACAGCAGAAGGCTGGCGACTAGGCCTACAACGAATATCGATGGAACAAAGTAGGTCAGACGCCTAGAAGTCTTAGGGAAGATTTTTGCGAACAACCCCCTATGCCTAGCATAAGTCCAGACCTGCTTAAGATGCGGCTTGAACAAGGGTCTACGATGATGGTAAACAACAACATCAGGTGCGTAGACCAGCTTCTTTCCTTGGCGGTATACGATATCCATGCAGGCTTTGGTATCCTCACCTGTAAGAAAATTCTCATCGAAGCCGCCAGTCTCAGTGAACGCTGAAGCCCTAACTATGAGATTGCATGAGGGCAAGTCATCCGTCTCCTGAAGCCGCTTAGACGAGTATCTGAACGCAAATCTGAAGCCGCCCATCATACTGGAGTAAACCGCCCCACTCGCCTTCTGCATCAAACTATCACCTTCAGGCGTAATACTTGCGCCCCCAACACCAGCGACATCCAGATCTTGAAAGTATCTCAAGGCGTTCTTTAGCCAATCCTTTCTCGGATAAGCATCGCTATCGATGAAAGCATAAAGTTCTCCAGTCGCATGTTTCGCGCCGATGTTACGTTTCGCAGCTGGCTTAACTGGACCCGTCGTAATAACCTCTACGCCTCCAATTTCTAAACTCGATGGTAAATCTGGAAGAAGCAAAGTCTCAAAAGATGGATAATCTAAAGCCAAACAGTATTGAATACATTCCTGAACGTAACCGTCAACGTCTTTGCAAGGAATAATTACGCTAACTTTTGGAATTTGATTCGACATCAGTGTCTGAGAACCGCGAAGCCTACCTAGAT
>Ga0209725_1000780_pt1 | contig 18853 bp, 16 predicted proteins | sample I18A1metaG_FD_184145 | JGI IMG/M metagenome (GOLD analysis project Ga0209725, IMG submission 184145) | Lake sediment bacterial and archeal communities from Gulf of Boni, Indonesia to study Microbial Dark Matter (Phase II) - ​I18A1 metaG... | ecosystem: Environmental > Aquatic > Freshwater > Lake... | reverse complement strand
ATCTTCCTATAGTCGGAAGCTCTTTGTGGAGTAGAATCGTCTTCCTACCGTCCAAAGTTTCAATCAAGCCTTTGAAGGTTCTTCCAGCATAGAGGATGTAGTATAGGTAGCAGTGCATATCAGATTCAGTGTAGAACAGGTGTGGATGTCGAATGAACTTCCTGCCAAGCCTCTCAAGGCAAGATGCGACCCGAGACGTATACTCATTCAGCGGACTCATGACGGCTTCCACTTCTTAAGACTTGTATTCGCAAGATATCAAAGGTAATGCTTTCGCGAACATTATGGAGATTGCATCCTGCCGTTACCGAACCGCTGGGAAGCTCAGATGAAGCTAGGAGGGAAGGGATCTTGAATATCCATAACCCGGAGCCTTCTCAAAGCTTCAAGCAGATATTCCTAGTCAGTCACATCAGCGGACTGGATGAACAGGTCAAACACATCATCAGGCTTGGGAATGGAGAAGTGATCGAGAACCTCTAGCGGACTGCCAAAGCAGCCAGTACCGGACCGCTCGCTGCTGTTCTCCGGACCTTAAAGGCGGAATTCTTTGTTTAGAACCGGAAGAATGACCTTGCTTTTTCTCACTATCTTCTTGAAAAACTTGGGCTCTTCTGTATGAATTGGGATGAGTTTCTTAGGCCTTACGGTATTTACTATATCTCTTAAATCACAGCTTGGGCAATGTCCTGAAGAATGTATCTGGTGGAATTTTAAGTTGAAATGTTGTAGCCAGTTATGCATAACATTCGTTTCAACATCCTCTTCGCTGAACGGTTCACTCATCGAATGAATGAAATACCCTCCATCAGGTTTTATGTCAATTAGCTCTGTGAAACTTGAGATGTCAAGGTTCAACAGCACTTTTGATTGGTTTTTATGAATATAGTCGAAGGTTACAGCTTTATCCAGAAAAGGTCTCTCCCAATGGAAATAGTCGGATTCCTCAAACTCTCCAGATCTTTTTCTCTTAGTATAGACCATAATGCTCCTATCGCTTCTTATGTCTGGAATATTTAATCTTGGGTCATGCTTTAGCTTTGACAATAGATAAGCCATTCTTGTAGATATCACCAATATCCTGTCGTTCTTTTTTGCTATGGTATAGAACGTTTTGAAGCGATCTATATCCCGTCCGTAAAAGGAGCATATGACAATCTTCCGAGTTCTGCTAACTATGTCGTTGCTTAGTTTCTTGACTTCAGCTTCACTATAGTTGCTTCTTCTTTCTTTTGGGTTTATTCTTGTGCCCTCACAAATCATTATGTCTGGTTCTGCGTTTTGCGCGTTCTCTACAAATTCTTCTGTCATATGGAACATTGGACCGTGAAGGCGAATGTCGCCAGTATAGACGACAGCACCCCCAGATGTGTGAGCGATGAAGCCGTACGCAGCAGGTATGGAGTGGTCTACATGAACTGGTTCAATCTCTATGTTTCCGACTTTTATCCTATTGCCTGTTCTGAATGTTTCACAGACGTGTTGGCCATAATCGTAACCGCCTGATTCTTTAAGCGCATCGAGGATAATTTTAGTTCCGTATCCGCAGAACAAGGGAATGTTTTCGTCCAGAAAATGGGCGTGGCCGACATGGTCTATGTGGGCGTGAGATAGTACTACTCCATCAAATCGCGGTTCGGAGTATGTTAGTTCCGTTCCAGCAAGCATGTCTTCAGAATATAATCCTTCCAGTTTGGGTAACAAATTCAGTTCAAAGTAATCTTCCAGCCCACTAACACGTCTTGGCTGCAAGAAACCGGTGAAATAATCAGCGCCAAAACTGAAACTCATACCAAAGTCGAGAAAGACGTGCGTATCCGCATCTTCAAGAAGGACCTTATTCCCGCCAATCTCATTTACTCCGCCATAAAAAGTCAGTTTGATCAAAGGCGACCATACTATTATTCTGACAACTACTCTATATTGTTGATTTTATGAGGAAATAGCTATTATCAACTGAGTTGAAGGCCTTGTCGGATCATAATGATGTTGTTGCTAAGATTTCAGAGGCATATGAGAAGAGGGGGTTTCAGGTCCAGAATAGAATTCCATTGGAAAGATATGAAACCGTGATCTGCGCCACCTCAGCTTCTTGATGCATTATTCATCTTAAGACTCGTTGGAGCCGTTGCCATGTCTAGACAGGATTCACAATCCATTCATAAATATTAAGCTGCCAGAATCCTTTCTTTTGCTCTTTTTTCGATCTCTACGGAATCAATGCTTCCATCAGGTCCGTCTTGAGAGGTTATGACTTTGTCGATCAGTTTATGTTTTTCATACCAAGTTTTCTTCTGTTCCCATTCTTTCTTATATGATTCTAGATTCAGCATTCCGACGTGTTCCCAGTACCAAGTTTTCCCTTTGAAGGATATCGTGAAGTCAGGTAACCTGAAATCATGTGGGGCTACTTCGAGAGGTTCCTCATATTTGTAGTCTATACCCAATTTCGTTAACACATTGGCAACTACAACTTCTGACTTTGATCTTACCATCTCCCCAGTTAGTGTTCTATGGATCAGTTTTTCTGGATATGGAAGTTTCACGCCCTCTGGTCTTACGATGGGAGTGAACAGGTTGGTATTCCTTAGCAGAGTTTCTGATTCCTGCATTTTGCGGAAGATTTTGAGGGGAGTGATGTCTTTTTCAACGAGTAACACAAGTTTCTTTCTGAATCGTGTTAAGCCAGTGTATAGCAGCTCTCTAGAAAAGGTTCTGGCTTTCTGGGGCAGAATTAGAAATACGATTTCAAAGTCACTTCCCTGCGCCTTGTGCACTGTGATGGCATAAGCTAGTTCCAGGTTCTCGTCAACTTCGGGGCGATAATACCGGTAAGTAAGACCGGGCTGCGTGGAAAAACTGATGTCTAGTGAGTCGTTTGAACGTTTCTTGCCCTTACTTGTATTCGCAATGAATCCAACTTCTCCATTTGCAACATATCCATCCACGTAGGAGCCAACCCAAGCCTTGCGTGGAGAGTTTATGATTTGGATGATTTTATCTGTATAGACTATATCTTCATTTCCAAAAGGTCGTGCAGTCCCTCTGTTCCGTCTGCATCTTTCCATTAGACGCTTTCGATATTTTCGCTGAATTAGTCTGTTGATCTCCCTTGTTCCAAATCTTTGCATTCGAACAGGGGATAGAATTTGCCAGTTCTCAGGATCCTTGTGTGTATCTTCTCCGATGCCCAGTGACATATTAAAGGACAAGTAAGCCTTTTCAGATTCATCAAGCGACAATAGCTCAATCATTCGTTTGTTAAGAATATCATACAATTCCTCTATGCTGTTCCAGAAGTGGACTTCTAGGTCGCCTTTGTTGTATCCACGTGATATTTCTGATAGCATTTCGTCATCGTTTGGGGTGGGATAGTCGGCGACATATCCATCAGAAAGCCTCAGAGCCTCACTAGCTTGGCTTTCCTTTCGTTGGCGCGCTCGCTCTCTAAGATAAGCGAAATGCTTCCTGCGTGTGTCATTTTCGTCCAGCCAACCAATTATGTCAACAAATGGTCTTCCTGGGCCAATGGGTGGAAGCTGATTTGAATCTCCTATGAGGACTAGTCGTTTGACTTCGTTGAATTTAATAGCTCTAAACAGGGTGCCAAGTAGGTCAAGAGGTATCATCGAAGCTTCGTCTATTATTATTGTTGAAGCTCCTGCTTGCTTTCCTCCTGAATCCCTAAGTGCAAATGTGTCTCTGTCTATCCATCCTTGCTTGTTTAGGAATTGATGGACAGTTAATGCTTCTCGCTCGGCCAGTTTCTGCAGTCTCACACGCGCTTTTCCGGTAGGAGCAAGCAAAAGTATGTCAGGACGGCCTTCTTTTTCGGCGATTCCTTGCAGTAGGATTTTGACAACTGTTGTTTTTCCTGTTCCAGCACGACCTGTTAGAAGCGAAAACCTCAGCCTGAATATCTTCTCCAAAGCTTCAGCCTTTTCTTTTTGAGCCCTTACTTCTACTTCAGCATCTAGATGAGTTAGTCCGGCTACTCCGAGTTCCTTTTGTAACTTGCTTTGCCAATCGACCCTGCTGGCTGGTCTAGGGTCCCCTGTTAGCAAGTCATTGATCTGATTGGAGATCTCCAATTCCATTTGTCGTAAACGTGGTAATGCAAAGTGTGGATTTTCGCTTTCTGGGTCAAAGTCGATTGCTTTTTGATAGAAGTCTTTCTGTTCTATGATCAGTTCCTTGTCGGGGTTGCATCTGCGTTCGTCTGGCAGTCTTTTATTTGCTCGGGAGATTGTATCGTCCAATGATAGTAGTGTATCACCTGATTGCGCGGCGGATTTCAGAATATCTACTAGCAAGGCCCTAACACGTCGTTTGTCATTTAGTGATATTCCGACATGCTTCCTCCAGGCCTTCGCTGCGTCAGGCAGCGGGATCATGCCATGGTCTATCTGTTCAAAATTAATCGGTGCCGAATCTTTTCCACCCGTGTCTTGCTCGCATAGGATGTATGGATTTTCAATGATGTCTGCGGGTGAGGCTAGTATTCCTGCATTCTTTCTAAGAGTTGGGTTAGAGACTCGTTCAACCTGTTCTTTTGTAAGTCCGAAGAGGGAGAGAGTTGTCAGAAGCTTCTTTCTTGATTCAGGGAGGCAAATCCATTCTTTTGAAGCTTGGTCCAATTCGCTGTTGAATTTTCTTTCGGGTTTTTTCTTTTTGTCCAAGATTGTCAGGAGATGCTTCAATGGGTCTTTTCCTTTTTCCGATATTTCATGCAAGACTTCAAATTGGTAGATTGTTCCCTTCGTCATTCCAAGATATTCCAGAACGCTGCCAATGCCAGGATATGCTCCTCTATTCTTCCATGTTTCGGCCAGAACAGTGTTCAGCCATTTTATTTTTTGGTTCCAGTCGTCTGACACTTTGCCTTCGCTTTGAACTGTTCTCATTGCTTGGATGATTGCTTCCAATGCAACAACTGCTTCATCATCTGCCAGTTGCTCAGAGACGTAGGAGAATTGTTGGCGGAGGCTGCTTGGGACTCTGCATATTATGTTGGAAGGATCGTACCCTTTTTTCAGGTACTCTTGATATGGTATTACTACAGACTGGGCAGGATGATCTATTGTTATTGCCCTGGACCAGATGGGGTAATCGTCCGTGTATCTGGGGGTCTTGGGGAAATACAATTGTGGGCCTTTCTTTTTGATTCTGGCCATACCGATTAGTAAGCGATCTCCAGCCTCGTCCACTAATGGATTGCCATGATTCGTGTAGAAAAAGGCAAGTGAACGCCCTTCTTCGATGGCACCAAAATATTCGTTAAGTTGATCGAGTTGCTTCTTGGGGTCGCTTTCCCACGTTACCCCCTTTTCTGTTGAGAACATTCTTCCGTAAGGTCTTGCGCAGAACGAGAATGGTTCAAGCTCTTCTTCACTGTCTGGGAGTCTGCGCCAATCCAAAGGGTCACTGTGAGTTATGCGAGAAGTAGCTGCAGAGAAAAGAGATATTTCGCCTGAACAAGGTGGTTCGTAACCCTTAATAGCGGAAAAGTGTTTTCCAGCATTTTCCCTTTCCAATTTATCATTGCGAGAATCACGAATGTATTCATGAACCATACATGAAGTATTTGAAGGAGGATCTTCGCAAACGCAGCCGTTCCAGCAGTTGTCATGCCAAGCAAGTCGCGCTGATATATGCGTAGGCATATGAACCATCCTGATGCAGAATGGTAACGTAGTTAACCGTTAAAACAATTGCGTTCAGAAGTCACAGATTCTATGGCTTTCTAGCCAAATCTTGATGGCGAAGAGGTCTGCGAAGCGGAGGAAGACCACTGGGGCTGGAAGTGATTCGGCATTTGCATTCGAGCTGGATGCTGGCTTAGCACGCCTCGAAACACGCTATCCTGTTTCTTTCAATAGGTCAACACGAAGTAGTTGTGTATCCGGTTAATATTCGCCATTAATCTCCCTAATCTTCGTTCGGAAAGAAGTCTGTTAAGTTCCATTCTAAGGTTTTCTTTAAGTTCTCTTTTCCGGCTTCTATAGGCGTATGCTCTTCTTCCGAACTCTGCTTGAAACCATAGATAGTCATTCTCAACAATCTGTAGATATTTGCGCCTATTCACATGATAACGCCAAGTGTTGCGTAGCAATCTCAAGAGATTCTCTATGTGCAGCTCATCATAACTGTTTGTTGATCTCTCAAGGGCCGTGTGCCTTATGCTTTCCGTTTTGTACGCGTGCCAACCGAATGCTGTTATAACGTCTCTAAGAAGCCTTTGAGGATCAAACTGCTTGGCAAGTCTTTTTTCCCTAGCCCATATCTTCTCATAGGCCCTGTTGAGTTCCTCAAAGATCTCAACATACTTCTGGACGTCAATAACGACCGAACGTACCTTCTCATACTTTGCATATTCTTTGTGCGAGGCCACTACAATGAAGATGTTCCTGTCATACTTCAGGTGCTTGGCCAAGATATACTTGCCCTCACATGGTTCGACCTGATAGCGACGTCTCCTCAGAAGATCAACTATGCCTTGAAAAGCTAATCGCGGATCAATCTCGACAAGTCGCGTTTGTGTAGACTTGGTTGGTTTGTCCCCTATCTCACTAGAGGGTTTTGCTGCTGCACGGGGCACATAATCTTTAAAGAAAACTTTGCGAACCCGCAACAATACAGCCGACCTCTAAATCTATCTCCAGATATCAGGTCAGTTGCCCGACTTCCACATCATAGCCTTACTTGTAATAGGCGGAACCCGTCATATATGTTGAACATGTCGACAAGTCTAGAGAATGGTCAGACAATCCTACGACAAAGATTCCCTGTACAAATCAATTTGATGTTCTTTCCTGAGTTCCATGGCACGTTGGTGACAATCGTCAAAGCGGTGGCAGTCTTCGCAGGTAATCAAAACCTTGAAATCATAACCGAACCTACACAACAGTGGTCCCTCTCATCTTGGTGATCGATCTCACTCACTTGGAAGAACCAAATACCCCAGAAATCGGGATGCAAGTGATCTAAACGTCTTTTGACTGGTTCCCATCACGTAAGGATGGCCTTGAATGCGATGCCAGAAAGTACTGTCCACTTCTACTCCCTCGGCATCAGCAAACGCCCTGAATATCTCTAACAGAAAGCTTTTCATCATTTTCTTCGATAGATCGTCAGCTTCGATACACATTCTACGTATCTGTGGAAAAATCAAATGGAAAACGTAGCATCCGCAAGTCTTCTGGATCAAGAATGACTGAGGATCATCGAAGGCATCAGAAAATACTTCTTTAATGGCGTTCCAATAGTCAACTAGCAAGTCTGAAAGATTGGACGGTTCGTGTCTGATTTCGTCTCTCTCCGCAGGAGTCATTGTCTTCAATATCTGCGCAATAGAATCGGCAAACGAAGTCTGTCTGATGATATGTCGATCGTCTCTCGGTTCGCCAGGCAACTGAACTCTATCGAACCAAACTGAATCTTTTCGACATCGCAAGATGTCGACTATGGGTAAAGCCTCAGCCTGTAGAATCCTTGCCTCAGTCTCGTAGGGCGAAACCCTCCATTCCCCTTTTTGCGCGATAGTTTGATACAGGTGCCGTTGGACCAAGTCTGTAGATACGGACTTCTGCCGACTATTGACTATGAAGAACATTCGCATCTCATCGAATCTGCTCGAGAGATTAAGAATGCAAACTGGAACCGAGTAGCTCAGAAAGGACTGGCTCTTTGTCGCGGCCAACATTATTGCCATCAATCGATGTTGACCGTCTATAATCCAGAGCGGAAACGAAGATCTCGGTATTGAGAGAACGCCCAGCTCGCTATGACCATTGAGCTTGTTGGATGGAGTGAAATCCAATGAACCTCTAGCGTTCAGTACGACTGTGCCGGGAAAGGACCCTTCCTCCCCAGTGAGATACTTCACGGCCTTGGCAACTCTGCTCTCAGAGAGAGATCTTTGATAGCCTCCGACATTGTCTTCAGACCAAGTGTCGATCTTAACAATTTTCGCGAGGTCTCGCGCCAAAAATGTCGACACATAGAGTGTAATATCTTTTTGAAGAATCTTTATCGCAGTTATCTTGAGAGAGTTCAAGTTCTTACACTCAAGACAGCCAAAAAGGTGGGATGGGAATGTTCAATAGAAAATATTGTTGGTCATTCTGAAGGCTCAGGAAGATGTTCAAGGAACATTGTAGCTAGCGCTTTCATCCCTTTCATACTTGTACTCTTGGTCATGTCAGGGCCGTTCTTCTTGTCCCAGAAATCACTGTCAGTTTTGAAGCCGGTAGATTTCCCGACATCCTCGAACATATTGGCTAACGTTGCCCTGAAGCGCTCTGTCCTTTTTTCTGCCTTATCGCCGTGCGAAAGCTTCAGCAGTCTCAAGTAGATCATGTGAAGCGAGTAAGCTCCTGGAGTTCTCTGGACATTATAGTCTTGTGGGGAGGCAAATGCTTCTGGGAAGATTTCCTTTATCGCATTCCAATAGTCGATGAGCGGCTCGGCGAGAACTGCCGGTTTGTTCCTGATTTCATCGAGTTGGCCTGGAGTAAGTTCTTTCAATACGTAGGCTATTGAATCAGCTAGAGGTCTCTCCTTGATTACATGGTTTTTACCCTTTGCCTCATTGGGAGCTTGAACTCTACCCAGCCATGGTGATCGGGCGTCTGTACTCAGAGCTTTCACGATATCTAGGGCTTGAGCCGCTAAAACTCTTTGTTCTGGTTCGAAGCGCATGACTTTGTGAAGGCCCTCTTTTTCCATTGTACGGTATAGGTGATGCAGTGCCAAGTCAGTAGGTACACTCTTCTGTCTACTGTTCACAACGTAGAACATACGCATCTCATCGAATGTATTTCCAAGGTTGAATATTGACACCGGAAGTGGATAGTCAGCGAAATCCGGGTGTTCAGAGATAGCCCTCTCAATGCTCGCTCTTCTATGTTGTCCGTCAACAATCCACAGTGGGAGCGCTTCATCTGGTATAGTAAGTGAACCTCTGACTATGGATTTCTCTAGTTCTTCTTCGGCCTTGAACTTCAGAGGGCCCCGGACATTCACTAGAATCGAAGTAGGATAGAGTGCATCTTCTTCCAAGAGGTATTTTGTTGCTCTTTGCACTCTCGCGTCCGCAAGTGCGCGCTGGTAACCCTCTTGTCTGTCCTTGCTCCATCGATCTATGTCAGAGTGATCTATCAGGTCTTTGGCTTTCAGAACGGTCACATAGAGATCTTTCCCTTTCTGGCTTATCTTATATGCTTCCACTTTCATCATTTCAACTACCTCCATAGGCCTTTTATGTAAAAACGGCCTATTAAGTATTTCGGCCGTTCTATCTGTTAGGCCTTTTTGATACACACCTTAGCTATCTCCAATAAGACTGCATGAGACTGGAACTCTTGAGAGATCGGATAAGATGGGTTCCTACGTCGGCTAGGTTTCTCTTTAGGCGGGATATACTCTACTTCTTGTTATTAGAGGCCTAAGCTGGAATAGTCCTTGATTTTTCTCTGTTCCCATTCCCAGTAGGCTTTCCTCTCGCTTGGGCTGAGCTCTTTGTAAGGGAAGGTTCAGTGTGCTTGGATCCGACTCATAGCGCGTCAGACGATTAGTAGGCTATGACAACAGCTGAGCTTGAGAAACAGTAACGTCAACTACGTCCCAAGTCCTAGCGGTCAGCGCAACAGGAATTCCGACATTTGAAAGCTTCTTTTCTACGAAGTTGCTTGCTTGGCCCCAGGTCACTCTTGGTTCGGAGGGATGGTTCTCGCGCTTCAACACGAATACGTGAGCCTCGTCAGCACCTAAGATCTTTACACTCAAGCTAGCACCGGACAATGCTGGAGGTCAAACTTGTCCAGTTCAGAGTCGCGGACTAGGTTTGCCTCTATCTCCTCGACGAACTCATGTGTGAATCCGCGTGGTAGTCCTACGTTCTGGTCGATCATGTCGAGTGGGAGTGGAAGCCCAGTCGCGGGGTTGTGCGTCGCGATTAGATGTGGTAGAATCCTACTTACGTCTGTGCCGGACTTCACCTCGATGCAGAAAGGTTTCAACTGAATCGCTACTGGGGTTTGATCATGGCCGAGTAGTACGTTTGGTTATCAACAAGAAAGAACTTGTTTAGAAGATCATTGAAAGAGCTCTCAAGCTCCGTATTCTTGACAGTTGCATATTTGGAGTCGTAGAATTTGTTACCATAGATCTCTTTCCCCTGTCTGAGGGCTCTTTTTACCCATCCCAAGTCAAACCTGTCTTTGATTCCATACATTGGCATCTTGGAGAAAATTGGATCAAGACGTCGATATTCGTTTGTGAAGTCTTCGTAGAGTTTCTTGAAATCTTCACTCCATAAATCAGGGTGAAAACAAGGCCTATTATTACTTGATACTATAGTCATCTTGTCCTTGGATTTGCCCTGCCTTAGAAGGAAAGATTCGTTTGGCCCAAATCCCGCAACAATCATTGACCTGAGGTTCGGAAGACCTAAGCTTTTGAGATTGAAGTAGGAATTTAGATTCCAATTGAAAAGTTCGTCAGATTGCGTTCGACTTAGCAGCTTGAACTCTTCTGGGTTAGTTCCTTTTATCGAGGTTTCAATCGCCACTACAACTGACGGATTCTGATGGTGAAGTTTTTCAAGGTAGTCCTTGATAAGACTCGTATTTCCTTTTCCGACGTGAATTCCGTTGGTCTGGATTATGATTCCATTGTTAAACTTCTTGCTGTCAATCGAGCTGATGCTGAGGAGAACCTGAAACAGAAAATCTATGTACTCGTCGTTTAGAAGCGGTTCTCCGCCAAGAATTCGTAGCCAGTTGTAGGATTCATAGCTTCTTGGAGATGGGATTGACTTGAAGTCTGAGACTGCATCTTCCATAGTTCTCTTGCTCGTGACTGTTTTTCCTTTAAGAAATACGCTTGGCCACGAGTAACCTGATGCGAAGCATAATCCGCAGGCCAAGTTGCATCCTGCAAGTCTCAAGGCAAGTTCGTAAGGGGCTTTTCCGCATTTCTGGCGAGCGACAACTCTGTCATGTTTTCCTTCACGGTCGTAGCAGTCTTTCAGTAGGTCGAGATATATGACCAAGATCTCCACTACCTATGATTGAGGTTTGAGGAGCACGCTTTCGAGACAGTAGACTGTCAGTTTTGATTCTGAGCACAATCTTCCTTGGCTACAAGTCTTGCAAAGCTCTGATAGATTGACTCTTCCCATGTTGAGGGTTCCACGTTGCTCGTGAAGGCTGTAGAGAAGTTTCAGGTACTTGCCTTCAACTATTCTGGGAATCTCGTCGCGACGGGCGAGTCCATACCACTCATAGACGCCTTTGTCGCCTTTTGATGAATTACAGGTCCGGCAGGAAAGAATTGCGTTATCTGCGATATCAGGACCACCTCGACTTTTCGGGATGAGATGATCGATGGAAAGATCATCAGAACTTGTGCAGTAGATGCATACCTTCTCTCTTTCAAGGTCTCTGATGTACTCTCTTATGGAACTCGACCATTTAACACGCCCTGATTGAAGTTTCTTGAACATGCTCATTGTGAAACCATAGTCGCCAGTATGCCCAGAGGATCTAGTCATCAGCTTAGCATACTGCCAGAAGATCTCGTCTCTAACGGTCTTAACCGCCGAAGGCGGCAGAACTATCCCCCGAGTGTAATAGAAGAGAATATCTGTGGTCTATAACCCTATCTTAGTCACGCAAATATTCTATTGAATTTGGCATCGTATGTTTGATTATCACTCAGACTAATATGAAGCGATATCGAGGAAAAAGACTGTGAAAAGATATTCCGTAGAATTGCTCAAGAAGGAACATGGAGAATGGTTTGACCTCGGACTCAAGAGAGTTTTGGAAGGCGAAGTATACGCGTATAGGATTACTGACACCATTAGTGGGGAGTGGCTCCTTAATCTTAAGATATCAACTCAGGTCGGCAAAGCTGCGGTGGAGGCAGTTGCATCCGAAAGAACTAGTGTACTCCACGATCAGATCAAACGGAGAAGTATCACTTTTAACGCATGCAAGGACAGACAGTACCTTTACCATCCTCTAGGAATAGGACTGGTGGAAAAGGGCCGATTCAGATACAAGAGGGTTGATAAGTATGACGAGGTTCCTCAGGAAATCAAAGACAAGTTTACACTTAAGCTCTATGAAGAGGTTTCGCCTTCTGAGCCGTCAAGCAGTCTAAAGGGAAAGATAGTTGCTGTGATTAACAGAGAGCATTTGGAACAGATGGTTCTATTGTTCTTCTTAGAAAAGATACTACCTGTCTTTCCTGACGCTTCGGAGACTGGATAAGATAGCTTCTTACGTTAGCCAGATTTCCCTTAAGGAAGGACGTACGCTATTTCTTGTTGGTACAGGCATGAGCTGGAAAACTTCAATACTCCTTCAATATATTCGAGAACCGGCATGATCTGACTCACTTCTCTAGGCCGTATATCGAAGAGGGTATACGGTGGCTACATATATAATAAAACTACGTATATAGTAGAGAAACTATAGTAATACTTAAATAGCGCCCGATATATTTCACTACTTGAACTAAAGTGGTGAGATAGTAGTGAGATATATCCTGGATATTCCACCAGAACTCGTCGAGAAGATTAACGAATACTTGCGTTCTAAAAAATACAATTCTCTGCATGATTTCCTGATTACGGCAATACAAAACCAAGTGTACTACGAGTCGCGAGAGGAGGTGTCGGGATATGAAGTTCCTGTCATGACCTCATCATCAACAACAGCTCCGGTAGTTAACGCAATCCACCTGCTCAAGCTTTCTCCGCGTCTATCAGAGGTGAAGACAGTTCCTTTGAGCGATCTTCCACGGCATGATTATCTGTGGGGCCAATACAATCGTCTTTTTCCAGTCAAAATTGTAACGAGAGTCGCGTCAAATCTCTTGAGAATCAGCGGAACAGAACAAATTCCGCTACTAGAACTTCAAGAGAAATCTGCTGAGATTGCTAGAGATTTAGGCAAGGACATTGCACGTAAAGAAAGATCGATGGGCAGAAAGCGTGGAGAAATTATCTCAGCGGGCCTTCCAATTGGCAGAAAGCAGGAGAAGACCGAGTCTCGATTCAAGAATCAGTTTGTCGGGTACGTGGCAAGAATCAAGGTCGAAGGTGAGCATACTCCGGAGTTCAGGGTTGAAGGCGCTGCGCCAACTCTGAAGTTCCTCAGCTTTTCACTAGATGAAAAGAATACTGTTAATGTCGGAATCACAGATTCCGGCCTAAAGTTTTCTATTCTTCCAAATCCTGTCACTGAATCTCAGGACTATTCAGCGCCTTTTTCAACGGAAGAAATAGAATTCTTGCTCGAGCACATAGTTAGTGAAGTTCCCGGTGAAGCGAAGCTAATCCGCCTTATTCTTTCGGGCGTCAAGGAAGGAATTGCGACACCTGAGGGTTTGAATGAAAGAATCAACTCATTCAAGAAAGACAATGGAAAGAAATGGGAAGGAAACGAAGCAATTACAATGCGTGTTGGAGTTGTAAGCAGAGTTGGCGAACTTGGGTTGCTTGGTAGAAGAAAAGATGGAGTCAGGGTTACGTACGAGCTGACAGAACTTGGTGAGAAGTATCTCGCAAAACTTGGGGATTTATAATGGCATCAGACAGAGACCTAATCTATTGCGTCAACGACAACATGAACACACTTGACGACTGCAAGAAGATTTCCGACGTGGCAAATGATTCTGCCAGAAAAGTCAAAGAGCATATAATCAATATCAGTTCTAGACTGCGAGATAACAATTCTAAGATAGCCAGGATACTTTCCAAGTTTGTACTCGATGCCAGCGGGTGCTCAACGGGAAATAAGAGAGAATCCATCAATGACCAGAAATTATAATCCTTTTGCCAGAGGAAGGAGATTCGAGTATAGAACTCGAGACTATCTTAGGAAGTTAGGATGGTTTGTAATTAGGCAGCCAAGGTCTTCGTTTCCGGATCTTGTAGCATTTAGAGGTGGGTCAATACTTCTTGTTGAATGTAAGGTTGGTGGATGCATGTCGTCCACTGAGCGCAGACATATCGTTCGATTGGCTCGGTTACAAGTCCGAGGTACGCCTGTTCTAGCTTTTAGAAAAAGGCTGAACATAGCGCTAAGTAAGCTATCGGGTAAGTCAGCCAAATTCGATAGGTCCTTCGATCCACACTTTCAGAATTCGAGGAAGCCGCAATGTTAAATGTGTTGATTGAGCCAGGATCGTTTCGAGTTTTTCTAGTCTTCTATAGGAGTGGAATCGGATGCAAAAAATAGAGACTTGCTTGTCACGACTTTCGTCTATAACCACTGCAGCCGAGGTTCAGTCTTGGATTAGGGAGTTGGAGACTGAAGGATATCGCTGGGTCCCCGTAGGAGGTATATCGAACAACAGTGGAGCGATCGAAATTGGCGCAGACCCGGCGGAGTCACTCAACGAACGCATTACAAACGCCATCGACGCGGTTCTCGAGCGCGAGTGGCTGGAACATCACTATCAAGAACCGCAGCCCAACACTCCTCGCGAGGCCGCCGAGCGTTGGTTCAAGATTCCTAAAGGCCGGTTTTCGAATCTCTCTCCCGTAGACAGGCGAAAGCTCGCCCAACATATCCGGGTTACCTTACTGGAAAGTAACGTTGAGAACTCGCCGACCGTCCTGGTCGCCGACAAAGCCACCGGTCAGCACTGGTCTGATTTTCCAAAAACTCTGCTGAGTCTGCATCGGGACAACAAGATTGACAAGTACTTCCTGATGGGAGCTTATGGACAAGGTGGCGCCGCAGTCTACGCATTCAGCGAATATACTATCATAGTGTCCCGCCGCTGTCCAACGCTTCTTGACCCGGGGCAAGTGGACGAAGTCGGATGGACAATTGTCCGCTACAATCCCTTAGATGTGGAGCACAAGACTGGGCGCTACGAATATCTTGTTACACCTGAAGGCGCCATACCTCACTTCGATGCCGCTCTTGCGCCGGAGCAGTTCGAACCGGGCACCCAGATTAGAATGATACAGTATCAACTTCCAAGGCACTTCACGATCTTCACAGCTCCCCGCGGTAGTCTCTGGGCCTTGGCGAATATGGTGCTTTATGACCCTGTGCTTCCTTTCCTAATCGGTGATGAACGCTTTATTCGGTACAAAAAACTTCAGAACTTATCCGCTGTTCAGCGCACCCGCGTAATCATAGGCAATGCCAACCGCTTGCGAGAAAAGGCTGGGCCAAAAGCTAGAACAGAAGCCGAAGAAGAGGAGAAAGAGGAGGAAGAGGAGCTTCGTTATGACCAAGAACACACAATTGATTTGGGCGAGAATGGATTCGTGACTGTTCGGTACTGGATATTCAACTTCTCCAAAAGTAAAACATCGCCGGTCGATGCGTTTTCTGACGCGGACTCAGCCATCGCCGTCACGTTAAATGGCCAGCGTCAAGCCAAATTCGAACGGACTTACTTTCGAACACATCTCAATCTTCCCATCATGAAGGATTACATGCTCGTCCAGATAGATTGTGATCGTTTGAGCAAATCAGGGAAAAAGGCACTGTTCTCCAGCACTCGGGATCGTATTCGACAAGGCCCGTTCTTGGATTCACTCCTTGCCGAGATGAACGACATCATTTCGAAGGACCCTCATGTGCGTGCAATCGCGGCTGAGCTGCAAGAAGCCGCGTTGAAGAGCGCCTCAACGGAACAAAACCTTCGTCTATCACGCCAACTAGAAGAACTGATCAATGAGTGGGAAGTGAAAGGGAAGACGATTGAAGCGGGTTATCAGATGCTGCGCGACGAGGAAGGCACGCTGACGATCCTACGCCTGAAGCGAAAGGAGGAAGTTGAGGTTGAAGAGCAGCAAGAGGAAGAAGAAAAGCCGCCTCCGCCCCCACGCGAGTGGAAGGGAAAATATTTCCCCACCGAGTTCGATTTTGCAGCAACCTCTGATCCCTTACGCATTCCTCTCGGGAAACGATATACGCTTCTTTTTCGGAGCAACGCTCAGGATGATTGCCTTACCCGAGAACATGACCGAGGAGAAATCCACATTTCTATCAATCCCGGTCTGCTGATAGAAAGGTCGCGAGGTCAAATGCGAAGCGGACGAATAGCCATACGTCTGATTACCGCTGAAACGGCATCGCCTGACGCCAAAGTGCAGATCACAGCAACCCTCTCATTCCCAGGCCGGACACCGCTCGTCGCAACACGCGAATCAATCTTCGTTAAGCCAAGGAAGGGGGCGAAGAAACCGACTGAAGTTGAGGGACGCCCCAAATACCAAATTGTCCCAGTAGTAAAGGAGAACGACCACTGGAAGACGGATCAAGGAGAGCCGGTTCCCCTCAATTGGAACGAAGAGAGCGTTGCAGATGTCTCTCCTACTGGCAAGATTATTCTCATCTACGTCAGCATGTCGAACAGGGACTACGTCGACGCAATTCACAGGCGCAGCCTTAGCGAGGAGACAATTCACAGGTACAGTGACAGGTACAAAGTGGCCATCGCGTTCCATGCTTACCTTCAAAACCGTCAAGTGACGGAGATGGTCGAAACGCTAAAAACATCACCGCTAGAACAGACATTGCTGGCGGAACTTCAGAGGGCTGTTCGCACTGTCATCTTCACGACATTCGTGGCACCGGAGCAGGAAATTCTTTCGAGGGCTTGAACCCCAATTGCTCCGGACTAAAGAAACGAAATCTAGAACCATTTAGATAAGGTTCGTGGATCTCGAAAGCAAGCCATCGCCGTCCCAGCCTTTCTGCAGCTTCTCCGGTGGCATTGCTCCCGGCAAACGGGTCTAGAATTAAGTCGCCCTTTCGAGTCAAGAACCGGACGAAGAAGTCTGCAAGGGCGACCGGGTAGCGAGCTGGGTTCACCTCTATACGATACTGACGGCAATACCTCAGGTAAGGACTATTTGATTCAGTTGCGGGAAACGTAAGGAGATTGGGTGGAATGGAGCCTCGGTTTCTCTTTAGAAAGGCGCTTTTAGAAATATCGTGACCCGATGGACGGCGACCCGAGTTGTAATAGCCCCTTCTTAGTAGTTCCTTCATCTTCTTGCTGTACGGTTGGAGGACGCGCCGGTTACTCGCTCGAGTTTTGCCCTCTTGATCTTTACAGAACCACCACACCGGGTCGACAGCGTCCTTGACCCGAATTCTGCGGACCGTGACCCATTCGGCCGGGGTCGGGAGCTTGGCCCTGTTTGCCCAGTAGAAATCTTGGGCAAGTCGAAAGCGTGTTTTCTCGCATAGTTCAACTGCGAGTTTATAGTGGTATAGGGACTTGAGGGGGCGTCCGCGTACCCAAGTTCCACCGAGATGGATGACCAAACTGCCATCGGGACCTAGGACCTCATACATCTGTGAGGAGAATCGCATAAACCAGTCTATGTAAGAGTCTGGATCGATTCTATCGAAGTACGAACCATAGCGCTTCGGCCTAGTCAAAGCAAATGGTGGCGAGGTCAGTATCAACTGTACCGAACTGCGCCGGACCTTGCTAAGGAGATGAAGGGCATCACCCAGATAGGCCGCGCCTAGCATCGTTCGATAATAGGGAATTTCGCCTTCAACTAATTTTTCAAGTTGCGCCTTAGTTAGGACACGCATTGAACTATTGGACGAGGTTCGGTGATGCAGTTTCACATGCTGAGATGCAGGCCTAACCGTCATGATGGTTTCTCAACCATACACAACCATAGCCTTATTTATACGACTTTCGGTTGAAAATAGTTCCAGAGGATGCTCGATGGGAGAGAGCGAAATAGCATTCGTGAAAGTCCAGGCGCGTAAGGCTGGGAACCTCATGGTTACGATTCCTAGTGAAGTGCGAGAGCAGTTATCGATAAGGCCCAAGATGAAGCTGAAGGTGTTGGTGGACAAACAGAAGAAGAAAATCATCTACCAATTAACGACCTAGCAAGGATCTGGGAGGTTGAAGAGACCACTTGCAGTCAACGTAGTTCCAACATTTCGGCTCGTCTCGCATCACAACCACATATGGGGCAAGGTACAAGTAGGTTGTCGCTTTTCTTTTCGGGAGACTTGGCCCTTTTTGCATAAGGCATATAGTCCTTAAGGGTTATCTTGCGGACCCGGGACAATAAAGTTAGCCTCTAAAACTATCCCGAGTAGAAGAAGTAAGGCATCTCTATGAATTTCTCAACTAGCGCTGTTATACCTGAGCCAACCTCTTCAAAAAACCACTCGAACTCAGACAACTAGCCTTCGAACCACCTTCCCTTGTCACTAACCTTCTAAGGCCTACTTCCCAGATTGAATCTAGAACCTATGGAACTTAGGGTTTGGTAGTTGACCGTGTTTTACTCTTGGAGATTATGGCTTTGTCTTGGTCCAGACCATACCATTTTACTTCGTAGCCCAAGGCTTCAAGCATTTGGTTTGGTGCTCCTATGCCCATGCCTTGCATGAGCTCTATCACTTTCGAGAGGCTTGCTTCTCCAAGTTGGCTCAGTCTCCTATCGATATCATCCAGCTTCTTCTAAGAGACCAAGACATCACCGATCAGCCTATATCCTTTCACCGGAGCTGTCTGCAGCCTACGTCTAAGGGCTTCCTTCGACGTCTGAAGCTTTTCCGCCAACTCTTCCAAGGAAGCCACATCGCCCTGCAGCCTCAATTCAACATTCGCCAAAGATTCCACCTGCTCGGTTATGCTTTCCTCCTCCATGGCATTCAAGTAGTCGATGATAGGCTTGACTGGAACCTCTCTCTCATAGAATACGACTTCCATCCTCAACTCCTTGAGTCTTGAGCAACTCAACGTCTTGTCAACAGCTATGATCATATTCCTAGCTTGGATTTGTTTGAGCTTCTGAATCTTCCTGGTCAAGTAGTCCTCAGTCCAGAAG
>Ga0209725_1000779_pt1 | contig 18864 bp, 27 predicted proteins | sample I18A1metaG_FD_184145 | JGI IMG/M metagenome (GOLD analysis project Ga0209725, IMG submission 184145) | Lake sediment bacterial and archeal communities from Gulf of Boni, Indonesia to study Microbial Dark Matter (Phase II) - ​I18A1 metaG... | ecosystem: Environmental > Aquatic > Freshwater > Lake... | reverse complement strand
CACCTGTACACATGTGTACCACCGCATTTATAGGTTCCGCGTGTAGGATCCGCCCACCACAACCGAGAGACGGATCGAGCAGAGCCTTCTCGGTGCAGTGAGCCAAAGATCAGCTTAGAAAGCGTGACGCATTATCCGCCCCGGGGCGGGATTTGAACCCACGATCTCCCTCGCTTGAACGGCAGACGCGTAATGTGTCCTCCCTTTCTCTTTTCACGTTCTCAGTCAACGGATGACCCTCAAGCGGTCATGATGCGTCCCCCAAGATTAGGATGATCTTGCCGGTTGGTAGGGCAATCCCAACATTCTGAGAGGACAACGCGATTGATTATTTGTTTTCTCCTGAAGCCTAACGTCCGATGACAAATGTAATATAGCCTGACGGTCGCACTCTTTGTTTGGCTTCGGTTAATTCCCTGTCTCCCTGTATCGATTTCACTGATTTCTAGTGCGTCACAAAAGCGCCGAGGAGGGGCGCGATGACAATAGTACCCAAATGGAAAGGAGTGGTATCTTTCATGTCGGAAGAGAACAAGGAGCTTGAGCGCCGAATCTATGAGGAGATCTACAACAAGAAGAACATGGCCGCAATAGAGCAGTTCGTCGCCACAGACTGGGTCTGCCATCCGTGGCCTCCCGGAGTGCCGCCGGGCCTCGAAGGTATGAAGCAACAGGATACGCTGACGAAAAAGGCCTTCCCTGATATGCAAGTGAAGCTTGAGGACATCGTGGCCGAGGGAGACAAGGTGGCGTGTCGTTGGACGGCTACTGCGACGCATAAGGGTGAGTTCATGGGCATGCCAGCTACCGGTAAGCAAGTGACAATCACGGGTATCCATATCGATCGCATCGCCGGCGGCAAGATCGTGGAGACTTGGAACTACTCGGACATGATGGAGGTAATGCAGCAGCTAGGCATGAAGCCCCAAAAGTAGTCTTCATGCCTTCATGTTCCTTTGGCTAGGTGGACCTCGCTGCCTAAGAGACGCGCGATGATGGACGAATGTTGTGGAGTACGGCCTTTCGCGGGCCAGTCTTCTTGCCGACGCCAGCGAAGAGCCGATCAACTTCAACCTCCAGTGGAATAAACGGTAGCCGTCGAACCCGTCCATAGTTCGGCCTCTCAGACGGGTTGCGTTTCCAGCCGTAGAGCCTCGCCGAGAATGCGCCGCGAAGGAGCTCAAGATGCGTCTTGAAGGAGATGGCTATTTCTGGACAGCGATGTCAATGTAGGCTTCAGCGTCGTGGAGGATTCCTTCCAGCCCTCTATGACGGCCGCTCTTGGCTACAAGTCTGGGCCCTGACATCTTTCGTGCAAGATAGATGATGCGTTTGCCGACTATTCCGTCACCTTCGTCGGTCAGAACGGTCATCTGGTCGGACTCCTCGCTTTTCTTATCTTACCTCTTTCGACCATTCGCTTCACAGTTTCAAGGGTCGATCGGAACTCTAGGCCAAGAGCCTCTGCAATTTCGCTGGCAAAATGTGAACCTGGATGCTTTGACAAGTAACTATCAATTAATTCTTCAGCCTCTTTCCGAGAGAGGTCTCGGACGCTGACGGGTTCAGCCTCTCTAAGCTTGTCTCTGACAGCGTCTCTCGCGAAATCGGCTGCACTTCTATACATGCCTGCGCGTATCATCTCTTGGATCCTCTTATGTTCGACTCTCGTCAGTCTGACAGCGATTTGGTAGGCTTGCTCCTGCTCCGTTTTGGTCATGATTCTGGTCGTAACAGACTGGTACCAATCGGTATAATAGTTCTATGGCCTGCCGAGTCCGAGTTTGCTCGATGGTCATTGCACGAGGAACGAGAGTTCCCTAATACTTGAGACTGCGGAGGTTTTGTAAGGGAGCGCCGGGGTGGGATTTGAACCCCCGTAGTTCTTGTGCTTGGCCCGGTGAACACGGGGTGTTCGCCAGCGCTTCCTTCTCTTCAGAGTCACCGTTGCTGCAAAAACGGACCACTAGAGGGACAAATGGGCATTCTTGCACTAATGCGTTGGGAGCCTCTGCTCGCAAGGTGATGAATTCTATGGAAACGAGCTGAGTGCTTCGCGAAGCGTCAAGGCTATAGTCTAGGTGCGTTGAACGTCAGTCCGTTTGTTTCCTGCATGTGCTCAAACTGCCGTGAAGCCCTGACAAGGAACACGCACAAACCCTTAGAGTCGAGAACTGAGAATTGACTAGCGACTTCCTTGGGTTTTTCTGCGGGAGACTATTCGTTCATGTTTGAGCAGCAAACGGGACTCGCGAACTCGTCAACCCATCGCTTTTTGGAACAGTGTCAGAAGACCTGCGATGGAAGGAAGGAAAGATGAAGTGCTATGCGTCCCCGCTTCAGCACACGACTTGTTGCGCGTCAGGACGGGCTAGCTGAATCTCAGGTGGCTTCCCGCCGTAGGGGTTCCATCGACCCAGAGTATTCGATGATGACCGTCTGCAGCTCTCTAATGCCGGACGATGTTGGAAACGTAGTATCCACAAGTGTGGGATTCCGGGCAATGCAGCCCTGCGGACAAGGTGTTCCTAGAGGCGGTCACGTGACCTTTTCTTCTAGTCGAAGGTTCTCTGGGGAAATGTACATCACAGAACCATCCGTGTGTTTCGAGTATGAAGACATGCTAATACTCTTCCTGAATCGCGGCGCATCCAAGACTAACGTATGGTATTCTCCCTGCTCTCCGCACACGTCAAGCCCAGTCTTCCGGCTCAATTCGCGTAGGCGTGCAATCGAACTCCAAGAAAGTTCCAGCCCAAGCCAGTCCTCCGTGAACCAGGGCCTCTTGACGCAGGAGAAAACTGCCCTGAATCTGAGTGTTAGAAGTCGATTCAGTAGGTCAAGCCTGTCTCTGTGCCACAGGGGCCGTAGTAGATTCACACTGCAACGTGCGGTGCGATCCGCCATCCAATTCGTATCGTGACCAGCGATCTCGCTTATGTCACCCGTTACCAACGTGTCGATTCCATGCTCTTCCCTGAGAGAGGAGATTACCTTCTCGTAGCCTCGCTCGTAGGGCTCCTCAACAGCGATCACATAATGTGGGAGATCCATGGCCTGCGCTTGTAACCTCATCAAGCCGAGAGGATGGGCGAGAAATCTCTCCTGACTCGGCGCGAAAGTGACAAGACAGTTGATTCTACAGCCTGACATTTCCGCCTCATGGAGGGATAGGGAAGAATCTTTTCCGCCAGTCCACGAAACAGCCGCATTAGCGCAAACGCTTCCGCGCAGGTATCCATCCTTCCTGCGTGCCATCGCAGGCGACCCTTCACTGAGTCCCGAGAGCACGTCGCTCACAGGTTATGCCCATCTATCTACTGAGTGTCCGGGAGTACGTCGCAGTAGTAGAATCTGTCTTCACGGACCACGATCTCCCCCTTACGAACTGGGATTGGGTGACTGAAGTTTGGTCCTGCAGAGACGAAAGTATGGAACTCCCCGTTTTCACCACACGGATCGACTCCCGAAGGCAGATCTCTTAGAAGTGAATGGTCGAATGTTCGTCCGACGAAAGAGCCGTCGAGTTGCTTAGAGTCGACACAGGTGAGAATCGCTCGAAAGCCCGCATCGATGAAGCCTACAGCCAACTCCCGCGTATCTCTCTTCCAGATGGGAAAGATGGCTTCCATGCCTACTTGACTGAGCTTCTCCTCACGGTAACGTCGTATGTCCTCAAGGAAGATGTCCCCAAAAGCTACCGTGTTGACTCCGTGGGCGCACTCGCGTGTGAGCACTTCTCGCATCCTGGACTCGTACTGCTCGTTATTCGCTGCTTGAGGGATAGGAACCTTCACGAGCGGCAGACCGAGCGCCCTGGCCTGCTGATCAAGCAATGAGACTCTAACACCGTGCATGCTGATGCGGTCGTAGCCCTCCGTAACCGTCGTCAGCAAGGATTTGACCTCGTAACGAGGGTCACGCCGCAGTTCTCCGAGTGCTATTGCACTATCTTTGCCGCCGCTCCAGGAAAGAATCACAGTCCCAACCATCGAAGTTCCTTCCACAACGCTGATTCTCATTCAGACTCCGTGTGTCATCTCAGTATCCCGATTAGGTGTACAGGTTTCTCTACAAGCGCGGGGAGCTTTCTCACGCGTGGAAGAGGACAGGCGCATAGGATGACAGTGGCGGGGCCGGCTGACTTCCTAATGTCAATGTCTGGATGAGGTTTCGGAGTGAACTTGAGAGCGGAGTCTTCGGCGATTACCTGTGCCTCACGCAGCACGCCCTGTGATCCAACCGGAATAACTTCGTTTACCACGTCACCACTCAGAAGCGCATGTACATCTCTTGTGTCCGCAACCCTTCTCTTCTTCTCGGCCGGGACCACCTCGGCGCCAACGTGCGGAAGACCTATTGCGACTACTGCATCTCCTGACTTGCATCGCCCAATCCTCAGCGACGTGGAAGTGGTTGCTCCTAGAACAGTGACCCCAACCCCAGTCTGTCTGACACGAACATTCTTCTCCGTGCTATACGTCATAACGACTCGCGGGTCGAGCCTTGCATACTTTGCTTCGTCACGTATCCCTTTGATGATCTGCATGCCAGTCGGTCTTGGCTCAACTGCGAGCGTACTCGCAACGCATATCGGCTCTGCGCCTGCCGAGAGCGCCTCCATCAGCGCGACTCTGGCCGTGAATCTGCCCACGGTATAGCCGCTCACTTTGACCCTGTCTAGAGGTTTCGGACCAATCCCCCCACATGAGTCGCAACTCACGACGATGATTTCTCTGCCAAGGCTGAACGGGCGAATGTCCCTAGCTGTCTTGATCAGGCTAGGTCTGGGAGGGTTTCTTGTCAAGACCTGAGCCTTCCTCTCACACCTACGTAGGCCAATGCGGCAACCAACGCGTTCAATGTGGCCGCGACGAAAAGGAAGGGAAGAAATGCTAGAGCGGCACCCCAACCGAATGCGGGAACCACAACAACCACCAAGCCAGAATTGATCCCTATTCCAAAGGAAACTGCCACCAGATACCCCCATTTGTCATTGACTTGATTGACGAGACCCATTACGCCCCCGACTACAGTCATGCCCAGAGCGATGGGCAGATGGAGTATGCCAAGCGGGAAACCGTTGATTACTGAGGTTATGATGTGGCCGATTCCGCTGACCAAGGCGCCATCTAGCGGGCCGAAATACAGCGCGGCGAAGAAGCCTGGCGAAGAATCGAAGGCAACTGTCTGGATAGGACTCGGAGGATGGATAAAGGAACCAATGACCGAGAGGGCCGAGAGCACCGAGATACGAGCAAGCCGATACGTCCTCGGTACTCCTCTAGATAGTGACGTCTCACTGGTGTCCGCTTCTCCGACGTTCATGAAACGTTTCCTTGCAGCCTCCAATTCTACGGAAGTGTTCACGTTAGTGGCAAACTCCTCCGAGCTTGTGACAAGCACAGCTTGGGCTAGCTCAGGCCTGTCTATCATCCTCCCATCAATGATGTTCAGCCCGATCGGTACGAGCTTCATTCCATCTATTTGGAAGACGTAGTCTGGTTCCGAGCCGAGTCTCTTGTAGACTTCGACCGGAGCCATGACTGCCAAGGATGGTTTGCCGGAGGACCTGTACTTCTCAACGGCCCCATCCACGATTTCACTTGTGATGAAAGGTAAGTCTGCGGCCACTGTTAGGATGTCACAGGCGCCGAGTTTCCTGATTGCATACCGCATATCAGATACGTAGCCCTCTCCCGGCGTCTGTATGACCTCGATGCTCAGCTCATTCGCTTTGCGGGCCGTGTCAGGTGTGTTCCTGGTGACAGCTATTGCGATTCGATCCACTATCTTTGACTGCTTCAAGGCCTCTACAACGTGCTCGATCATAGGTCTGCCACCGACTTCTAGCAGCGGTTTCTCGGTCGTGACATTCATTCGCGTGCCTTTGCCGCCAGCCATTATGAGCGCAATTACCGCCAATTCGGGATCACCAAGATGGCAAGCAGCGAAACAAGCCGAACCAACTCATTTGTCGCACCCATTACATCGCCCGTGATTCCGCCGAACTCCCTCTTTGAGACTAGAAGCATCATCGCAGCAACCAGTGCTCCAGCAAGCATGGGGACCAAACCAATGATCTGCAAAGCTGCAAGCGAAATCGCCAGAGCGACGAAAAATGCGACGCCTAGGCGCACTGACCGCCATCTTCCATGCATGGCTTGAACAAATGGCGTGCTCAGTCCCTCATGGGCCGAGTTGCCAGCCCATGCTTGGAGCACGATCGCGAATTTACTTGACGCCTCTGACGCGATGAGGCTCTGGATGACGATACTACGATTGAGAGCAGCCATGCTGAAGGCTGTTGAAGATAAGACCACCAGCCCGAGACAAAGGCCTCCTGCCCCTGTCTGAGGGTCACGCATCACCCGCACCTTGTCCTCGGGTGATCCGAGCATCATCATCGCATCTCCGAAATCGAGTAGCCCGTCAGCGTGATGAACGCCGGTGAGTAACAGAATGAACCCTAATCCAATCATCCCGACTATCAGAGAAGGCAGAAAAGCCTCAAGGCCCCAGACCAGCACGCCGGTTGCTAGACCGATCAGTGCTCCGATGATTGGAAAGGAGGGCATGTAGTTAGCGGCTTGTGCAATCCCGTCCTCATCCATCCCAACTGGAATAATCGTCAGGAATCCCAGCGTATTCTTCAAGCCGTTGAGTATGCCCAACCAAGGTCATTCCATGCTCTGCCTTAGAGCTCGGGAATACATGTTTGATGAACACCCGGCAACTAACCCGCCGACGGCGTCGTTTGTGATCGGCCCCAACTTGCTTAGGATCCCTGGCTTGTTCTGATCAAATCTGATGAACTCGAAGATGCCTCTAGCGCCGGCGATGTAGTTTGCGATCGTCATTCCTAGAAGTTCATCCGCCACCAATCCTGGGCGGCCTGAAAACCTCTCGCGTGTCAGTCCCGGGACAAGCCCCGCTCTAGCGTCTTCTTCAGCTCTATAGCATGCAACAACCATGCAGGAGACGTTCACATCAGACAGGGCATCGTTGAACTCTTCGGTGATTATCCTAGAGGCTTCCTCTTTGGTTTCTACACCTGGGTGAGGAACGAATAGCCCCATCGAAGTCTCGATCAAGTCGTTGAGGGCTATCCCTCTCTCCTCGAGGTACTGGAGGAGTGCGGGCTTTGCGGTTTTCTGGGTCGGTTTGGGCTGTGACAGTTTGGCCACCGTGAGTGTTATCTGGTTGGATTATCCATCCAATATAACACTAGCGGAGGGAACGCGCGACGCTTCGTTCAAGCGAGGCATGCCTCGTGTCGGCATTGATAGCTGTTGGCGTCGCAACTAGGATCGGACTCGAACGGGTCGCTCTGGGGCTTCCGGTCCCGCTGTACGGCGTCTTGGTCAAGGTTGGCTTGACGGAAACGCTGGCCTTTGTCAGCGGTTTCGTCTTCGGCCCCGTGATGGGGTTCCTGTCTGGCGCTCTGATCATAGTCATCTCAGACCTTTTCACGATCCCTGGGTTCTGGACGCCATTCATCGCGGCAATAATAGGTATCTTCGGAATGGGCGGCTCACTGGCTCGCCGTGCTCACGGCGAACGAAGCGTCTTTACGCTGGGCGCTTTCGCTGCGCTGCTCACCGTTCTCAGCGAAGTTCTCCAGAACGCCTGGTTTGCATGGGCTTTCAACATCCCCATAGTGGTCGCGCTAACGACGGCCATTCCAAGCATAGTGACGGCTCTCGTGAATAACACGATTCTGATAACTACTCTGGGGCTCAAGGTCATTAGACTGATCCAGAACAGTATACCCACAGCGCCCGGTGGCGCAAATGCGCGAGAAGCTGAGGGTTCTAGCGGTACTCAAAGAGTTGGCAGGAGAGAAAGCGGCCGGACCTAGGCCCTTATTCACGCAGCTCGACCTGGCGAGAGCCATCGAAATCATCGGGACGAAACGGATCGGCAGAAACAAGCTATCTGAGAGACTCGGCCTAGGCGAGGGAACCACCCGGACCCTAATTGACCGCCTTCTGGATGCTCGGCTGATTGCGATCTCAAAGTTGGGATGCCAGCTAACAAGAAGTGGGCAATCTATCCTCAATGAACTGAACATGAGGCTTGGCATAAGAGCGAAAGTCTCCCGAAGCTCAGTAACAGTCGGCACCTACAACTTCGGGATTCTTGTGAAAGAAGCCGCAAATAGGATCACGAGTGGAATCGAACAGAGAGATGCCGCAGTGAGAGCTGGAGCGGATGGAGCCGTAACATTCGTAGTTAAGCATGGAAGACTCGTTATGCCTCCTGCAGCCGAACCAATAATGAGAGGACAGGAGGATGCCGCCAACAAGATTCAGGAAGCATTTCGGCCGCAAGAGAATGATGCCATAATTATTGCAGGTGCAGAGAGCGAGCAGAACGCGGAAGAAGGCGCAAGAGCAGCCGCATGGACTCTATTACAATAATGGAATGAATCCCTCCACCTAGTTCCCACTTCTTCTAGGAGCCTACCTTATGTGGCAAACCACCCAAGGGGGTAAGGGCGTGGCTAAGATACGGCTCGCTCAACTTGATCTTCTGTCAGCTTTGTTTTTCGGAATTCACTCAATTTGGTGTAGGCTGGGTACGTCTTGGCGGATTCTGGCTGGAGCAGGTTCGCGTGTCTCGCTATTGATTTCAGCGCCTGAATGCAATACTTGAGGGTTGAGTGTCTGTATCCGAGCCGAAAGCGCCGGGGGTGGGATTTGAACCCCCCGTAGTTCTTGTGCTTGGCCCAGTGAACACAGGGTGTTCGCCAGTGCTTCTAGACTCTTCAGAGCCATCGTTGCTGCACAAACGGGCCACTAGAGGGACAATGGCTATTCTTACACTAATGCTTTGGGGGCCAGAGTTGGCCGAAGTTGCCAGTCTTGAAAGCTCAATCTAGTTGGTAGAAGCAAGTGTTACGGTGTTCTAGTGCCTGTTCTCAGCTTGAAACTTGGGATGGTTATGCCTACCAGCTCGTTCTCTCTGAACCGGTAGATGACATCATTCACTTCCTCGCTATCATCCGCCGGTTGAGGTTTGCCGAAGCTTATGTAGAGCACGTCAGCCTCTCCGTCGTAGCTGATGTCCAGCTCCCTATCTTTCGGAATATTGACGGCGATCACTTCTTTCGCCATATCACCCCACCCTTGATCAAGCTCGCCACGCCGGAACCAATGCGCGCCGTAATGATAAACCCATCCTCTGGGCTGACTTCACGGTATACGACAACGACGTATCTTGCTCCCATAGGTAGGTCAATCGACAACCTGACCGCCTTCAGTTCGCCGTGAAGACCTTTGGCGAGGAAATCCGGATCCTTCACAGCCTCAAGAACACGGTCGCGATGTAGTTCAATCTCGGGATGCCTTGCGACAATGTGGCGCCATCTCTCTTCCGTCAGCCTTATCCGAACGCGGTTCACCGACTCCACAACAGAAGTCGTCATCGCAAGTCATCACTCCGTAACCGGCGAATCGCCATGCAAGCAATCGCCCCTTCTCATCAATGCCACGCGCTAGATTATCTCTTTGCCCAGGGGATCTGCCGAGAGAAATGACCCCTCACCTATCCAGTAGAACCCTTGAGCGTTAGTTCAGGCGCCGGGGGCCAGGTACAAACCCGCGTTTAAAAGTGTCAACTGAGCAGTTCTTGAGCAGATTCTTGGCTGAAAAAGAGCTACGAATCAACAGTAGGTGGGCTCAAAATCAGCTGGAAGAGGCGGTCTAGGAAGGAGTCTGGAGAGAGCGCCGTACTGAAGCTTCAACACGCGCTATCCACGCGTTGGAAATGCTTGGCTGAGACGACTATCACGACTTGTCCAGTACCGTAACCAATCATTTCTTCGAAATCATGTATCCCTATGCCTGTGCTCTGCGGCCTCCGCCACAGGGGATCGTGGATGAAGACCTTGTTCGAATCATGGCCTTTCACGACTATCCAGTGAGGAACGTCTTCTCGATGAAGGGACTTCGCGTTGACTAGGATTATTGGAACTTCCCTATTCCTGAGAGCTGAAAAGATCTCTCCAACGGTGACCTGGCGGCGTTCTTCCTTCACATCTAATGCTAATGCTCTCTTCTGCATGTCTCGAAAGAAAAACTCGAGGACCTTACGATCGGCGTCGAGTGACATCTTGAGAATCTTCTCCTTGAACGGAATATCATCCACGCTAGCTACTATTCGGGCACCGAAACCTCGCTTGGCGGCGGAGTATGCTAGACCACGTCCGCATGTTGCCCAGTCCTCGACCAGGTTCGCTTCACGCCAGACATCGATCTCCAGATCTCTTGTGAGCTTCTAGCTAGGATCGAAGTATTTCATAGCCATCATCAGGCAGGCTGCACCGCACGTAAACTCTTGCATCTGCCTGTGAAAGGGTACGTCGAGCATGACCCGCGCATGACCGCCTCGTGTTGGGCGAACCAAGAGATTCTACACCTTGCACGTCCCGGCCTTGGTAGGCGCCATCAAGATTGTCGCTTTTGTTGCGAGGAATGCACCAAAGGGCTTGAAGATTCTTCCTAGCTGGTCGTCAGTCCGATAGAGAACCTGAAGCAGCCTTTTTGGCATCCATTCCAGAGCGAAGCTGGTCGACTGCCACTCTGTGGCACCAACTAGCGTCCTCAGCTCGAAGGGAGTGTGGAAGATCGCGTGTCGGTAAGCGGACTCAATGAAGAGCGACTTGATCTTCTTGCCTATTCCGTACGGGCTCCACTTGTTTAGAGTACCAACGATCACTCGGCCGGTCTGGTTGGTCGTCCTTCTCATTTCTTCTATGACGGCTCCTGGAAAAGGAATGAAGCACAGAGCCAGGATCGAGACTGAAAGATCAAAGACGCCACCTCTGAAAGGCAACGCACTAGCCTCAGCCAACACAACTTGCAGGTCTACTCGCAGCTTCTTGGATCGTTCTTTTGCCACCGCCACCATTGGCAGCTGCGCATCCACGCCAACAACGTAAGCCTCCATCCCGGCAAGCATGATAGAGTAATTTCCTGTCCCGCAGCCAACATCCAATATCAGTTTGCCATTCACTTCTGGCAGAAGCTTAGAGACTAGGTTCTTCTCAAGCCGGTCAGCATATCTGCCGAAAGCCGTCTCATACCAAGCATCATACATCTCGGGTGAATGGAACACGCCGCAGCCTCACCACCTTTCGGCTCTTCCTACAGCCCAATGAATGAACCTGAAAGTACAAGTTGAGCCAACATAGTGAACCCCAACTGGAGCTGGACTCGATGCATCGTCCTCACTGACCAGACGTGCGACTTCTTTGAAGGAACTATTCTATAGTGATCGCTTTGCCGATGCATTTCCCAACGCAATCTCCACATCCATAGCAGTACCGTTCCTCAAGGACAGCTGGGCTGCCAGGTTCCAGCCTGAAGATGGCCTTGGTCGGGCATGTCTCTTCTGCGGGGCACTGTTGGCATCGCAGACAGTTACTCGGATCAATGACGGCCTTCAATTCATTTTGCCAGCAGCAGAATCTCCAGTAGAAAGCTGACCTCTCACCCTCTCCACGATCAATCTCGAAGCCCTTGCTATCTCCTCGCCGCTTGTCGACCTTCCCACACTCAGACGTATAGCTCCAAGAGCCAAGTCACGATCCAGCCCCATGGCCAAGAGGACGGGTGAAGGGTCCACGGACCCCGAATGGCAAGCTGAACCGGTTGACGCGGCAATCTCCGGCAATCGTTCTAGTAGAATCTCGCCAACGATACCTCTGATGCTCATGTTCAGAGTGTTTGGCAGTCTCCTCTCGGGGTGACCGTTAAGCTTCACTTGGTCCTGTCCTAAACCGTCAAGCAAGGCATCGTGGAGCCTATCACGCAGCCTCGTTGTCCTCTCACCGTATCTAGGAAGCTGCTCTTTGGCTAGTTCGCACGCCTTTCCTAAGCCTACTATGTAGGGAACGTTCTCCGTTCCCGCTCGTCTTCCGTTTTCATGTCCAGCTCCGTGAATGAAGCTGTCGAGTTTGGTTCCGTCTCGAACATAGAGGGCGCCGACTCCCTTCGGAGCGTACAGCTTGTGGCCTGCGATGGTTAGCAGGTCAACTCTCAGATCATCGATGTCTACAGGTATCTTACCGCACGATTGCGCGGCATCCGTATGAACGGTGATGCCTCTCTCATGCGCCATGTCTCCAATCTCATCGATAGGCTCGATCGTACCAACCTCATTGTTTGCGTGCATGATCGTGATGAGAACAGTCTCTTCTGTGATTGCCTTCTCGACGCTTGCAGGATCTACCGTTCCGTAGCTGTCAACCGGCAGGTACGTGGCTCTGCATCCGAATCTCTCTTCGAGGTAGCGGCATGTGTTCAGGACAGCAGGGTGCTCGATCTGAGAGGTGATGATATGCTTCTTCTCTTTGCCACTTGCTAGAATCGTTCCTACTATCGCATGATTGTCGCTCTCTGTGCCTCCACTGGTGAAGACGATTTCTTCAGGTTTGGCGCCTATGAGTTGCGCCACTCGAGTCCTCGCATGTTCCACCGCTTCCTTGGACTGCCACCCGTACACGTGACTGCTTGATGGGTTGCCGAAATATGCTCCTAAGTAGGGTAGCATCGCTTTCGTGACGGCGTGATCTACGGGCGTTGTGGCATTATAGTCCAGGTAGATCGGTTTCTTCTTGCGCGACATACCATGTTCAGCTGACCAGTGTACAGCTATTCGCAAAAATGGAAGGCTGCTAGGGTCTTGGTTAGAATTCCTTCACTTGAATGAACTCTCCATGCCAGCTGTGGTACCACACTTGCCCGCTGTAGCCGTTGACGCTGAGCATCCCGTAGATCTTGCCGTTCTGCGTGATGTGGATTGTGTAGTAGCCGTAGAAGACGTCAGGTTCTTCAGTCGAAGCGCCAGGCAAGAATGTTTTCAAGTAATTCTCAGCAATCGTCGCGGCCTGCTGCTTGGTTACGGGCATGTTTGCGGTCGGTGGTCCACGCTGGTTTCCCATCATGCTTCCACCCATCATTCCGGGGCCCATCCCCCAGCCTCCCATTCCGTTCATCATGCCGTACTTAGTATTCCACATCATGTTAGGTCCGTACTCGGGAAAGGTTCGTCCAGTGTACGGGTCTATGAGCATCTCGAAGGCCCGAACTCCAGTGCTCTTCTCATAATAAATGACATAGAAGTTGTTCTGGAACTCCATGATCTCATCAATAGCCAAGTCAGGATTACCCGAGGAAGCCAAGTACGTCTGTGCTATCTTCGTTGCCTGGTCAATCGTTATTCGCGGTCCAGTGGGATTCACGTTGTAGCCTCCCATCATTCCACCCATCATGCCTCCGCCCATCATACCCCCCATGGGACCCCAGCCAGTGTAGGTTTGAGGTTGATTCGCGAAGAATGCAGCGGAGACCACCAAGCCAAACACACCGGTCAACACGAGCGCGATTCCAATTGCTCTTCTTACACTGTTCATTCCATTCAAGTCCTCCGAGTCTAAGACTCGAGATCCCGTTTCATCTTCGTGTACTGCTCGGATGTTATCTCGCCGCGAGCGTACCGTTCCTTCAGTATCCGAAGAGCTTCATTCTCTGTATGTCCAGCTGAAGCGCCCTGGCTTCCATGGCCGGAAAGCAGGTAGTAGACCGCTAGAACCACTAGAACCACAAAAGCCAGTGGAACAATAAACATGAATGGCCACCATCCAAAGCCGAAACCCATCATTCCTCCCATGAACCCTCCGAAGCCCATCATGAGCATAGGCCCGAGAAGCACTACTGCCAAGAAAGCGACTATGATGACTAGCCAGCTCTGATCTCTCTCGCTGCTCATCCTCTCAAACCTCTCACAACGGCGCTTGCAGGTAATCACCTGTGATGGTGAGAAGCCTCATGCTCCTCCAGGAGGATCCTCCTCATCTCCTCATACTGATCCTTCGTGATTTCTCCCAGAGCGAATCTTCTCTTCAATATCTCCAGTGGCGTCTCATCATGGGACATGTGTTCCATGTCATGCATCATTCCCATACACATGCACATACTGTATGCCACATCCGAGTGAAGTTGTGATTGCCGAAACATATAAATATATTCGCTTTTAATTTCCAATTCGAATTCGAATGTCCCACTCTTTGGAAGCAGATGCAAAGATCTTCGAGCTTCATGCTGCGCTATGTCAGACCCTGGCCAATCCCGTTAGGCTTCGCATCTTGGCGGTATTGAGAGATGGGGAGAAGTCTGTCAATGAACTTGCCCGCGAGCTGGGCGTACCCCAGGCCAACATCTCCCAGCATCTATCGGTACTCAGAGATAGAAATGTGCTCTCCACGCGAAGGGAAGGAGTCAGTATCTACTACAGGATCGCTTACCCAAAGATAGTGAAGGCCGGTGATCTCATCCGCGAGGTCCTGTTCGAGCAGATGGCCGAGAGCCGCCTGCTCGTCCAACGACTCGGAAAGTCCGGAAGGTGAAGAATGAATGTTGCCAGAGACAAATGGAGAAAGCAGCGGAAGAGTTGTTCAAGCAAGCGAGCTCGTAAGCATGATCGATTCTTCATCTCCAAAAAGCACCTCCTAGGGCAAGACTTGGTTATTGTGGCGGAGATTGCTTCAGTTTGGCTCATCACATCCTGATACTGGGCGGCGGCGTTGGCGGCCTAGTAGTGAGTAACGTTCTAGCAAAGAAGGTGAAGGATCGGGCGAGAATTACAGTCATTGACCGTAAGAGCAAGTTTGAGTTTGCCCCATCCTTTCCTTGGTTGATGGTAGGTGCAAGGAAAACCGAGCAGGTTCAACGCGCCCTCAGCCAATTAACAAAACGAGGCATTGAATTCGTGCAGGACGAGGTAACTGGAATCTCACCGCGCGATCACCTGGTCAAGACGAAGACGAATAGTCTTGAGTACGACTACTTGGTGGTTGCGTTAGGCGCAGAATATAGTTATCAAACAATCGCCGGTTTCGAGAGGGCAAATCACAACTACGACCTTGGATCCGCCGTTCGGTTGAGAGATGAGCTTGGGAAGTTTAACGGAGGTAGAATGGCCGTTGGAGTGGCGAGGACTCCCTTCAAGTGTCCAGCAGCGCCCTATGAGGCGGCGCTGCTCATCGATTATCAACTGAGAAAACGGCAGATCCGTGGAAAGACCTCATTCACTTTCTTCACGCCCGAAGCCCAACCGCTTCCATCGGCAGGACCCGAGATCGGCGGCAAGATTCTGCCATTATTCAGGGATCGTGGGATCGAGTGGAATCCTAAGGAGAAACTGGTCAAAATCCAAGATGGAGCTTGTGCTTTCGAGAGCGGGAAGACAATAGATTTTGACCTAGTGTTCTGCGTCCCACCGCACAAAGCTCCCGAGCCTGTGATTGCTGCAGGACTGACGGACCAAACAGGATGGATTCCTGTCGAGGCACGCACCATGGAGACCACGCAGCAGGATATTTACGCGCTTGGCGATGTGGCTTCTATTTCCACGCCACACGGCTATGGTCCATTCCTACCAAGAGCAGGCGTATTCGCCCATGGACAGGCTGAGACGCTGGCAAAGAATCTGGCAATGAAAATAGAGGGCAGGCAACCCTCAGAGAAATGGGATGGGAAGGGAGCGTGCTTCTTGGAGACTGGTTACGGCAAAGCCGCTTACGTATCAGGCAGCTTCCTAGCCCAGCCGAGACCTCAGCTCAGCTTCAAGACGCCAAGCCGCATATGGCATCTGGGAAAAGTGCTCTGGGAGAAGTATTGGCTCTGGAAATACTTCTAGCCCTCAAGGCAGGCCAGGCGGAGGCTTGACCCATGGAAAAAACGAAGCGATCTATAGCCAATAACCTTCGAATAGAGAGAGACATCACCTTGAGATTGACTGCAAAGAGTCGAGACGTCGCGACAGCGCTGGGGCTCGTAGGTTCGGCAGCGGCGGCTGCGGCCCTTTTCGTGGGAGTGAGTCATTCTCTTGCGATAGCGGCGGCTGGGAGGATTGCGAACGGGGAGTTGACGATCCTGGAGGGCAACTGGGGGTTGGTTGCGGCGTCCATTGCAGTATTTCTCGCGTTCTTTGCGCTGATTCCTGTGAGGTTAAAGAAGGACTGGAGGTCGCATGGGGTCTATGTAGCCTTCGTCGTCTCCCTCTTTGCTGAGATGTTTGGTTTTCCGCTGAGCGTATACTTCCTTTCATGGATACTGGGAATGCCGCTCCTCGAAAAGGATTTCATGCTATACATGTTAGGAATTGGAATGCCGGTAGGTTCTCTGGTAACCTTCTTTGGAGTTCTACTGATCATTCTGGGTTGGAGGGAGATCTATCGAGCCAAGGGCGAACTTGCTACACGAGGCGTGTATAGGTATCTGAGGCATCCACAGTACCTAGGAATAATTCTAGTTGCCGGAGGTTGGCTAGTCCACTGGCCGACCATTCCAGGCGCTATATTGTGGCCCTTGCTACTGATCCTCTATCACCATCTATCAAAACGGGACGACAAGTATCTCGCTGAAACGTTTGGAAAACAATACTCCGAGTACGCTCAGAAGACTCCTATGCTATTTCCCCGATGGCGACCTCGGAGTGAGAAGGTGCTCTAGATGGCTGCCATCAAACACTTACGAATACTGCTATCCTCGAAACCCCATGGCTACGAGAGCATGGACACCACTGTCAAGATAGCTGTAACAGCCCCCAGCATAGAGGATCAAGTCAACATATTCGCTTATGGCGACGGAGTCCACGCGTTCACGGCTCGACAGAAACCGCTTACGGGGTTGGAGGATCGCAGAGTCTAGGTGGGTTCATCTTGGCAAGGATATTGTTCATTGTGAACGATCCCCCGTACGGGACTGAACGCGCGTATAACGCTCTTCGCCTCGCCCTCAACGTCATGAAGAAAGACCCGTCCGCGGAGCTGCGCATGTTTTTGGTCGGCGACGCTGCCTCGTGCGCCAAGTCAGGACAGCGCGTGCCGCAAGGCTACTACAACATCGAGACCATGCTGAAGGCTCTTGGGCAGGGCGGTTGCAAAGTTGGAGTATGCGGCACCTGCATGGACGCCCGCGGCCTCAAGGACACAGATCTTGTCGAGGGCACTCGACGCAGCTCCCTCAACGAGATGACCGAATGGACCCTGTGGGCGGACAAAGCGCTGGTCTTCTGATCTTCTTCCTGGAACGCCTCGGGCCTGAGTACCGCAGTCGAAGCTTCTGTCAGCTTTGCTTTTCGGGATTCGCTCATCTCAGCGCAGGCCAGGTACGCCTTCGCGGATTCAGGCTGGAGCAGGTTCGCGTGCCTCGCGATGGACTTCAGCGCCTGAATGCAGTACCTGACGGTTGAGCGTCTGTATCCCTGCTTGCGCATCCACAAGCCGAAGCTGATGATGTAAGAGAGCGTGGCGGCTTCGATGGGTTGGATATGTCGAGTTTCGATACAGGGGGTGGAGCAAAAAGCGCCGGGGGTGGGATTTGAACCCACGAGGCCCAGAGGGCCATCGGCTTAGCAAGCCGACGCCTTACCTGGCTGCCCAAGACGCTCCTCGCGTGTTTCTAGGCAACCCCGGCATTCAAGCAAGCCTGAGCGATAGCGGAGACTGATAATGCTTCCGAAAACGCTCATAGCACGTCGCGGTTCCGCCTTCTTCCTTTTTTGCCCTCAACTCTTCTCGTACCGAGTTGGCCGCGGATGATTGCCTAATCAACTTTTGAGGTAGTCCTGCAAGATCTTGAGGCCGTCGCTATCGTTGACTTGGTAGACTGTATCTCCAGTAGCGAGATCCTTTGCGATTTTGGCGACAGGAGCCAAGCCGACGGAGGTTCTGAGCCTCCTCCAACCGTGCGGGTGCTTTGTGACCACATGCGTGACGCCATCCCAGATCATCTCGGCTAGACTTCTGGGAAGTTTTGATGCCAGCGAGCCTGACTTGGCGACGGTGTAGCCCAGCTCTCCCGAGGCCTTGCGGAGTTTCTCGATGTGGACCGGGTCTCTTAGGACGACCCAGAGTTCCTTTCCCCACGGAAATTGCACGATGTCGACATCTTTGATTCCGGGGAGCCATCTGAGCTCAGACGCCACTGGCTCGGGGTCGGCGATCATGCCTGTGCGAAACAATCGATCAGAAACAAAAGGGTTTCCAAGGTGGCTGAGGCGAGGCTTACCGTGTGCTCGAGCGTCCCCGGATCAGCTCCAACCTCTTGGAGAGACGATCCGGCTGACCATATTTTTGTTCGCTTCATGGTAGGCCTTTGCCAACTCACGTGCCACGCTTTGGCTCAGGCCGCTCTGGAGGAGCTGGTCCTCGAAGGCGCCGGCAGCTCGGCGTAAGTGGGTTCTCATCTGGAGCGGGAGCAAAAGAAGCGGAAACATCCTGAGTACGTAATAGCACGTCCGCATGATTGCCGTCAGTGAAACCATATTCTGCTCCTCTCCTGACGTTACCGTTCTTTAGCGCTATTCTTTCTCGAGCTCGCGCTTGATCTTCTCTCTCAGCGTCTTTTCGAATTCCTCTCCGCGCTCGTACTTTCGCGCCTCTTTGACGACATCGCCGATCTTGGTGAAGATGCTCACGTACTCCTGGGTCATGCGTAGCGCCACGTCGTCTGGAAGCCCGCCGGCCTTCAGCTCATTGTAGTAGGCCGCGGCTGCCTTTGCCATATTTCGCGCTGAGTCTTCTGAGAAGACCGCGTTGACGAGCCCTTTGATGAGTCCTGGTACTTTGTCGGAGACGACGGACAGAATCTCGGCCACCTCTTCGGGGCTGTCGTGTCTGCGTTTCTTTTCGTCATCCATTCCCATTCACCTCATGTCCTTCATCGTTCACATCACGAACTTGGTCACTCCTGATAGGTATTCTGTGCAAAAGTGACCAGTCAACCTGTCAAGTGGTCACTCCACGAGCGTGTAGACAGTACCACGGCCCTTCTGTGCCCTAACGATTTCCTC
>Ga0209725_1000778_pt1 | contig 18869 bp, 19 predicted proteins | sample I18A1metaG_FD_184145 | JGI IMG/M metagenome (GOLD analysis project Ga0209725, IMG submission 184145) | Lake sediment bacterial and archeal communities from Gulf of Boni, Indonesia to study Microbial Dark Matter (Phase II) - ​I18A1 metaG... | ecosystem: Environmental > Aquatic > Freshwater > Lake... | reverse complement strand
GAGTAGTAGTTGTCTTGAGTTCCTCTCATATAGGAAAATCTGCTGCGTCTTCACGTAGTGCTCTCAGACGCTTCGGTTTCAGACGTTACTTGAATATTCGCAGTGCAACCTCTCCCTCCTTCTCTCCCAACGGCGAATACATTTCCTTTCTGATGAACACAACAGGCGTACCTCAGGTCTGGCGTGTTGCTCTAGACGGAGGTTGGCCAGAGCAACTCACCTTCTACAATGAAGAGATCTCATTCTGCCATTACGCTCCGACCGAAGACAGCTTGATCTTCGGAATGGATCAGAGTGGGAACGAGAGAGTTCAGTTCTACCTGCTCCAAGATGCTGGAGCGCATGTGGAACCCCTTACCGAGAAACCGAATGTAATCCACTCATTCGGTGACTGGGATGCCAGCAGTCGCAGAATTACATTCTCATCCAACCAGCGATATCAGGCCTTCTTTGATGCTTATGTGATGGATGTGGAGTCAAAGGAGACCCACTGCATCCTCCAACATGACGGAACAAACAACGCTTGCTGTTTCACCCCAGATGGACAGAAGGTCCTGATCCGTCGAGCGAATACCAATATTGACCGAGATCTGTTCCTCGTGGACTTGGAGAGAGGTCGATTTGATCACCTGACGCCACATCAAGGTGAGGCTCAGTATTCATATGAACGATTCTCGCCTGCAGGGTCCAAGCTGTATCTGGCATCCAATCAGGATCGCGAGTTCTCAGCTCTGATGATTCTAGATCTCACATCGCGGAAAACGAAAGTCCTTGCTGGGCCGAGCTGGGACATTGCTCCGATTGCCGTTTCGAGAGACGGCAAAAGAATCGCTTTCGTGACTAATGTTGAGGGATACAGCGAGCTTGGAATAATGGATCTTGCTGATGAAGGTTCAAGACTTGTCAAAGGGATTTCGCCAGGAGTCATTGAAGGACTGGCTTGGTCAAGCGATGGAGGTCTTCTCGCGTTTGCTTTCAGTGGCCCGACCTACAATCCAGATATCTGGCTGTATTCACTTGATGAGGATCGCGTTCGACAATTGACCTTCAGCGGCCGAGCAGGCATCCCCCGCTCGTCATTTGTCGAGCCCAAGCTAATTCATTATGATACCTTTGATCAACGACAGGTTCCCGGCTTCCTGTATTTGCCACAGAAAACGGACCCCGACAAGAAGGTTCCAGCCGTGATCTATGTCCACGGAGGACCTGAATCCCAAATCCGGCCATCCTTCAATCAAGTCATCCAATATCTGGTGAACAGTGACTACGCTGTCTTTGCGCCCAATGTCCGTGGAAGCAGTGGGTACGGAAAGACCTACGTGCACTTGGATGATGTGAGGAAGAGGCTTGACTCCGTGCATGACCTGAGATATGCCGTGAACTGGCTAGCTGAATCAGGGCTCGTTGATCAAAGGAAGATCGCGGTCATCGGCGGAAGCTACGGAGGATTCATGGTATTATCGGCTGTGACTCGATATCCCGAACTCTGGGCTGCCGGCGTAGACTTGTATGGGATAGCCAACTTTCACACGTTTTTCAAGAACACCGGCCCTTGGAGAAGAAAGCTTAGGGCAGCAGAATATGGCGATCCTGAGAAGGATGCCGATTTCCTCCGTGAGATCTCACCTATCCATAGTGTTGATCGAATTGTAGTGCCGGTGATGTTTGTTCAGGGCACAAATGATCCTAGAGTTCCTCAATCAGAAACTGATCAGATGGTTGCGGCACTGAAAGCAAGAGGGATTCCGGTAACGTACGTTCTATTTGACGACGAGGGACACGGCATTGCAAAACTCAAGAATCGAATCGTAGCCTACGAAACCATCCTGAAGTTCCTAGACCAACATCTCAAGCCTCCTGAGTAACAGAAGCCGGCCCCTCTTTCTCCGTAACATATGAAACGCAATTCTCTAGTCGGAATGTAAGAGACGAGATGGCTTTGCACGGTGTGGCGTCCCAAGCTGTCGCATACATCCTCGGATCAGCTCAAGACGGAGGTGTGCCGCAGATTGGCTGTCGTTGTGAACGATGCGAATATGCTCGAAGCGATACGCGATTGGTTCGCTTTCCTGCGTCGGTAGCAATCCTCAGCAGAAAAGGAAAGCTTCTACTAATTGATGCTACTCCAAGTCTTCCACAGCAACTGGATCTCCTCAGAGAACTTGTTCCAAGCAGCGGGAAAATGCTTCCTGATATTATTCTTCTGACTCACGCACACATCGGGCATTACTCAGGTTTGATGTTCCTTGGAAGGGAGGTAGCCTCCTCGAGGGAACTACCAGTCTATTGCACATCTGGGATGAGGGTTTTCCTAGAATCAAACAAACCATTCAAGTACCTCACAGAAAGACGAGAACTCCGCATCATAGAATTTCAGAAACAGCAGCCTATAGCATTTGAAGAAGGCCTATCCATCACCCCCGTCGAAGTTCCTCACAGAAATGAGGACGCAGATACTGTCGCCTTCTTAGTCAAATCAGACAGATCGCTCTTCTACGCTCCCGACTTTGATCACTACACTGAAACCATTGATTGCCACGTCAGGAACAGTGACATCTCTATTGTGGATGGTTGCTTCTGGTCTCGACAGGAATTACCGGATCGACCATTTGAATCGATTCCTCATCCGACCATCGCCGAAAGCATGAATCGATTCAAGGGATGCGGGAAGAAGATCGTTTTCACTCACGTGAACCATACCAATCCCGTTCTTAATCGAGATAGCTATCTGCAGTCGGAATTGGGGAGAAGGGGCTTTCGACTGGCTACAGAGGGAATGGACATTCCTATATGAGAATTGGCAGTCTCGGGATAGGTTCAGTGATGTACCAAAAAAGCCAGCCAAAGTCGCCTTCACCACAAGTGCTAAAGCCTCATGTAGCCACTGGCTAGTAGTTGATTTGAGCCCACTTTAGGTGCAGCAAAGGCGGCGAGCGTGATGGAAGAACTACCTGACAAGAAAATGATCTTCGTTACGATAGCTAGCAAAGGAAATGGCAGAGATGACTCGGAGATAAGAGAGGCATGGGAACGGGCACTCACCGGAGTCGTATCCCCGGGAGTTGAAACGATCGAGAAGGTGACGGTTTTGCCTGCCGCACCATCAAAACAGGAAGAACAGAAGCCACCTGAAATGAAAAGCACCCGTAGAATCTCTCTGATAGTTCGTGAAGAAGAGAAACCTCCACCCAAGTTCTACTATACTCTGGATGACAAGCAATGGTGGGAAATTCCAGGGGAGTTGATCAAAGTGTGGCAGCTTAGGTTCATGCCAAGAGACATAGGTGTCACAGAAGGAGTCGTTAAGGTTAGAGGAGAGCTGGGAGACGAAAAGGTTCAAGGATTAATTCGCATAAAGTCGGCTCAGAAGCATGTGCTTGAGCTCGTCGAACGATAAGCAGCATAACACTTGTATTGCTCAGTCACCTACGTCGCTATTATGGATCACAGAAGTTGAGCCGGAGCATGTGCCGATTTCTGTCCCACGCCATAAACCGCGTTGTGTTTCTTCTGCAGCATGCGTCACGTTTGTGAGGCGAACGACTACGACACCTCACAAAACATTCAGCTACAAAGGATTGCGGCGTCCCGTAAGCGCTCTGTTGTCAATTCACGCATTGATTCTGGCTTCAATGCTTCTCTCTTCGGTTCCATGCCTAATCGCCGCCCCAGTCGAATTGCTGCAGAACGGTAATTTCAAAAAGGGACTGGACGGATGGACGGTGCAAGGAGTAGTCTTCCTTGAGGGTGAGATCGTCAAGATTACGCGTGAAGGGTCATTGTCGCAGATTGTGCGCAGACCTGATTTATCATTCTATCTTGAGCTTTCATACAATCTTCGAACAGAGCTTCCTTCACAGGTGTACTTCGTAAGATCTCTGGTGACGTTCGACGTAATCGACCGAACTGGAAAGGCCTCCAGCTTCACCGTTATCGGAGAGAGACGTGGGGATCTCGGAGATTCTGGGTGGAGAGAGACTAGATTGGGCCTCTCGCAGCTCTTCAAGAAAGAGATTGGCGATCTTGTCAATTTCCAGCTTCTGGCACTGAAGATCGCCGTAGAGCTGGGATTTACTGCACCCGTCCCTACACCTGCGACTGCATCTCTGAGAAGCATCAGCCTGAGGCGAGTCAATCCCGCAAGAATTCTTCTTAATGAAAATGCCAGGAAGCAACTAGGAGACAGAACTGAGCTTGTTGTTTCCGCCACCAATGTTGGCGACATGAATGCCTCTAACATAGTTGCAGCCTTGGTTTTGCCTCCGGAAGTAATAGTAATCTCGGAGAACGTCGCTTTTGTCCGGTCAATACTTGAGGGAGGAGCATCTTGGCAGTTGAACTGGATGGTTGCTGCAAAAGCCTCAGGCACATATCCGGTCACGGTAAAGGTCAACTCTGATCAGGGAGGAACTGAACTGTCCCTCAGCATTCCGATACCAGGTATGCCCCAGCTTACGACCACGCAGATAACTACGACGACCCTCCAGAGAACCAGTAATCAAGCTGATCAGACTATCGTTGTGTTTCTGATGACAGCGTTCTTGGTCTTTGTTGCTTTTCTGATACTAGCTATCGTTCTACCATTAGTGCAAAATCGAGGAGGTACGGAAGTAGTCTATCGATTGAGACTGATTCGTAAATACGTGCCCTAAAACGCGGGCTCCAACAGTGATCGCGTGCGCTATGTCCTTGTCCGCTACTCGTAGCGATTCTTGACGATATCTATGCAGTCACAGAAGGTGGCAGGGCTAAGGCTCTTTATTCGAAGAATCTCACATACCGACTTCACAATAACCTTCTCCACTGTTGCGCCTCCGGAGCCAAACATTGTGTAGAGAGCATCTGCGAAGCTATCCGGTTCATCGATTATCCTGTCTTTGTCCAGTGAAAACTTCTTCTCAAGGTTGTGGAAGACTATCTCAGGGACGCTTTCTCCAAAAGTCGAGAGTCCTTCCTCAATAGCCTGAATCAAAGCCTTCTTGCACTTGCCTATCTGTCGTGACGCGACTTGGGAAGAGAAGGATAAGTCCAGGACAGGCGAATTGGTGTGATACATTTCCTGATACCGTAGCTCTCTACGAAAGGCTAGGCGTGCTATAGGCTGATATTCGCAGCACGTCTATGTCCCTCCAAGTCTCTAAACAGTCTCCTTCGTGAAGCGGGCCTGCACAGGAGCCGTGCCAAGGTCAGTTTTGGGTGAGGAATCGGGCGGCAGTGAAGGTGTACATCTTCGACACCATCGGTAGCCAGCTTAGTTCCACATACTCATTGGGCTTGTGGGGATCGCCACGTTTCGGGCCCAAGTGCAGGCAGGGAATTTCCGCCTCTCCAGTGAATACGTTTGCGTCAGTTATGCCTGACACGTATCCGTAACGAGGGTCAACGCCGCACACCTCCTTGTAGACCTCATGGAAAATCTTGATGATCGGTTCGTTTTCATCTAGGAGAAATGCTTCATATTGGGGAGGCTTCGTTTGCACCTCCACCTCGGCCTTCAAGCTTAGCGATCTGATAAGAGACTTCAAGTCCTCCACTGCGGTTTGGCTAGATTCGCCAGGTACGAGGAGTCTGTTCAGCTCGAACCTGCATCTGGCTGGAACCACCACCGAGTAGACCTTGTAACCGCCTTCTACCTTAAGCGTGCAGAGATTGCCTCGGCCGAATTTGGGGTGCTCTGGCATTCTCAGCTTGTCAAGCGATGTGATGATACGTGCGGCCTCCTCGATAGCATTCACTCCGAGGTGGGGACTAAAGCCGTGGGCAGCGCGTCCTCTCACAGTAATATCGTATAGGATCTTGCCCATTATGCCCAAGGGGATGGGTTTGCTCTCGTCGCCAGAGTAAGGCTCGCAGAGTATGATGGCGTCGGGCTTGCCATATGCTGACCTGATCATTGCTTTCGCTCCTTTTGAGTAGGCTTCCTCGTCAACGACTCCAGAAAACAGCAATTCTCCGTTGAACCTAAAGCCAGCGTCCTTGAACGCCTTAAGCGCCGTGAGGGCACAGGCGAAGCCGCCTTTCATGTCACATGATCCAAGGCCGTACATCAGTCCGTCTTTTCGTGTTGGTTTGAATGGATCAGTGATCCAGCCTTCGCAGACTGGAACGGTATCCGTGTGGCCGTTGAACATTAGTCGTCGTCCGTTTCGCTCTCCTTTCATTCGTGCATAGATGTTGAATCTCTTCGGTTCGACCTCCTCCAAATCGCACTTGAATCCTAGGCTATCCAACTCCGCAGACAGATATTCCGCCATTGCCTCCTCTTCGCCGACGACTGACGGGATACTAATCATCTCTTCCAGTCGTCTCACAGTGTAATCGCTATCTATCTTCGCCAGCAGTTCCAACAATCCACAGACCTGCATTCAGTAACCTGTAGGACGCTATATCACTTCCCTACTAGGTCATCCGCATAAGGATGAGAAGAAAGGAGTGAGTCTGTGTGGACTCCAAGCCATATGACCATACCTTTATATCAAGTGCAGATCCGTTTTCTCCGGATTTCGTGGTTGCGCTTTGCCTTACGACGTGATTGTTGTAGGTTGTGGACCGGCTGGAATCTTTTCCGCTTTGGAGCTGGTTCAAGCCTCCCGGCTTTCGGTGCTGATGCTTGACAAAGGTCGTGACATCAATGAGCGTAGATGCCCGGCCAGCAGAGGTCTAGGTTGTGTCAACTGTAGCCCCTGCTCCTTGTTGAGTGGTTGGGGCGGTGCCGGAGCCTTCAGTGATGGCAAGCTCACATTGTCTCCTGAGGTTGGAGGATGGCTGGGTGAGTATGTGGGCACAGAGAAGCTGGTTGAGGAGATTGCGTATGTGGACCAAACGTATCTCAGATTTGGTGCCCCAGAGGAACTATACGGTGTCGAGACTGACAGCATTGAAGAAATTGAACACAAAGCTTCCCTGGCCGGACTGAAGCTTGTTCCGGAACGGTTACGTCATCTTGGAACAGAGAAGTGTGCTCAAGTTCTTCGTGAGATGAAGAAGTTTCTGCAGAAGTCGATTGAGATAAGGACTGATATCGAGGTCAAGACGCTGCTCATAGATGAGAGACGAGTAGTTGGAGTAGAAACCGTAAGCGGAGAGCGAATATCTGGAAGATATGTAGTCGTAGGTCCTGGGAGGGTCGGAGCAGAATGGCTGACGTCCGAGGCTCAGACCCTAGGCCTTAGAACATTGAACAATCCTGTCGATGTAGGTGTTCGAGTAGAGATCCCTGCTGCGGTCACAGAAAAGCTCACCAAGATCCTCTATGAGCCAAAGTTTATCTACTTCTCAAAATCGTTCGATGACAAAGTCAGAACGTTCTGTTTCAATCCTTTCGGCGAGGTCATAACCGAATCATACAGTGGTGTTTTGACTGTGAATGGTCAAAGCTATTCTGAGATGCAGACTCAGAACTCTAACTTCGCCATTCTCGTAAGTACCTCCTTCACTGAGCCGTTCAAGGAGCCGATTGCATACGGGAAATACCTTGCGAGGCTGGCGAATCTTCTCAGTGGAGGGATAATTGTTCAACGATTAGGTGATCTTGACGCTGGAAGGCGATCAACCAAAGAGAGGATTGAAAGAAACTTGGTGCAGCCGACATTGAAATCAGCTACTCCAGGAGATCTGAGTTTCGTTCTTCCCTATCGATATCTATCTGATATTAGAGAGATGCTAAGTGCTCTGGATCTTGTTTCGCCTGGAATCTATGCGAAGCACACGCTGCTGTACGGAGTAGAAGTCAAATTCTACTCTTCACGCCTTGAGCTGACCGAGAATCTTGAAACGCGAATAAAGAACCTGTTCGCCATCGGCGACGGTGCCGGGGTAACAAGGGGCTTGGTTCAAGCATCTGTTTCAGGAGTGATTGTTGCACAGGAGATTCTCAGAAGAGAAGGCGTACGCCTAAAGCAGGCGCGTGCGTGAAATATCAAGAACTTGTCAAAATGCTGCATATCTTATACAGGTTTCTAGATCATAAATGGAAAAGGTTTTATGAGCCGTAGAATGCACAGCGGGGTCCAAGGAGAATCAGATCATGGTGGAAATGTACTGCGTCAAGTGCAAGAAGAAAGTCACTGTGGACGACAAGAACGTGAAGAGAGAGATGACGTCCAGAGGAAGACCTATGCTAAGGTCGACATGCCCTAACTGCCAGACCAAGATGACCAAGTTCACGAAGTAGTTCCAAATCCCTCTTTCAATTTCAGCAAAGAATCTTCGGTCGCGTGCTCTCTTTTCACCTAGCTTTAGCTTGACGTGACTTCCCAGCAGTCTTCATGCACGAAGAAGATTCAAAGAACAATCTTTCCCACATTCTCACCGATGTCCATCTTCGTGCCATATGGAAGAGACAGTCTTCTAATTCTCTCCAATATCGCCTTGGCCTGCTTTCCCTCAGCCAATGTAGGTCTTCCTCTCTGCGGTCTCTTCTTATCAAATCCCAGTGTGATCGGATACAGATGTATGTTTCCGAGAGAGTCTCCGTCAAAGGTCATGTTTGCGATTGCGCCTTCCCAGTACAAAGGCTCGTAGGTGAACCACTTGAATCCTCCTTCAGCTTTTCTTCCTTTTCTGACTCTTGCATCGTAGAAATCCGCTGGGGTCGCGTCCCAAGTCAATCCTTGTCTCTCATAGTTCTCTGATGGCTGAAAACGGACAGTCTCATTCATGAAGATGAAGTTCCCGAGGCTATACATGATTGGGCGCTTCTTGTAGATCTCAACTCCTCGCAGCAGGTGAGGCCCATGGCCGATCACTGCGCTTGCACCAGAATCCAAGCATTTTCTACAGAATATCTCTATGAACTCAGCCGGACGTTCCCTATCTGATCCTCTCGGCTCATGCGCATGAAGGCTCACCAGCACGTAATCTGCCTGTCGCTTTGCGTCCTTGATGGACGCCAGTATTCCCCTCATGTCTGACTCATTGGGAGTAGTGACAAGCTCGGGCTTTCTTCCACCGGAGAACCGCATGTTCATGACCGAGAATACTCCCTCCTTCTCCTGGCGAACAGGGACACCTGCCGCCTTGAAGACCTGTCTCAGCTGGCGCACCAGTCTATACGGAACTACCAACTTCATTTGGTAGCGAAGAGGACTCAGCCCGGGCCTTCCTATGATGTCCTTCCTAGCTTCACCAGCTCGGCCAAACGAGGCAAAACTTGAAGACATGGAAACCATAGCAACCCTGCCATTCTTTGTCTCCAGGTAAACAGGACTCCTGGCCATAGCCAAGTTCTCACCCACACCTGCGTGCAACATGCCCAGTTGGTCAAGAATCTTGGTAGTGGACCCAAGTCCCCCCTCCCCAAAATCCATCGAATGATTGTTTGCCCTAGCGTAGAGGTTGAACCCCATCCATTTCAACTCTTCAGCCATGAACGGTTCCCCCATAACATACGTTCCGCCGCTCTCCGCAGCCGGGGCCGACTCGAAATTGCCCAAGAGCATCTCCAGGTTTGTGAAGGATACGTCCGCTGACCTCAAGATCTGCAGCATATTTCGGTACGATTCCTCATCGTAAACCGACAGCCTCATGGTGGCAAGCGAATCGCCTGTAGCGACTATCGAAATCACATCACCAACTCCCTACAGCTACCGCTCATATGCTTACATCAGTTCAAGAGAAATAACTATCGCATAACGTAGAGGCCACGGAGGCGTAGGCCTGCAAGAGCGTGGATAGACCTTCTGGGGAGTGGTTTCGCGAAAAACTCTTGCGCGCTGAGGCTCAGCCAATCAGCAGCACAATTGAAAACCTTAGTTCGACATGGTTGAGAGCTGCGATCCTGTATGGCTTAAATAGGAATCTTGCACAACTTATCATTCAAAGCCTATGGGGTGACTGAGAATGGTTGGTGAAGGAATAGGAAGAATCTCAAAAAGAAAGGATGGCAAATACTTCCTGTATCTTCCAAAGCATCTAGTGGAAGATACCGGTTTCCCTTTTGAAGTGGAATCGTCCATTCCCGTGAAGGTCGTCATGGATCGACAGGGAAGCAAGCTTATTGTAACCGCTCTAACGCAGAAGCAGGAGCCGAGAAGAAAAAGAAGTTAGTCAGCTCAAGAAACACACGGGCTCTTCCATTGACCGGTCATTGGCTGGCATCAGTCTATTTCATCCATCTGCCACCGTCCACTTCGAGCGTCTGTCCTGTAATCCAACTGGCTTCATCCGAGGCCATGAACGCAACGGCGTAGGCTATATCGATAGGATCCCCTAGTCTCCCAAGTGGAATCTGTTCCGGCACCTCTTTGGCCGTCGATTCCTCATACTCTTTTCCTTTCTCTGGGTTCGTCCAGATCAGGCCAGGTGAGACGCAGTTGACATTGATTCCGAAGGGTCCGAGCTCTTTTGCGAGTTGGCGTGTGAAGCCCATGAGGCCGGCCTTGGACGCAGCATAGGCGTGAATGCCCGTCCTGCTCCAGACTAGGCCTGCTCCTGAGCCGATGTTCACTATCTTCCCATACCGCTTCCTTCGCATGTGTGGCACCACAAATCTGCAGCAGTTGAAGGCGCCTGTGAGATTCACGGCCAGAATCCTGTTCCAATCCTCTTCTCTTACCTCTTCGATCTTGGGGTGAAAAGGTACATTCCAGAAACCTGCATTGTTGATCAAGATGTCGATAGTTCCGAACTTTCTGATGGATTCTGCGACCATTTCCTCTACAGATTTCGAATCGGCCACGTCTGCGCGAATGGCAATGGCTCTACCACCTACGGCAGCTATTTCATCAGCAGTCTTCACACAAGTTTCTGTGAGCGAGTTGCAGATCAAGAGCGCACCTCTCTCGGCGAACAGTTTCGCCGTTGCGTTACCGATGCCTCGACCTGCACCAGTAACGAGTGCCACCTTTCCTGTCAAAAGATTTGTCAATTCCGTATCCCTATTCTTCTAGATTCTCGGCTGGAGAAAATAAAGCTAGACTGTCACGAGTTCCAGTAGTGCTTTGAAGGAAGTGACGGGTTAAGAGTTCACAGAAGATCAGAATTCACACCTGTGGCGGCACATGCAGTACCTGATAACTTCGCTGGTGGATCCAGTCGCGACAGTTTCTGCCCCTGAATTCTATCCTCTCTACATGGCGAGCACCACAATGAAGATGCAGGGTCGCTAGTGCACCCGAAATCTCAAATATCATGAATCTCACCAACATGCAACGCACTGATGCAGGAGAAAGAGAAGTGTCGTGCGAGATCGATCTAGCAGAGGTCGCATCCAAGAAGCTCATTCATCTCACTACAAAAGGACGAAAAACAGGAAAGCCTCACACAGTCGAACTATGGTTTGCGGTTCATGGTGACAAGATCTATCTCAGCCACGAAGGCGAAGAAACCGACTGGATGAAGAACATCAAGAAGAACGATATCGTCACTTTCGAGATAGGCGGCAAAGACTTCCATGGAAAAGCGAGGCACCTAGAGAATGGCACGAGCGAAGCAGAGAAAGGCAAGCTAGCCCTTTACGAGAAGTACTATGGCAAGGCTACGAGAGAAGTCATCGAAGACTGGTTCTCTCTATCAAAGCTTTACGCTATTGAGCCGAAGACGTAACATATCGTGTCTAGCAGAATCTGCACGATTCTGAAGCAAGGAGGAGCAGTCGGTATTCAGCTCGCGCAAGTGGTGCGTAGGCCCACTTCCGCGTCAATATGCTGACCTGTTTGTTCTGACAAAAAGCCTAATGACGGGCATCCATATGATCTGTATTTGGGTAATGTGAATTGGTTGATGTTACTTGGTTTGGTCATGCGAGCTTCATGCTGAAAGGTAGGAAGAGTGTTATTTTCGATCCTTTCAAAGGCACCGGGCTTCCGGAGCCAAAAGCCAAGGCCGACATAGTACTGTGTTCGCACAACCATTCAGATCACAACAATGCGGGGGCAGTGAAACATGATAAGAGCGTCGTCTTGGAAGGGTTCACTGGAACGAGACAGATCGACAGCGTGTCCATCAGGGGCGTGGCCACTTTTCACGATGACGCTCAAGGGGGCAAGAGGGGAAGAAACTCTGTCTACGTCGTAGGTCTCGACGACATCACTTTCTGCCATGTGGGAGATCTGGGGCAGGCATTATCTACTTCGCAATTGAGCGAGATGGGAGCGGTGGACGTTCTCTTTGTTCCAGTCGGGGGCTTCTACACGATAGGGCCGGAAGAAGCTCGCAAAGTGATGGGCTCTCTCAAACCGAGGATAACCGTTCCAATGCATTACCGGATGCATGGAATGTCAGCCACCTTTGACAAGCTAAGCACAGTGGAAGATTTCGTACGAAAAGGTGACAACGCCAAGAGACTTGATGGTCCGAGCTTCACTGTTACCAAAGCTGATCTTGCAGAGAAAGCACAGATAGTCATACCGAAGCTAGATTGAGCGCTGCAGAGCCACTTGAGTCAGCGATCTAGGTGTACGTCAACGTGTGAGAAGGACCTTAATCGTTGCTCCTTCTTGTGGGGAACTCGATTGCAGTTCTTGACTCAAACTTCCATTGACCCATGCTCTTTTCGATAAGAGATAGAATCCTCTTGCTTCTTTCAGAATCAATGCTTAGGAAAAGCTTGGCAATGTGTGGACAGAACTTTTTCTCAGAAATCAGACTGGACCATGCAGGGCATTGATGGGCTACTGAATGCGCTTTCAGGTCGATGTCTACCGTTGTGTTTTCTACGTATGCGGCTAGACGTTCTGGGCTGTCTTCACGGAGAGAAAAATCCGTGTCCGGTATGGCTCGCGCCGCAGTTAAGATCTCTAGGGACGATAGCTTCAACAGCAATTGATCCTTTCCTCTCATGCCGCTAGTGCCAATCCAAGCCTCAAGTGTTTGCTCTTCCGCTGATGGTTTGCCTTGTCTTCTGAAGAGGGTCAGTCGCCTTAGAGCTGCCTCATGATGCGGCACCGCAATGCCTAGCATCTGCATTATCTGAAGACAGTTCTCAGGGGCGTAGCCATGGAAGTGATTGTTGAAGTAGCCTAGAACCTTCTTGGCCTTTCCCGCGGCCTCCCGAACCTTTGGAACCCATTCTTGCAGTTCTTGTTCTGTGTACTTGTAGTTGAACCAGGGCTTTTCTCCCCTGCCGTGCCACCGGACGTACGCAAGATCCGAGGTAACATGAATCACCGGCGGTAGCGCAGGTTCGTCAACAATCGTATACGCCGCTCCATGCTTCTCCAATATCTTGAGCGTTTCCTCTTTCAGCCAAGAACCGTGTCTGAACTCTACAGCGAAAGCCGGGCCGTCTGGTAGCAGAGACAGAAAGGATTCGAGCTTCTGGGGGTTGAATCTCAGGAACGGTGGAAGCTGAAACAGAACACATCCCAGTTTCTCAGCTTCGATGAGTGGCTTCATGGTCTCCAAGAACTGGTCTAGGTCGTTTCGGGTTCCATGGGCTGGGTCTAGCATCTTCTTGTGTGTGATTGTCTGCGGGGCCTTTGCGGCGAAGGTGAAGCCGGGTGGCGTGTGTTTTGCCCAGCCCAGAACCGTTCCCTGGTCGGGAAGCGCATAGAAGGTGGAGTCGATTTCAACTGTCTGGAAGATCGAACAGTACTGCTTGAGCTTGCTCTTCTTCTTCGGGTAGAGGAGTCCCTCCCATTCTGCGTAGCTCCATCCGCATGTTCCGAGAAAAACCTCCGACATAATGGATGACGCTCAAGAGATTGAGCCAAGGGAACATAAGTATGCCGGAACTGGATCGCTATCTCAGCAGAATAGCGGCTCCGACCACGGTCAGGAAGGAGAAGAGAGCCACCCAGATGAAGCACGCTTGGAACCCGAGCCCGTCTGCCAAATAGCCAAGAATGACTGCGGAAAAGGAGCCCAAAGTGAAAGAGAGCGTGAAATAGATGCCATATATCAGATCACGGTTTTCTTTGCTTGTCGATTCAGCTACAAAGGCTTGAACGACTCCCCCAATGCCCTGTCCGGCAAAGCCATTTGGCAGAAGGACCACAAGAAGTTGAGTCATGTTCTTGACATATGCGAGAGCAAACCAAAGCGTAGCTGCTATACTCATCGATAACACAATAACTTTCCGCTTTTCCAATCTGTCTGACAGGTATCCCCAGAAATACGGCGCAGGCACTCCCACAGCCACAAACACTGTAAACACAATCCCTGACTCAAACACCGTCATCCCTAGGTCTCGAATGAAGAAACTTGGGAGAAAGTCTCGAGCCCCCATTCTGAAAGCCATCACCGCTTCGAGAATCATGACTGCGACGACGGTTCTATTGGTCAGAACCTCATGCAGGCCCATGTACAGATAAGAGAAAGTTGACACACCTGACCATTCCTGCGGCCGTTTCGCCTCTCGCATGAACAGAAAAGCGATACCCACTAGAAACCCTGGCACTGAGAAGGCAAGAATCGTATTTCTCCACCCTGCAGTGGTCAGCACCAACGTGCCCAGAAACGGTGCTAGAAAGCTTCCCGCCATCGCAGCCGCGATGTTAATTCCGAGAGCTCTTCCAATTCTTTCCTTGGAAAAAGTCTCAGCTATGTATGCCGCGCTAGTCGGGTGTTGAGGACTAGATCCCACGCCAGCCAGAGAACGACTGGTGAATATATGTTCGAATCTTTGACCGAAGGCAACGGTTGTGTTCGCGGTGCATTGCCATATCATACCGAGGCCAAGAAGAATCTTCCTCCGTACGAATCTGCCTAGGAAACCCATGACAAGTTGAAGTGCGCCGCCAGTCAATCGATACCCCATTGCCAGAATTCCGATCAGGCCATAGGAGAGGTTGAACTCCGAAATCATCGCCGGGTAGAGGATCGGATACAGGGAATCATATGTGTGATTCAAGGCGTGTGAAGTGATGACCAATGAAAACCCACGTTTCGAAGATCCAGACTTCTCTGCGCTCGTTGTGAGATCCCTCGTCGCAATGACAACATTCTACCGTAAACCTCAGGAGCATCCTAAATAACTAATCTGTACAGAGGAAGGTGGAGTGGTGACCCAAGATCTCTCAGACTTCTCGGATCTACAGGAAATCTCCAATCAGGTTCGGAATTGCAGAAAATGTCCTCTTTCGGAAACAAGAAGAAACGCTGTTCCAGGGGAAGGGCCATGTAACGCCAAAGTGATGTTTGTTGGCGAGGGACCTGGCAGACAGGAGGATCTCGAAGGAAGACCTTTCGTTGGAAGAGCTGGGTCGGTATTGGATGAGCTCTTGAGGTCAATAAAGCTGGACAGGAAATCTGTCTATGTTGCGAATGTCGTCAAATGTCGTCCCTTGGCGAAGGACTCTGATTCAGCGATCCAGGACAGCGGAAGAGACCGAAAGCCAACAGGTGAAGAGATTGCGGCTTGCGCACCGTATCTCAAAGGCCAATTGAGGCTAGTGCATCCTCAGATCATCTGCACATTAGGTGATACGGCTACTAGGTTCATTCTTGAGATCTATGGACTTAAGGCGGGCAGCATCTCAAGAATTCACGGAAGGGTATTGTCAGTTGACAATGCGAAGCTCATCCCCATGTATCATCCTGCTGCAGCACTTTACACGGCCGAGCTGAAAGAACTGATGAAGAAAGACTTCAAGAAACTTGGTGCATTACTGGCCCAGAAGACTCTTGTGAGCATCTGAGAGATCTCTCTTCGAGCTCGATTGCTCATGAAGAGACTCATTGTCCTTTGAGTCTTTGCTCCATTAGTTGAAGCATAGATTTCTTCGTAAGATTTGTCGCTCCCATTCGCCTCAATTCTGCGATACGATCAGAGATCTTCTCCCTGTCTTTCACCGGTATCTCAATCTCCCCCGTCCAGCCGAGACCAGGAACGTATTCGAATGCGTACGTTGGCATATGCTTCTTGCTGACCAGCCACGCCTTCTTCTTCAGTATCTTCAGGTAGGGCTTGTACCCTAACAACTCCAACTCCTTTGATGCTGCGCGAAAGCTCTGTGCTGGCTTCGCGTTCTCAGTTTTCACTCCGTTACTCCTGTAGAAGAGTATGGTTTCGGTTCTGGGTCTGTGACTTGATCTCCATCTTCGGATCTTCGCTTGCGATCTACCTTTCCTGAAGTAGTGGTCCACGAAAGAGTAGAACCTCATTTGCCACCTCTCCTTTCTCCATCTGGTCAGCAAATTCTTGGCGTCGCGCGTAGTGAAGAAGAATCTGACCTCGATGTTTTGCTTGGCGTTTGTTCTGTCTTTCTTCATTTGATCACTTGTCGATGCTGGGAGGGACTAGCAGGATGATCTTAGGTATGTTCGTGAAGAGCTGTAGGGCGCGATGCTGCCTGATCTATTCGCCTCTTGCTTTCAGTTCGGCGTAGAGTGCATCCATGACCGTCGTTGCTTTTGTGATGGTTTCATGGTCGGTTCTTGATGTTCGTGCAAGCCCTCGAAGGACCAGACAGATCCCGGCGGTCTCTGGATATTTCACCTTTGCAATATCCTCTTTGGCGGTGATTTCGAAATCGCGCAGCAGTTTCTGGATTTTGGCCACAACGGGATCGTTGACCCGGTATCTTTCCACTAGGGCATCGAAGGTTGTGCTCTTTCCTTCTGTCGGACGGATCTCTGCCCTTGGAAGAGTGAAGGCAATGGCATCTTTGGGGATAGGCGATTCCTTTGAGACGAATTCGAAGACCGCTTCCTTATCGATGAAGTTCCTTATTAGCCAGGCAGAGGCGCATCTGTCCACATGCGGCTCGTGGCGTGTGACCCACAGCAAGAGGATTCCCTCCCTGATTGAAGTCACTTTGAGGCGGAGGCGACCTTAATTGTGCAGTATGCATAGAGAGCATCGTACATAGGGAACTGTTTCTCAAGGTTATCGTGGTCGTTCGTGGAGAGGAGTCTGAAACCTCTGGCAAAAGCTTCAAGCCCTCTTGATTCAGGAGTCAAATCTTTAGCCGAGGTGTCTGCTCCTCTGATTATTCTGGCCATCTCAAGCAGAGCTGGGTCCTTGAGCTCATACTTCTCTATGATGGCGTCAAAGGAGCATTTTTCCCCGTGATGTCCTAGTTCAACATCCTTGACATCGAATGAAATCGCAGCCAGCTCCTTGGCTCTGGTCATCACCTGACTGGCTGCAACATAGGCGAATTCGGCTTCAGAGTCCACAAACTTCCTGATGAGCCACGGACAGGCGATTCTGTCGACCATTGCGTGGCTGCGGGTTATCCACTTCAAGCATAACCTCTCCAGTAGGAAGATATTGCCAGGCTCCGCTAAAAAGACTGTCAAAACCTCGGGTTAAGAGAACGATCCGGAGCTGCTGACAAGTCGATTACTTTCAGCTTTCTCTTTTCCTTAAGTCGGGGCAGATTGAATAGCGTCTTGCAGAGGGGTGAATCGTCAGATGGCTCATTCGAGCTTTGATACATGCAACCACAAACACAGGAAATTCCTAGTCAACCAGATCACGTACAAGTTGTTCCGTTGCCTTGACTGCGGCCTAATCTCCAAAGAAGCAGAGTAGCATCTCTGAAGAAAACTGCAGACTCCCTTTTTCGCGCACCACCTGCCTAGCTGAGACTGGGTTGTCAACATCATCTCTCGCTTTCCTTTTTAGCGAGGCACGATGCGAGAATGGTGAGCACCTGGGCAGAGAGACGACGAGGATACCGCGATGAATCAAGGACAGGAGAGCACATCAATGGGCGTTTCCTATCCTCGTCTCTACATCCAACAGCTCGCTGTTGGTTTCACATTGATGCTGGGCATGGGATTGCCTGGAGCCTTTCTGCCAATTCTTGCGCAGGAATTAGATCCGATAGGGGTACTCGTGGGAGCCGTCACATCAGCTTGGTTCGTCGCTAGAATATTCATCGAGCTACCATCAGGAATCCTATCAGATAGAATAGGGAGAGCTAGACTGATCGTCGTTGGACTGGGACTCTCCGTACTCGGCGCATTCATATGTGCCATCTCTACGACAATCTATGCTCTGATTCTTGGTCGAACCATTTGGGGCCTTGGCACGGCATTCTTCTTCGCCAACAACACTGCGTTAATGATGGACATGTTCGAAGGAGATGCAAGAGCCCGCGCTGTAGGGAATCTGCAGGGTATAGAATTCATCGGGAGCTTCATCGCGGCGCCGATCGGCGCATTCATCGCCGAGAAGCTTGGATACTACTCAGTCTTCCACATAGCTTCAGTGATGATTCTAATATCCTTCTCAATGGCCTTCCTCTCCAAGGAGCTGAGGCGGGTCGCAGGTAGAGCTCGCCAACCGTCTCCGGACAGATCTCTGAGGAAAGATCTGGGAAACCTGAAGAACTGGAAGTTCTCAGTCATATGCATCGGCGTCATGACCAGATTCCTCGTCATGCAAGGAGTCATGTCGACCATTTTCCAGCTTTACTTGAACCAAAGCCTCTCCTTCAGCATAGAGAACATAGGAATCATATTGGGTGTGAGGACGGCTGGGTTCTGTGCCGCCACCTTCCTCTCCGGGCAATTCGTAGCCCGAAAAGGAACAAAACTGCTCATTGTTGGTGGGTTGCTAATCCAAATCCTTTGTCTATACGCTTACACAATCACAGGAGACTTCAATGAGATCTTGGCTATCGGCCTCGTTGACGGATTTGGTTCGGGCGCAGTCTCAGTTACGCTGGTTATCCTTCTCTCTGAGGCAGTTGCTCCAGAAGTGAGAGGAACAGCCGTAGGCGTTTACAGAACCTTCCAAGATTTCGGTGGAGCGATGGGCCCAGTTCTATTCATGTTCGTCTATGAAACTGTGGGAAGACAAACATCGTTTCTGCTTGGCTCAGCCTTACTCTTCGCAAGCCTCGTTTTGGAGGCGTCGCTGGGCACCGGGAAGCACATGAGAGTGCGCCCTCGCTAATCTTAAGTCTGGAGAAGACCGACTCTATTCGGAGTTGACTAATGGTGTTGTATGAGTGGAGAGTCATACAGCGTCTTTG
>Ga0209725_1000774_pt1 | contig 18908 bp, 24 predicted proteins | sample I18A1metaG_FD_184145 | JGI IMG/M metagenome (GOLD analysis project Ga0209725, IMG submission 184145) | Lake sediment bacterial and archeal communities from Gulf of Boni, Indonesia to study Microbial Dark Matter (Phase II) - ​I18A1 metaG... | ecosystem: Environmental > Aquatic > Freshwater > Lake... | reverse complement strand
GTAGTCGCCTTCGAGCTCAACTTCGCTCTCTCCGCGCTTTATCCTGAATCTTAGTTTGCGTTCAACAGACATGGATACCGCCTGCTCCTCATTGTAAGCCATTCATAGTTTAATAATTGTTTTGAGGGGGGTGAAAGTGTATCGCGCTCCATAACGTTTAAGATTGATTCGTCACGCGATAGAATAGAGAAAGGTCGATTTGACACTTGTCTGAACTGCCTGAAGATGTAAGAAATATTCTCAATCCTGGCGAGAAGATCCTTCTTGTCGTGAAACAGAGCCTAGATGTGCTTCCTGAAATGGTCTTCGTGACAAATAAGCGACTTATCTATAGAAAGTCTTCAGCCTTGGGATTGAAGAAGACCGTGACGGACTACCTGTACTCGGACATAGTCAACATAACGATCGACAGAGGGTTGATTCGGTCAACAGTCGATATAAAGACGCGCTCAGGCGGAGAATTGAAGATCACAGATATACCGAAGGAGGAGGCGTATCAACTTCATCGAGCAATAAGGGAGAGGATCTCTGGAGTATATGAAGAGCCTAAGGTGCTTGAATTGCCTTCCCCTCCCGGCGCAGAGGCAAAAAAGATTGAGAAGCTGAAATGCCCTCATTGCAGTAAAGAAGTCACTGAAGACTTCACTATGTGCCCACATTGTGGATTCACACTCAAGCTGAAATGTCAAGAGTGCGGCAAGCCGGTCTCACGTGAATTCAAAATATGTCCTTTCTGCGGAGCTGATCTTGAAGACTCGGTTTTCCTCGAAGAGCCGTACTAAGAGAAAGCATATTAAGATCGTTTCCTGCTCGCTCTTTCTTGAGGGAAGACCACATCAAATATAGCTGGCCAAGCAACTTCCTTGTAGAAGTAGTAGTCCCACTTCTTGGCTAACTGTATGTAACGCTTCAGATCATCCAGTTTCAAGTGGTAGTGAAGGGTAACAACGTGATCATGGATCGCCTCAAGCTCGTCCTTCACGAGATCCTTCTCAAACTCTTCTGCAAGGTTTGTATCCACCGGAATCTCGACGCCGTAACCTGAGATTCCTTCTTTTGAGACTGTTGGTCGAACTGTCCACATATCCTCCTTTATCATCAAGACCATGTGGACAGTGCAAGGGTCGAAGTCTCGTCGCCACATGCCGTTTCCTTCATACGGCCAAGTCTCCTCTAATTCCAACACAGAAGCTCGAAAATCTTCAAGCTCTTCTCTGGATATCTCTGCTAAGACGGGAAGTTCCTTGGGAATGAATAGGTCCGGGTGAATCGATTTGAGCTCCATCAGCTTCTGAGCTTGCCCACTCTGAGTTACAAATATGTGGATCATTATCACTCCGCGCGGTACCTTGGATTGCTTTCTTACTAGGATGGATCTTAGACGACCTTTTTTCGGCTCTAGGAAGAAAGGTGGAACCTCCAGTCGAAGATCTCTCCTTCCGAGAGTGAAGTCCACACGATTGGGCAAAGCTCTTCACCTTGTTAACCTGGGATTCGAATCTTACTCAAGCTTCAGTATTCAAATCTTTATGTAGGGCGAGTTGGAATGAACTCATTCCGACTGGCTCTACGAATGAAATCCTCACGTATCTTCCTCTCTAATAGCTGAGAAGTATGAAGGATCGCCTGATAAGTTTCTTGGGAGAGAAAGCGAAACATAAGCTGATAGAAAAAGCCATAAGACCAAAGTGCGGAAGATTCGATGCCGTGGGCATGACTCGAAAGAGGAACTGATGAGGATCGTACGCGGCCGTAGTCTAGCCTGGTCTAGGACATTGGCCTTCCAAGAATGAACCGAAGATAGCCAACGACCCGGGTTCGAATCCCGGCGGCCGCACCACCAAGCTCACACACACACGAAATTCCCTTGGCCCACTGTTAGGGGATGAATCCCCTAAAACCCCTCTTTGTTTCGCGGTATGCTCGCTACGCTCGCCAAGTCAAAGAAGCAGAGTCATTCTGTCAGGTTTTCCTCGGAGGACTAAAGAGATACGCAAGAGCAGCTCCATATACAAGAAAATCTCCTAAAATTTCAAGTCCATGGAAGATCCTAAGTTGGACTGGCCAACTAAGATTCGTCAAAAGAGGCATAAAGGCACCTGGAACGTACAAAAGGGAAGCTATTCCCACACACAAGTATCCACGTCTAATTCTTATACCGGCTATAATAGGCAGTAAAGCCAACACATACAGGAATCCGCGAACCAATTCCACCGGAGTCATAACTTCAAAGCCGGGGATCATTAAACCCATAGATGGATCCGTATAATACGGCATAACAAAGGGGCTTACCAACCCACCGAATACAAGATAAATTGGAAAGTAGATGAGCGATGCTGCGACTATCCGCAAAGTCCACGAGAACCTTGATCTCTGAGCAAAATAACTTCTGATCTCGCTCATGTAAGACCTTTGAATCTCTCGAGGAACGAAGAGTATTCCAACAAGCAAGGCTTCGACAAAAGTTATCACTAGACTCTCAAGTACTCCGGCAAAAAACGATAGCATCGTCGGAAAAACTGTAGTGAAGAAGAAGGCCTCAAACAAGTTACTGAAGTACTGTATGATGAACAGAGCGAGCCACGCCATTCCGATACGAACGCCCAATTTGAATCGTAGCTTAATGAATATCAAACCCAGAACAAGAGCCAGCGATATGCCAGCAATGAAACTGAATCCTATAATTATAGCCGACAACTGCCCAAATAGGACAACTTCGATGAAAGTGAAAAATACTGAGAAGAGAAGGATACGTCCCGCAAAATTGGCGGAAAGATATTGATTTGTCATAGAACTCATAACCTTCAGAACCTTCTCTTATTGTTATTTTTCGCATATATGATTTTTTGTGTGTGCGCACCACCAAGCTGAATATTTCCGGATTCTTAAATCTCCGTGAGCTTCAAAGCCCTGTGTTTATCTAGAATCTTGCCTGCCAATCTGTCCAATGCCTTGAAATCTTCTTCCTTCGGGAAGCCTCTAATAACAACGGGGTCAAGCATCTCCGCCCTAAGGTTAGCGATTGCACCTGTAATCTCTTCCAGCATTTTGCCGCCCCAGCTGTAAGATCCTATGACGGACACGAACTTCAATTTCGGTCTTAAGGCATTTACAAGATAAGACGCATAGACAACACTTGGATGGGGGCCAACCAGCACCGTAGGCGAGGCAATTACCAGAGTAGCCGCATCTACGAGAGCGATCGCCAGTTCTCCGATATCCGTTCTTGTCAGATTGAAAGGCTTTACAGTTATGCCCCTCTTGATCAAAGCATCTACAAAGTATTCGACCATTTTCCTTGTGCTGCCATGCATTGAGACGTATGGGATAACAACCTCATTCTTCACATCATCAGAGACCCAATCTCTATAAGCATTGAGAATGAATCCTGGTTTGTTGTAGACTGGGCCGTGGCTTGTTGCGATTATCTCTATATCAAGATCTCTTATCTTTTCTAGGTTCTTCTGTATAGCCGTCCTGAAGGGCATCATTATCTCTGCGTAATATCTCTTGGCCGCTTCGTATACTACTGCCTCATCGGTTGCAAATAGATCGCTTGTTGCAAGATGAGAACCTAGAAAATCGCATGTGAACAGAATCTTATCCTCTCTTAGATACGTGAACATTGTTTCCGGCCAGTGAACCCATGGGGCATAGATGAACTCCAGTGTTCTATCTCCTAGCGACATAGCCTCCCTGTCATTTACTTCGATAAACCTAGCATCAGGGGTCAATAGCAGGTCCTTGAGCATTTCTTTGCATTTCGGGTTGGTCACCACTTTAGCGTCCGGATAGAGTTCAAGAATCTTGGGTATCGCCCCTGAGTGATCTTGTTCAGCATGGTTCGCAATAACGTAGTCAATATTCTTGACACCTAGCTTATTCAGGTTGCCTACGAGTTCATGCTCCTTAGTTGGATCGACAGCGTCTATCAACGCCGTTTTTTCACTGCCCCTTATCAAGTAGGAGTTGTAACTTGTCCCGTCCGGAAGCGGTATAACCTCATCGAACAGCCGTCTATCCCAGTCTATTGCACCTACCGAGTAAACATCCGCTCTTACTCCTCGAGCAACCATTTCTAATCCTCCTTTCTAAAAGCGGATTTATCTGCCCCGCATTGAGGGCAGAGCCAGTCATCGGTTAGCTCCTCAAACGGAGTTCCCGGTTTCACACCAGAATCCAGGTCCCCTTTTTGCGGGTCGTACACGTATCCGCAGACCGTACACTTATACTTGCTCATTTTATCTCTATCGTCCACTGCTGGTAACCGCTCTTTGCACGTACCGCCTTATGCATTGAAGCACGATGTGTTAATAAATATGCTATAACTATGCTTGATCTGTACGTCTAGATGTGAACCCTCAACGAGAAAAAAGATTAGGAAAAGTGTTTAGAGCTACTTTTTCTTCTTGGCTTTCCTCTTGACGGCCGGTTTCTTCCCTATGTTCTTCATAGGTTGTCCGCAGCAAATTAGGTCGCATTCCGCGCAGCCACAAAGTTCGTCCACCACTAGCACAGCACCGCATACTTCACATTTGAATCGGTCCCCTCTAGCCACCAAACTTCCGTCCTCCAATAATAAGTGGTATTCCTTTTCAAAGATATTTATGCATAGTCATTCTATGCAATAGATTAGCTCAGTCGATCTTCACATGACGTAGACTGAAGATGCTTTGAAGCTTAGGCATATGTCTGAGCCTAGGTCGATCTTCATCTCTTGGAATGACCGCTTAGTAATGTTGACTGTGAACAGCCTCCCAGCATCCACCTTCAGCTGCACCGACTGATCAAGATCAAGAATTTCTTCGACTTTCCCTTTCAGCATGTTTCTAGCGCTTGAGACAATCGGGCTCTTAGAAACGATGATCTCCTCAGGTCTGATGAATACGGTTATGCTTCCTATCTTCGTCGTTAGAGCCTCTATCTTGACACCTCCACCAATATCGATTATGGCCGTGCCCTCCGGGCCAAGTTGACATCGCCCAGTGAATACATTGAGAACCCGTCCAAAGCTAGCTAAGAAGTCAGAAGGCTTTCTGAAGATCTCCTTGGCACCCCCGATTTCAGCGAGTTCACCGTCACGAAGAACGGCTACTCTGGCTGCGAGTTGTTCAGCTTGAAGCATATTGTGAGTTGAAATTAAGATCGTTGTTCCTCGTTCGCGATTGACCTTTAGGATAACGCTTTCTATGGTCGATACATTTCTCGGGTCAAGGTTGACAGTAGGCTCATCCAATAGAAGCAGTTCAGGCTCGAATACCATCGCTTGCGCCAAGGCCACTCTTTGAGCCTCTCCCCCTGACAAAGCTGTAGCTCGCTTCTTCTCAAACCCAGAGAGACCTACAAGCTTCAGCGTATCTCTCACATTGAAATCCCTTTTCCTTTCAGAGAAAGCTCTGATCTTCAGTGGGTACGCAACGTTCTCGTAGACAGTCTCATTAAACAAGACTGCTTGCTGAAAGACCATGCCCATCCTTCTACGCAAAGCCACCCTATCAGCATCCGAGCAAGCGGTATCCCTACCATCGAAGAAGATCTTGCCTGCTGTCGGCATCTCTAGAAGATTCATCAACCGAAGTAGAGTAGTCTTTCCACTCCCACTGGGTCCGACGACCGCGAGAACTTCGCCTCTATCAACCTTCATATTGATGTTCTTCAACGCTTCAGCTTGGTCGTAGGATTTGCTTAGATCAAGCGTCTCTATTAGTGGCGTCACCTTCTCAACCCACTCCACTGTAAGTATGTCAAAACCCAGTTGATCATGAATGCTAGAAGCAGCAGGATCGATCCAAGCGCTATTGCTAGGCCGAATTCTCCGAGTTCGGTCTCAAATACGATGGCGGTGGTCAAGACTCTCGTAGCCCATCTTATGTTCCCGCCAACGATCATCACAGCACCGACCTCTGAGATGGCCGCTCCGAAAGAGACGATAAGAGCCGTCGATATTCCTAACCTCGCTTCCTCCAAGACTTTCAAAGTCATTTGCCAATCTGTAGCTCCAAGCGACAAAGCCTTCTCCCTAATCCCTTTACTCACAGAGCTTACAGATGATATTGTAACGCCCATAACGATCGGTATCACCATAATCAGCTGAGCAATTATCATAGCCTCAGGTGTGTAAAGAAGCTGAAACACACCCAAGGGACCTGATGTCGAAAGTAGCAAGTAGACGAGAAGCCCTACAACGACAGGAGGCAGCCCCATAAATGTGTTAACGATGCTCACCAAGAAGCGTTTCCCAAGGAACTCCTTTAGTCCGACTGTAGCGCCTGAAGGCACGCCCAGGAGAGCCCCGATCAAGACCGCGACACCCGACACCCTTAGCGACAGAAACATTATCTCGTAGACTTCACGGTCGAACGAAACGATTAGCCAGAAGGCTTTGAGAAGACCCTCAAGAATTAGATTCAAGTCCGAACTTCTCGAAATTGGCTTTCAACCCAGATTCATGCGTGACAACCGATGACAATGCAATCCATCCGACGAAGCTAAATTTGATCCCTTGGGAGTCGTACCACTCAACCTCGTACTCCTGGTTTGGAAATCCCAGTTCATGCGCTAACTGGAAGTCTCTGGCGATCGGGAAGAAGAACGTCTCATTTTCTTTCCTAAAGCTCTCGATAAGTCGCTGCCCTTGCTCAGAAACCATGAACTTCACTAGAGCTACAGCCATCTTGATGTTTCTCTGCGGATACTTCTCGGGATTGACGAGAATCAAAGCGTAGGGATTGAGTAGGATACGATCCTTCTCCACCAGCAGGGTCAAATGAGGAAGTTTAGATCTGAAAGAGAGCCAAGTCGCTCTATCAGTGAGCGTATAGGCATTCTTCTCGTTCGTCATACGTAAGACAGCACCCATTCCAGCACCCGCCTCCGTGTACCACGCGTTGGTCTTGTTGGAAGGCTGCAAGCCAATGGTGTTCCAAATGTTCAGTTCCACCATGTTGGTGCCAGATTTATCAGCTCTAGAGGTGAAGACCGCTTTTCCTTCAGCTCCTGCCTTGGCGATCCGTTCAAATGCGAGAGTTGCATTTGATCCTCCCGCGATTCCTGCGGGATCAGCGCTGGGGCCAATGATAATGAAGTCGTTATACATGACACCGATCCTATGTACACCATACCCATCTTTCACGAACTGCTCCTCAAGTTTTCTCGAATGAACAAGGACTAGATCAGCATCGCCGCGTTTTGCAATTTCAATAGACTCTCCGGTGCCTTTTGAGATGATATTCACCTTAATGTTGTGTTGATTCTCGAAGACAGGAATAATGTGGCTCAGGAGTCCAGAGTCGTATGTGCTTGTAGTTGTAGCCAAAACTAAATTTCGCTGTCGCAGGCTTTGAGAGAAGCTGAAAACGGAGAAAATCGCTACCGCCAGCACTAGAAGAGCGAAGAAAAATAAGATTCTTGTGTGCTTGTTCATAGTGAAACGCCGTTATGTTTGTCCGTATATGTCGTCGTAATATTCTTATAAACATAACGACAACTAATTGAGTAAGGACTTGCCACTAATGGTTTCTCCCAAACCCTCCTTGATGCCTTCATTCAAGGTTTGGCTCGAATCGGATGGAAAGCACGCAATCGGAGAGGGTGGCGTCGAGATTCTACGAGCTGTCGATGAATGCAAGAGCCTAACAGCTGGAGCAAAACGAGCGAAGGTATCATACAAATATGCGTGGGATCAAATCGCTGAAATGGAACGGGCCATAGGCATGCCTGTCATTAGAACCCGACGGGGAGGGAAGAGCGGCGGTGGTGGAGCTGAACTCACTGAAGCAGGAAGAGCCTTGTTGAAGCAATATGAGCGAGTCCGAACCTATGTTACTCGTGTATTAAATGATCCAGAGTCTTGGGAGGCGGTAGGCTTGAGGTTAAGCGCTAGAAACAGATTGAAAGGTGTAGTGAAGAATGTTGAGAAAGGAGCAGTAACGACGAGCGTCAAGATAGAGGTGAAAGTGCCGGCAACAATAACCGCAGTTATCACAAAGGAAGCGGTAGAGGAGCTCGACATTAAGCCGGGAGACGTTGTCGAAGCCATTGTGAAGGCCACTGAAGTTATGATAGCCAAAGAATGACGATTGTCAAGAGATTGCAGGGGATAGAGAAGCTGCTTGGCAAAAAAGCCGAGGAACATCCCTAGTGACGACACTGATTTGGAAAAGAAAACACACTTTGTCTGGGTTGATGCAAGTAGAAAAGACTTTTAGAAATGGAAGATTCTGTGTATATCGATATCGGCGCCAATTCGGTTCCTCTATCGCGGTAGGCCTGTCTGCTCTGATGGCGCTGTTGGAACAGCCGGTGCTGCTGCAGGTAGCTCGGGGAATCTCTCTTTCATTCTCTGCTCCGCTATAGCGTTCGCTTCGGTCAATATCTTCTGAGCCTCCCCGCTGGAGGCTGAGATATCGTAGCCTGTGCCCGTGGCTTCACCAACCTCGATCACCATGCCGTTCAAGGTTTCACCTATCATGCCAAGCTCATAGGAGACTTGAGGCATGATGCCTTGAATCTGATTCTTTATCGCTTGTACCACGCCGACCACAGGTCCCATCGTAGTAGCCAGATCGCCGAATTGTTCGACCGTCTCCAGTCTTAGAGTTATCTGTTCGAGAGCAAGCTCACATCGTAGAGTTGTCTTGGCCATCTTTCGCACCTCCGCGCACTCGTTGGCATACATGGCTGCGCGCGCGGAATCTTTCGCCATCTGCGCTGCGACACACTTATTGAAGAAATCTCTGTCACGCTGCTCCATCCTTGCACTTGATTCAGCTATCTTGGCCTTCTGAGTCTTCAAGCGGTATGTGCACATAGCGATCTTCTCCTTCAAAGGCGTTTTGTGACCGAGCATTCCGCTGATCTTTTCTCGTAACGGCTCCTTTGGCTCTCTCTCCCAATTCTTAATCATCTTGTATCCCAAACGACTCACCTCCTAATAGCCTGCAAAGCTTAATCACAGAGATGGAGATCCCTGACTCTGCGTCGATACGAATCAGAATCTACCATCTTCGGGTTGTCAACGTCTTCTGGCGTTTCAGTCATAAAACCTTTTCAAGAATTTTTCGCCATTGAAAAAGGAGGTTTCCCAATTTGACAGTACAATGTATGCGCGAAGGCCGTCAGTTTCTTGTCAATCCTCAATTCAACTTCTTCATCATCTTTAAACGAAAGTTTCAGAAAATGTCGAGGTTCTCCTGAAATATCAAGCCAACAGCTGTGCGATAATCGAGTTTCAAAACAATCATAAATTCTTGGAGCTACATACAAACAGGTTCTAAGAGTGGTGACCGTGACATGCCAAGATGCGCCGAACTGGCTATCTGCGATGGAAATATCATTACCGTTAATCCGTCAAACCCTAAGGCTGAATCCTTGTCGACTATAAACGGAAGGTTCTTAGTCGTTGGAAGCAATCGTGAAGTGAAGAAAACCATTGGGAAAGATACTTTCGTACTCGACTTGAAAGGAAAGACAGTACTTCCTGGGCTTATAGACTGCCATGTCCACCTCGTGAAATACGGACTCCAGAAGAAGTGGATCGACCTCAGGAACGCCAAATCGATAGGCGAACTGAAGAGAAGACTCGAGAGGAGAGTCAGCTCATCAGCCAAAGGCTCTTGGATTGCAGGGCATGGTTGGGATCAAGATAGATTCGAAGAGAAGAGGTACCCGACGAGACTTGACTTGGACGAGGTTGCTAAAGAAAACCCAGCAGTTCTAACGCGTGTATGCGGACACATATGTGTAGTCAGCACTACTGCCCTAAGAATCGCGAATATCACTAAAGAGAGAGGCCCCGTTCAGGGAGGGCGAATAGATATCGACTCTGAAACCGGGCAGCCTACGGGAATCCTAAGGGAATCCGCCCAAGATTTGGTGTGGAAAGCATTTCCTCTACCAACTCCGAAAGAGCTCGAGGACGCAATTGTGGCAGCATGTAGAGATGCTGTAAAGGTCGGGTTGACCTCGATTCATTGTCTAGTCGACTCATCGAACGAGATCTCAGCATTACATGCCTTGAGGAGAAGGAACATGTTGCCTCTGAGGGTCGGTATTCTTCCTCCAAGAGAGCTTTTAGAGAGCTTAACGGATCTCGGAATAACGACCGGGTTCGGAGACGACTACTTGAGGATAGGTCCTGTCAAGATATTCGCCGACGGTTCACTAGGGGCTCGGACTGCCGCACTCGCTGAGCCTTACAGTGATGATCCGGGAAATATGGGAATATTGGTCTTCAGCCAAGATGAGTTGAACATAATCGTCGAGAAAGCTCATAAATCAGATCTTCAAGTCGCTATCCACGCGATCGGCGATAAAGCCGTAGAATTTGCATTAACAGCTGTGGAGAATGCGTTAAGCCGATTCCCAAGAAAAGATCACAGACATAGGATAGAACATGCCTCCGTCTTGAATAGATTCCTGATTGAGCGAATGAAACACCTGAATGTTGTAGCTTCTATTCAACCGACCTTCACTATATCGGATTTCTGGGTTCCCCGAAGGGTCGGCGTGAAAAGAGTGAGGCTTGTCTATCCTTTCAAAACATTGATGAAGAGTGGAGTAGTGATTGTAGGAAGTTCAGATAGTCCAACAGAAATCTTGAACCCGATTCTAGGAATTCATGCCGCGGTAACGAGAGGAGGATTTCTGCCTGAAGAGAGTCTTAATGTCAATGAGGCTATACGAGCCTTCACGGTCAACGCAGCATACGCCAGCTTCGAAGAAGAGAGTAAAGGCTCAATCGAGAAGGGTAAACTAGCAGATTTCATAGTGATTTCTGAAGACATCACTCGAATACCCCGGGACAGAATCAATGATGTTCGCGTTGAGATGACTGTTGTCGGAGGAAAAGTAGTCTACTCGCGGAGAGGATTCCTATCCTCGATGGGCTAAACCTACAAGCTCATCGATTCTACGAAAGCCTCCGTCTTTCATGTAGTCGGCTAGTCCGCTCTCAATCTCCTTGAATACGCCAAGGTCCTTGTGCACGATAGCGGTTCCGATTTGAATCGCGACCGCTCCCGCGAGCAGGAACTCAACAGCATCCTGCCAGCCAGCGGCTCCGCCGCAGCCTATGATAGGGATGTCGACCGCTTCATAAAGTTCAAAGACGCACCTTACAGCGATAGGCTTGATGGCTGGTCCTGAAAGCCCACCTATCTTCGCGCCGAGAATAGGCTTCTTGACATTTATATCAATGGCCATGGCTCTAACGGTATTTATAGCGCATAAAGCGTCAGCCCCGCTTCTTTGAGTTGCGATGCCGATATCTACGATGTTAGAGACATTCGGTGAGAGTTTCACAATAACGGGCACATCAACCTTAGACTTGACACTGGATGTCACTTCAGCCACAAGATCAGCTTTCTGGCCGATTTCCACGCCCACCTCCCTCACATGAGGACATGAGACATTCAGCTCAACAGCGTCAGCTCCAGCTTCTTCCGCGATTCCAGCGGCTTCTGCATAGTCATTCTTGGAAAATCCGTAGACACTTGCTATCACAGGGACCTTCCCGTCCTTTGCTTCTGCAATCTCTTCACATATCGCCTTGACACCCGGGTTCGGCAGACCGAATGCATTTAGCAGGCCACACGGAACCTCAACCACTGTCGGGTTAGGGAACCCCTCCCTCACGTCCAGCCCGCAAGACTTCGTAACTACGGCGCCGGCCCCTGAATCAGCTACTCGCTTCAGAGTTTTCCCAGAGATCCCTAGAACACCTGAAGCTAGCATGGTTGGGTTCCTCAACTTTAATCCAGCAATATCAACGGAAAGATCAGGGTTCAATTGCAGCTACACCGATCAAAGGAAACCTTTATTGTGCATTGGGAAATTAATGTTAATGGTCGCTGAAGCCCCATTGATATGGGGTTGATGATTGGCTCGAGGTGAGAAGAATGAAATCGTATATTGTAGATTCCCCTCTAGGCATCTTCGCTCTAAGCAAGACTGGGAAGGTTGTAGACAAAGTCATATTCGGACCAGATCCGGTTAAAGCAGCAGATAAACTGAATAGAGTCCAATCTGGGGAGATTATAGAAGAATTTTCAAGCCTCTTGAAAACGTTGAAGAAGAAGGATTATGATACCTTCGTTTTTGAGAATGAGACCATCGCTAGAGCGGTCAGAGACAAAGTAGGTTTCGAAGTCGAAGTTGAGAGACCTTCAAAGATAGTTGAGAAGTTTAGGCCGAGGCTTCCAACTATAGCCGTCGAGCTGAAGATCTTCAAAGACAAAGAAAAGTTCAGCGAGTTCCTCAGAGACGTCACGGTGCAATTGGCAAGGATGGCTATAACGGTAGCCGTCGCCAAACGGGACCTGTTGGCTGTACAAGCTGTAAGGGCAGTAGATGATTTGGATAAGACTTTAAACCTCTTCGCAGGCCGGGTACGCGAATGGTATGGGCTACATCTCCCTGAGCTAGACAGGCTGATCGACAAGCACGAGACGTACTGTAGAGTTGTAGCAGATCTCGGCAACAGAAGAAGCTTCACGGAAGAAAACTTGGAGAAGGAGGGGCTCCCCAAAGATAAGATAAGAGCGGTGGCTGAGGCCGCGAGTAGATCGAAAGGCGCTGAGATAAGCGATGAAGATCTGAATTGGGTACGGTCTTTCTGCAGAGATGTATTAGAACTCTTCAAGTTCAGAGAGAAAGCTGAAGAGTACGTCGACTCGGTTATGAAACAGGTAGCCCCAAACATGAGTGCGATCCTCGGACCAGTCCTTGCAGCTAGACTGATCTCTATTGCGGGGGGGCTCGAAAACTCAGCCAAGATGCCTGCGAGTACACTCCAAGTGCTAGGGGCTGAGAAAGCTCTATTCAGAGCCTTGAAGACTGGTGCTAGGCCCCCGAAGCATGGAATAATCTTTCAACACGCAGCAATCCATCAGGCTCCTCGCTGGCAGAGAGGAAAAGTTGCAAGAGCACTTTCTGGCAAACTCGCGATTGCAGCGAGGATCGACGCTTTCGGAGGCGAGTTCATGGGGGATAACCTTAGAAAGGACTTGGAGAAGAAATTCGAGGAGATAAGAGAGAAGTATAAGCTCCCTCCAGCGAGGATGGGGCATGAGAAAAGAAGAGGCTAGAGCTCATGAGAAGTTCGAAGGCGTCTACTGGATAACTCTTGAAGACGGAGTCAAGAGGCTATCGACGAAGAATCTGAGCCCTGGAAATACTGTTTACGGCGAAAGACTCGTAAAGATAGGGAAGACGGAATACAGGATTTGGGATCCCTATAGAAGCAAGCTAGCCGCAGCCATACTGAAAACTCTTGATTTCCTTCCAATAGCCCTTGGGAGGAAGATTCTCTACTTGGGTGCAGCGAGCGGAACGACGGCGAGTCATGTCTCTGACATAGTTGGTGAGAAAGGCATCGTATATTGCGTCGAGTTTGCTCAGAGAGCCATTAGAGAACTTGTGGATAACGTATGCGAGAATAGACGTAATGTCTACCCAATACTGGCGGACGCTAGGTTCCCGGAGAAGTATCGCTCGATCGTGGGAGATGTAGACTCTATCTACTGCGATATTGCTCAACCGGAACAAGCGAGAGTCCTAGCTGATAATGCTGACATCTACTTGAGGTCTGGAGGAGGAGCGGTACTGGCTGTGAAATCAAGGAGTATAGATGTTACCGTGTCGCCGTCTAGAATCTTCAGGCAAGAGGTTGAAATCTTAAGGAAACGGGGATTTGAGATTCAAGATAATGTCCGATTGGAGCCTTTTGATAAGGATCACGCTATGGTGTCAGCGAGATTCAAGGAGAAATAGATCTTTCGTGTCGCAAGATCGTTTGGAGAGAGTTTTCGACACTGTTCTGAAGGAAGAGATAAGGAAACTTAACACTCATCTTCCACGCGAGAGAAAGACCCTCGAAAAACTGCTAATAGAGGATGACCCTCATGTGGAAGCTATAGATGGAAGCCGAATCCCGTTCAAGAAGGAGGAACTGGTGGAACTCGCAAGGATCGTTCCCAAAGAGTTCCATAAGAAGATCCGTCTGCCCTTCCTAATACTCAGGAGGATGGATCTTGGAAAGTCTATCTACGTCGTCTCGGGAAGCAAACTCGATGAATTCACGGTCAAGAAAATGCTTGAGTTGACGACCTTACCGTTTGAACAGTTTGAAAAGGATGAGGAGGTTCCGTACCTTTACAAGCCGTATGTGAGCCAATTGGTGAGGGAATTTCATTCCTTGATAGTCATCGGATTCGGCGTTCCAGAAGAACTTGGATCTCAAATCTAGAGAGTCGTTTGGCTACTATTCCTGTGCAATTTCTTAAGGGTTTTCCAAGACCGCCTAACAATCGGAGGGGGGGAGCCATGCTGTCCGATCCAATTCTCCAAGAACGTTATCGTCTTCGGGTCTGTAACATAGCCTGACCCGAAATCTCCATATTTCGCTCGAAGGAGCGAAACCTCCTCGTCTCTACGAACCTTCGCTAGAATAGAGGCTGCTGAAACCACGGGATATCTACTATCAGCATGATGCTCAGATACTATTTTTACCTGGAAGGACAGGTTTTCAAGTATGTGTTTTGCGAACCTCTCAGCTATAACATCGGAGGCGTCTACATAAGCGATATCGGGCTTAAGTCTTGATATCACCTCGGCCATCGCCTTCGCCTCGAGAAAGTTCAACCTCTGTAATTTCTTCGCTTTGTGGGCAACTAGATCTATCTGGTCAGGCGAGAGCTCAACATAGTCGTATCGTTCCACTGTTTGCTTTATCTTATCCTCGAAACGTTTTCTAGCACTGGGAGATAGAAGCTTAGAGTCCTTAACCCCTAGAGAAACCAGTTCTGGAATTCTAGAATCATCGATCAGTACACCAGCGATTATCAGCGGTCCTATTATTGGTCCGCGCCCGGCATCGTCTAAACCCGCTACTTTCATGTCTCGCTCGCTCTCATCGACTCATTCTAGGAATAACTATGACGACTAACCTTTTCTACTTTGTGAGGTCACTTAGCCTAGCACCCAAGGTAGTTAGACTGGACCACACAGAAGTTGCGAGCTCAAGATTCGAGGGGCATAATTGCGTTGTATACAGCTTTTGTACGACCTTCTTCCGTTCGATTGGGTCTCTGTGTTTAAGAATCACTGCAATCAGTCTCCTACCAGCAGGATAACAGAAGGCCTATGAACGAAATAATGGGGTTCTTTAGGAAGTTCAAAGTGCGTTTTGCTAGGCCGCGATCTTTCACTAGTACGTCTGTTAAGTAGGCTATTACCTCTTTTTCACTTCTGTTCTCGACATGGAGCATTATCGCTGCATTGACTCGTCCCTCTCCTAGCCCTTCAAGAGCCTTGACTATTGACGCGTCTATCGAAGCATCGAACTTGTAGGCAAGACTGTCATAGATCAATCGAATTGCATCTTCTTCGCGTTTGAAGACAAGCTCCAAGAATTATACTGCTCGTCAATGGTTTCTAGGCTTGAAGAAGCTCGTTGAGGATTGTTGTTTTTACATATGACCTCTTGTCAGGGGTGACCTCCAGGATCCTAACGTCGGGTCTCGATCTGATTCGGTCTATCAGCGTCGATCTCGCTTTGTAATGAATCGTTCCGATAAGAGGTTTTCCCACTTCAATGGCTTTTTCAACAGCTGCTTTGAATTCTTGGCTACTTAGCTCCATCGGACCTAGCTCGTCTATGGCTATCACTGAAATGGTTGAGTCGGTGGCGGCGCGGTTTATCGCGCTTACTCCTATTTCTACAAGATCCTTTAGGTTGACTCGATACTTTCCTATCTGCGGGCCTACCGGTTGCTCTACGTGAGCGAGCCATCCTTTCTGGAGGGATACCAGATCGATTATCTCGAAGCCTACTCTTACGCTTCCGCTTCTAACCTCTTGGCTGACCATCCCTCCAACCTTTAGCCCTCTGCCCTCAAGCTCTCTGATTGTCTCGATAAGAAGCGTGGTCTTTCCGACGCCTGGTCTTCCTGTGAGAAGTATCTTCCCGACCATAGACCTCAGCCTAAGAAGCCGGTGGCTAGAAGGTAGATCTCAGAGCTCTTTGCCTTGCTGGCTTTAGGTTTTACAAATCTAACATGCCTGAAAGACCTTTTAACTTCATTCTCAAAGTCTTTCAGTTCTGGTCCATGAAAGAGCTTAACGAAGAAGTTTCCGTTGCGAATGAGAATCTTCTTCGCTATTTCAAGACCTTTTCTCGTCAAGTATATCTGGCGTGCGTGATCTATATCCCAAGAGCCTGAGATATTCGGCGAAACATCCGATAAAACCGCGTTCACCTTGCCTTTGACATCTTCGAGGAGGTTGACGATATCAGAGTCGTTCGATATGTCTGAACGAATCGTAACGACATTCTTGTATGGCAGAGCGGAAATTGGCTCGATATCTATTCCTATAACCCGGCCTTTTTCACCGACCGTTTCCCTTGCAACTTGAAGCCAGCCGCCGGGTGCTGCTCCTAAATCTATTACCATATCGCCATTAGATATGAACTTGAACCTCTTGATCGCTTCAAGAAGCTTGTAGGCAGCTCTACTTCTGTAACCTTTCGCTTTCGCCATTCTATAGTATTGGTCTCGCTGCCTTTCCCTCTTCCATCTCTCTGACAATCGCTAGGCTGCACCAGCCTGTTCGCCCGCGGTCTTTATCAACCATTCCGTCAGCTTGTCGCACCTACTCGGATTGATCAATGCGGTATGCCCGCACCTCTGTTCAATATCGCAGAATGCGCATGGAATAGGCGCGATAGAATCGACTGTTGAGAACTTTCGCCTAGCGAACACTCTGTAGGTCCATCTTCCCTCTGAAAGCTCCTTCTTCCTCTCTATCAACCTCTTCCGCTCAAGCCTGAGTATAGCTCGAGAACCTTCCCGACTGTCGGCTTTCATCTTCTTCCAGAGTTCAGACTGGAGTATGCCTTCTTCACCGCTATTCATAACCAATTTGAGAACGTCTTGTTCAGTAGGACCTTTCTTCGGCAATCTATACACCAAGCGTGAGGATTCTTCTAAACAGTGAATATGAAGGCACTTACCCACTTAAGGGTTATACAGGCAACCTCAATCTTTCAAGTTACTCTAGCGCCATTCTCTATCTCCCGATCAACACAGAGTAACGCCAACTTTTCGCCTTTCTCAGCAGCCAGCAGCATACCTTCAGACAACTCACCCGAGAACCTAGCCGGCTTCAAATTGACCAAGTAGACTATCTTCTTTCCTTTCAACTCCTCCGGTGTGTAGTATCCTACTAGGCTGGATACGGTTTGGCGGATTCCTAGCTCACCAAGGTCGACTTGGATCTTGTAGAGCCTCTCGGTCCTCTTGACATGTTCCACGGTAACAACCGTACCAACGCGCATATCCAACTTCTTGAATTCATCGAAAGTTACTTGAGCAGCCTCCAAAAGCATCATCCTCCTTCCTCAGATTTTCCGCAACTACCTTTTAACACCTACGCTAGGCTTTGAAGGCAATATATCTCATAGTTCCACGCACTCTCCCCAAAACTACCTTTTCAACGTAAGAAACAGCAAGGAACGAAATTCTTATCTTTATAATCAGTTAATTAACCATTCTTGGTGTTTTTGATGGCAGTGGACGAGTTCATGTACCGCTATCAACGAGGTGGAAGACTAGTCGCTTGCTATCCGCCCCCCCAAGAACACTTCTACCAGCCGCCGCCTGTTAGATGCGTTTACCAGCCTCCGCCTCAAGAGTACTATATGCCGCAGCCACCTCAACGTTACGTCTACCAACCGCCCCCTGACTACATCTACTACCCGCCCCCGCAGGAGTGTACGTATCGGCCTCCGCCTCAACGCTACCTTTACCAGCCCCCACTCGTCGAGTACCTGTACTACCCGCCTCCGGTGAAGTATCTCCACTACCCGCCACCGCAAAGATTGGTCTCTACGCGACAAGCGGTATGGACGAGGCAGTTTTAGGGTCCAAGCAAGCAAGCTGCTACACACTCTTCAAAGCAAGAATAAACGTTAATATCGGAGATTCTGAGCATCGAACTCATTCTAGCCCTCTGATTAGAGGAGTTCACGTTGCCGGAAGTGAAGATGAGAGGCTTCAAGAGCACAATAACAGTCGAAGAGGCAAAACAAAGATTCTTCAGCGCGATTTCTTTCAAAAAACCTGCAGTCGAGCCTGTTCCAGCACTAGAGGCTTTGGGTCGGGTTCTTGGTGAGGATGTGAAATCTCAGGTCGATGTTCCACCGTTCAATAAGAGCGCTGTAGACGGATACGCTGTTCACGCAGAAGACACGTTCGGAGCTTCCAGTACAAATCCCTCAGTCCTAACTTTAATCAGTGAAATAGATGTCGGGAACAAACCTGACTTCGAGGTCAAGAGAGGAGAAGCTGCAAAGATAGCCACAGGAGCAGCTTTACCGAAAGACGCCGATGCCGTCGTAATGCTCGAATACACAAAGATAATCGACTCTCATCGTATCGAGATATGGACCCCGGTAACACCCGGCGAAAATGTGACACGGAAAGGTGAAGACGTTAACGTAGGTGAAATAGTACTAAAGAAAGGGTTGAGAATCAGACCTCAAGACGTAGGCATCTTGACGATGCTGGGAAAAACATCAGTCAATGTTGTGAAGAAGCCAAAAGTCGCGCTCCTCTCAACTGGAGACGAGCTTGTTGAGACAGTGGAAGAGGCAAGAGAGGAGAAAACGGTTGATATCAACAGGCCCATCCTTCTATCAATGATCAGAGAAGCAGGAGGCCGCGGCATCGATAGAGGAATAGTGAAGGATCGAATCGAAGACATAAGGAGAAAGATGAAAGATAGCCTAGCTGAGACTGATGTCGTGGTTCTAACGGGAGGCACCTCTGTAGGAGTTAAAGATCTAGTTCCAGAGGTCGTTAACTCAATCGGAAAACCAGGGATGCTCGTCCACGGTATATCGATGCGGC
>Ga0209725_1000772_pt1 | contig 18916 bp, 16 predicted proteins | sample I18A1metaG_FD_184145 | JGI IMG/M metagenome (GOLD analysis project Ga0209725, IMG submission 184145) | Lake sediment bacterial and archeal communities from Gulf of Boni, Indonesia to study Microbial Dark Matter (Phase II) - ​I18A1 metaG... | ecosystem: Environmental > Aquatic > Freshwater > Lake... | reverse complement strand
AGCGTGTAGTAGAACACTCATCAAGCCAAGGCCTATGCGAATTCTATGCGTGGCTGATGCAACCTCAGATGCGATGACAGGTGCATAGAGCTGGACTGGTGAATCGGCCACCCAGATGTAGTCTAAGCCGACAGCCTCGGCGGCTCTGCTCTTCTTCACTATGCCCTGGAGCGCTTCGTTTGCATTGACGCCCAGTCCGAACTTCAGAGTCGCGCCCATGCTCTGATTACCTCGCGAATTGAATGAAGTCGATCCCGCCCATAGGGTGGCCCAAATATGACCTCGTCGACACCAAGCCTCCCTAACGACAGAAAAGCTTCACAGATATGTGCCGTGTCGCCCGCCAATGTGAAACTTTCCAGCAGTTCATCAGTGACATACTTTGAAGCCTCGGTGTAGCCTTGCTGGTGCGCAGTTCTTCGTAAACTGCCAACGTCATCTTCTGGGATTCTAGCCATCTCAAGCACATTGGGCGGGGTGTCGGCAATCACAGTGGCTGCCACACTTCTTGCAAGGTCCCTGTCTTTCTTGGCTTTGACAACCAATGTTGGCAACCATACAACGATTCTGAATCGGGCTCGTGAGTCTCGTGAAGTGGCCTCTGCTCGAATCAGATCGATCGCCTGCTGCAAGTACGGCAAGGGACCGCTTAGGATTATTCCATCCGCGGTTCGTCCCGCGAGCCTAAGCAGCTTCGGGCCGCGGACTCCGAGATATATTGGAATCTCAAGGCCAGATCGGTACCTCGCTTGGAATCGTCTGAGCTCAAAAGTTTCACCTTGGACGGTCACAGTTCCGCCGGCCCAAATCTTCCGAAGCGCGTCCATAGCCTGCTTCATCATGGCGACGGATTTAGCAACGGTCACTCTAAGCCTCGCTAGGTCTTGCAGCCCTCCCACTCCCAGACTTAACCTGAACCAGCCGCGATCAATCTGTCTCAGAGATGCGGCCGCTCTGGCGATTGTTGTGATATTATGAACGGCGGGGCTAGTTACCGCTATCCCGACATTCCTATTGGGCGCGTTTCTCATTAGCACGCTGGCCTGCACGAAGACATCACGACCGAAGGCTATGTCTTCGCCTATCCAGATTCCATAGACATTGCCCCGCCTAGCTTCAGAGGCTATCCTGATCATCTCGCTCATCGAGGCTCTACTTGTCACGCCGAGATCGAGGACCTGCCTTCGCAAGCATTGCACACGACTGACGCTTGGTGCATTCATTCAACGGTTCTTCTTCAAAATGATGATGTTGAGAGTAGAAAAGGTAGCCGTAGAAGAGCCGACTAGGCAACTGGGCAATAGTAAGTAGTGGTAATGGTAGTAATAGGCTGAACACTATTAACGATAATGGCCTGAAAACGCAGTTACGTGCGGGCAATCACATTGTCAAGTGAGAGGCCGACTACTAAATTGGTTACCCTTGTATGTGCATTCGCAGCGCTAGATGTTGTTCTCTCTGTTGTTCCATTGATCCCCTATGGCCCGTCAGCAGGTGCCCTGATGAAACCTTCCGAGGGGATCTTCCTGGGACCATTGGGCGGAATGTTCGCTGCCTTCATCGGGGGGGTCGTTTCAAGCGTAATCTGGCCCTCCACGGCGGTCTTGGGGTTAGCAACTTGGATCCCCGGGGTCATCGGCGCATTCGGCGCTGGTATGCTTCTGAAAGCTAAATGGAAACCGGTGATCGTTTTAGTCGCAGCTATCCTCCTCGGTTTCCTAGTTCACCCATTCGGATCGGGGGTCTTCCTCTATGCTAATTGGGACAAGACCATTGCCTTGATTCTTGTGTATCCGATCTCCAAGCTGACGAATCGCTCCCTCGGAAATCGCGGGAATGTAAAGGCGCTAGTACCTACTATAGGCCTGGTCTCCTTCATTGGTACCGAGATGGACGGAGCTGCAGGTAACTTGGTTTTCCTATTAGAGGCCGAACCAATCTTCGGCCTACAGAAGGAAATGCTTCCAGCCCTGTTCATTCCATACACCTTCTTGGACCCTGCCGTACGAATTCTTGTCGCAGTCGTCTGTGCACTCGTCGCTACCCCAGTTCTCGTCGCAGTCGAAAAAGCGAACCTACTGAAGTGGCCTCTGACATGAACGCGGACGACATGCAACATGAATGGGATAGGCAGTGAACCCTTCTAAGAGGACCGCGGGCTTCAGTTTCCTTGACGCAGTCGTTTCGAAACTTCGTTTAGTTCCAGGTGTCGTAGATGTATGGCCGGTGGATGCGTCTGAGAGAACTGCGATCCTCCAAATGGAGGAGAAGGCAAGTGGAGGTTTCGGTCTTCCAGGTCTTGATATTGTAAACGAGGGTGTGAAGGTCGTCTTGGGGCGTCAATCTGTCGTTTGCATCAACCATTCATCTAGTCTGCGTCATCCTTCCATGCCGATCTTGCTTCTTACAGCTGAGAAGGATGTGATTGGCCGAGAGGTTTGGGAGGAAGGCGAAGTCACCAGATTTCGAGCCGATCCCAATGTGATCTTTCTAGGCAAGGATTTCGTTCTATTCAGAAACAGACTGGAAGCCACTAGGGGAAAACCGGTTAGATTCGTAATTGGACCTCAAAGCTTTCCTGAGATCGAAACGATTCAGGGAATCTGCGACGTAGTGTCGGCTAGCGTTTCGCTCACCACTGATCTCTACATCAAGAGAAGAGCTGGATGGGAGACGAGCGATCCCGACAGGGGTACAGTCCTGATCGGATTCAACTCGAACTTGAAGCCAAACGTGACCTCGAGAGGTGCGAAGCCAGACTCTCGGCATTAAGCTAGACATAGAGAACCCTTCACGAGATCAAAGACGTTCTCTGGATAATCGTTTCTCTATTTCCGCTTTTCTTGCATCGAGTTCTTTCTCGATATCTTTCGGCAAAGGTTCGGGTTGGTGCGCTGCAAGAATCACCTTGACACGCTCCTTGGCTACGTCAGCTAAATGTCTTGATCCAGCTTTTTCCCAGTCGCCGCGGGTTCGCTTGTCGCTGAGTTTTGACAGATACCTCTCGGCGCTGAGGTGGTCAAGTGTATGCTTCTCTCCCATGTAATGCCCTCGAAGAGGCGCTATCTTCTTGATGAGTGATACTGCTAAGGTATCCTCGTTGACTTCTATCCCACGCGCTATTCGCATTGCCATTCCAAATAACTCGTCGTGAATTACAAGCATCTCGAATGATGCGGTAAAGTGATACTCGAGAGCCCCTGCGACAACGCGAATCCAATTGGCTCCTGCGAGGACAGTCGTGAGCATTGTCAATGCGCTCTCGAAACCAGCTTGCACATCCGGAAGCTTCGAATCGGTCACCCCGCCTGACATGGCTGAAGGGAGACCATAGTACCTAGCCATCTCCGCCCCTCCTGCGCATCGCAAGGCTGCTTCCGGGCAACCCGCGGCGGGTATCCCTGTACGCAGGTCAAGGCTGACCGGAATGCTCCCATAGACAACTGGGCTGCCGGGGTTGATGAGCTGAACAAGGGTTAGTCCAGCGAGCACGGTAGCATTTGTCTGAACAAGCGACCCCGCGATGGTGTTTGGCGAGGTTGCTCCGGTATTGTCCATGGGTTCAATCAAGATTGGAACTCTGTGTCTTGCATATTCGATGATGTCATCGGTCAAGCCGATGTCGTAGATCATAGGGCTTGATGGACAGATGCTCGCAGTTCCTATGGGTTTCTTGGAAAGCTGTTGCATCCCTCCTGAGATGACAGCGGCCAGTTGAAGGTTGTGGGTTGCGCCAAGCTCTCCACTCTGGCCCACGTATCCTTCCGTGTCCCAATGAGTCGTCTTGGACGTGTACTTGTAGTGCAGGACGCCTCTCTCTATATGACGATACTCTTCCGGCATGTCGCTTGGAGCTATCATGTAGCTGCCACCGACGCTGATGTTCTCCAAGGCATCGGTGACCTTGATTATGGGCACTAGATCGCTGGAAAGGGCAGGTCGACGCGTTCCTGTTTCTAGGTCAAGGATGTACGGATACTCCCCGCCACATGTCATGTACTGGTTTTTTCCGCCTATCTGCAGATTGTATTTTGGATTCCGAGCGTAAAGCCGGAACTCGGATGGGCAGTGTCGGAGGGTTTCTTTGACTAGGCTTCGTGGGATCCTCACGCTCCCTGTTTTCCCGTTTGCGCGTGCTCCAGCTTCCGCTAGGATTCTCTGCGCTTGTTGTGAGAGAAATGTTGCCCCCGTATTCTCTAGTATGTCGAGGCTCGCTTCGTGAATGGCTTCGGTTTGGCTGGCGTCTAGAAATTCAAATTTCATCTTCACGTCAGCAGATGAGGTTAGGCTATTTTGAAGATCGGGTGCTTCGGGTCAGGCATGGCTTTCTGCTCCATCGCAAGTTGAGCGAGCGCTGCGTCTACCATGGCGATGGATGGAAAGACATAGTTCGCATGTTCTATTGGTCCGTATAGAACGAAGTTAGCGCCGCAGGCGACAGTTATTGCGCATGCCGACGCCAAGCCAGGGTCCTTTGCTTGGACCCCCATCTTCTTCTTGAGGCCCTTCCAAGTGTCGATAGCATTGTGAGCTCCCGACCCCACGGGGAGACCGAATTCTTCTCTTAACTCGTGTATAGCGCGACACGCCATCCCAAGGCTTGGTATGTCGATTACAGCCGTATCGATGAGAGGCTTCTCTATCCCTGCCGCCGCTGCCACCGGTAGCAGTTCACGAGCTGCCTTTACCTTTCCCTGAGAGGTGAACTCCTTCGTGTTCAGCGTGAGAATTATGGCGCTCTTTATCCCAACCTCTCGTATCTTCTCAAGCTCCTCTTTCTTGTACTCGAGCACGAGGGAATTGTACACAACACGGTCTTTGAGCCCAGAATTCTTCACGTAATCTAGTCCCGCAATCCTAACTCCGGGTGTTATTCCATCCATCAGGATCGGAGACTCTGTAGCACTCGAAACGAAATCCAGGAATCCAATGAGCGCTTCGGGAGTGGCTCCTACAACATCAATCATATGCGGATTGCCTGTCTTGTCGGAGAACTCCTCCTGCGCCTTGATCAGTTTCTCTGCTTCATCGCGGTCGAATTCTCCTTTCATCTCGTTCTTCACGATGTAGTGCTTATTGTAGAAGATGGTCCCGACCAAGACAGTGGGCGCTTGGCCAGGTTTGCCTCCAATCTTCACGCGACCAATTTGAAACGATTTATGTTCTCTTTCGATGCTCAACATGGGCGGTCACCGGAAGTCATGAGAAGAGGGCTCATAATGCTTGCTGTCGAATACTGACTTTGAGATCTCGTTAAACTTACGTTTGCTTCTTCACATGGAGTTGGGCCATTATACCCAATAGTTCCTTTATGAGAATCGCCGCAGTGAAGGCTGTTGTTCGTTGCGAATCAAACTTGGGGGAGTACTCAACAATATCGGTGGCGACGATCTTGAGACCTTCAATCCCCTGCAGTATGTCGAGCATCAGTCTTGTACTCAAGCCTCCTGGCTGGGGATTCCCGACTCCCGGAGCAAACGCTGGATCTAAGCAATCTAGGTCGATTGAGAGATAGACCGGTTTGTCCGAGAGCGTGGATCTTATCAAAGAAGCGATTGCGCCCGAGCCTCTCGCATGAACATCCTGCGTCGTGTATGTGGTGAATCCCAATTTCTTAATCCTTTCATCCTGCTCTCTCGTTGAAGCTCTAATGCCAACATAGCAAACAGTTTTGGAAGTGTTGTCTCCATCCAAGATTCGTGAAACAACTGTGGCATGAGAGTATGGACTGCCCTCGTAGCTTTCGTACAAATCAGGGTGCGCATCAAAGTAGAGTAAGGAGGGCGACTGTTTTTGCATTTCCTCCACTAGTCGAAAACAGAGGTAGGTGACGAAGTGGTCCCCTCCTAGGAAAAGCATTGGAGCGTTGGCGTGGTTATGCAGGCTTGCAGCGACAGCTAACCTCTTCTTGAGCTCAGGAACATCACCAGCCTTCTTGACGTTACCGTGATCACAGACCTTCCATATGTCAGCCAGATCCATGCCTCGCTCCGTGAAGCGGTTATAGAGACGCCCACTGGTTGCAGCCCTAATCGCATCAGGTCCCGCGGCTGCTCCACATCGGTATGATGACGTAGCATCCCAAGGAACACCGATCACAATAAGATCTGTTGCGGCGGTCGAGTGCACGAGACCGAAGAAGTCTTCTCGACTTGGAGGTCTTTGCCCCTTGCGCAAATCCGGCCCAGCACGACAACTAACTATTCTTTAGATGTATAAGAGGAACAAGCTGCCCGCTCGGTGGGCTAGCGACCATCTAGTTAGGAGGGTCTGTGATCACTGTCGAGTTCTATCTTTAATCTGCTGAACCAATTCATCTATGCGATTCAGACCTGCCACCAAGTAGCCTCTTGGAGCTCCATATCCGATGCGCATGTAGCCGTCCATTCCAAATTGGTCGCCTGGTACTATCAGAGTGCTCTTCTCCTTGAGAAGGCGTTCAGCGAGGTGGCTTGAGTTTATTTTGAGATTGTACTTTATGTAAGCGATAGCCCCGGCTTGTGGCGGTATGAACGAGAAGTCCTCCGCATGGGCTTCAACCCAGCTCTTGATTACTGGCAGATTGATTTGAAGAATCTCTCTAGTCCGCGTCAGAATCTTCTTTCGCATCTCCAGCTGCAGAGCTCTTGTGGCCAAGTAGTCGCCGAGAGCAGTTGGACATATCGTCGTGTAGTCATGGTACGACCAGAGCTTTCCGGCGAGTTCTTTCGTAGTTACTATCCAACCGATTCTAAGCCCTGGGAGCCCGTAGGCCTTTGAGAGCCCGTTACTCACTATTACTTTCTTGTATCTGCCCCAGAATGTGGGAGTCATATTCCCGTTGAGTTCCGCGCCTTGGTAGACCTCGTCAGCAAGTATCCACGCCCCCACTTTCCCAGCGATTTCACAAATCTGGTCGATTAGATCTTCGCGCATTATGGCGCCTGTTGGGTTGTTTGGATTGCATACTGCGATCAGTTTCGTCTTCCTACTCACTGCTTTCCTCAGCGCCTGTATGTCGGGTTTCCATTCACCATCTCGCTCGCGCAACCTGAAGGATTTCACGTTGGCTTGGAAGGTCTTTCCTAGACCCCAGATCTGCATGTAGTTGGGAAGCAAGACGACGATCTCAGCGCCTCTATCGAGGAACAACCACATCGCTACGAAGTTTGCTTCTGAACTTCCGTTAGTGACTAGGACGTTTTCCGAATCTGCTCCAGTATAGTTGGCAGCTATGGTTTTCCTTAGTTCTTTGGTCCCGTTCGTCTGGCTGTAGCCTAAAGAGAATTGGCTCAGCGATTGAACGTCGCCGTCCAACAACTCGACAAGCTGGAGCGGATGCACACCGCTCTCAGAAAGATTGTATTCTACTCGGTTCTCCCAAGTCGACTGCCATCTTTCCATCTCAAAGATACGAAGCCTCATACCTTTGCACCAAACCATCGTCACTATATCTCTCGTGGATCATGAAAAGTGCTGGCTATTCTATGCTGACTTTGATTCCGATGCCCTGCCTCTTAGCTAGTTCGTATACTGCGTACCCGGTGGTAATGTCCTGAATCGCCAAGGCCGTAGAATCGAAGAGTGTTAATTCTTGGGCGTTGACTCTACCGGCCTTCCGTTCGAGTACGATGTCCGAAAGCTCTGCGTATACTGCGTCCCTCTTTAGTAGGCGAAGCCTCACGGCCGTCTGAATTTCGCCCCTCTCCGCGCATTGAGACATACTGTCGACAACTACCTTGGCTCGTGCCACTATTGCTGAGTCCAGCTCTTCCTTGCCTGGGGCATCGGCGCCGATTGCGTTGATGTGAACCCCTTCCTTGATCCATTCGTTCAAAACTATTGGACTGGTTGAAGGGGTCGCAGTGATGATGACGTCTGCGTCTTGGACTGCCTGCATTGCGGATTCCATGTGCTCGACTTTGAACCCGAATTGATCCGACATTTCCTTTGCATATTTGACTGCATTTTGAGGCTGATGATCATAGATTCCTACAGTTGAGATTCCGAGAACCTCGTTCAGAGCAACCACTTGGAATCGTCCCTATGTTCCTGCACCAATAACAGCCACCCTTTCAGAATCCTTTCGTGCCAGATACTTCGCGGCGACGGCTCCTGCTGCACCCGTCCGAGTAGCCGTTATGTAAGCTCCATCAATAATCGCGAGGGGTCTACCGTCGCTCAAGTCGTTCAGAACTATGATGCCATAGAGAGTTGGAAGGCCGTAGCGTGATCGATTGTCTTTGTAGTATGTGATGATCTTTGTTCCAACTGAGAAGTTCTCCACATATCCAGACTTGATTTCGAGTTCACCATCATACTTGTCGATGAGGGAGAGGACCACTGGTGCAAGTTTAGAGTTGCCTGTTCCGTATGCCCGAAACGCCTCTTCAACCACACCGATGATGTCACGCATAGTGACAAGTTTCTTCGCATCGGAGGCTGAAAGGATGAGGATTTCTGTCATCTGAGGGTATCCGGATGCTCTGTGTTCACGCAAACTTCGGGAGAATATTTTCCCCGATGAGACTTATCGCTTCGCGGATGTTTGGTCCTATCGGGGACCCGACGACGATTTGGGTTACGCCCAGCTTTACGAGGTTGTGGATCTTCCCGATGCATATATCAGGTGTCCCACATATCGAGAACGCCTCGATCATCTCTGGCGTAACTTGGCCGAATGCATCCTTCCATTGTCCCCGCGATATGCCATCCCGGATTTTGGCAGCGGATTCACGCGAGACTGCATGAACGTCAAGAACAGATTGAGGACACCCCGCCACAATGTACGCTACTACCGGTGTCACCGCCTTAACGGCTTTCTTAGGATCCGTGGAGATGGAGAACGAGGTATAGGCTGCCACCGCTACGTCTGCGATAGCTCGGCCAGCCTTGCTGGCACCGTCTTTCAGATATTTGACTGCGTTTTCGATGTCTCGCGGGTGTGACGCATTGATTAGCACCCCATCTCCGATCTCGCCCGCGAGCATCAGCATATTCGGACCTTGAGCGCCGATGAATACCTTCACGGGAGCTGGAACTTGGAAGAAGAATTTTGCGCCAGAGACGTTAAACACCTCACCCTTTACCTCAGCCGGTTTGCCCGAAGTAAGGTCACGTATCACCGCCACGGACTCTCTAATAGCGGCCAGTGGCTTCTCTTGGCTCACATTGAGCATCTTGAGGGTTGTCTTGTCGCCCGCGCCAAGACCGCATACAACTCTCCCGGGTGCCATCTCAGCGAGCGAGGCCACGGCTTGGGCTGTGATGACAGGATGCGACAAATATGGATTTGTCACGCCCGGTCCTAAGATTATCTTGTCTGTGTAATTGGCTACCATGCTCAGTGAGACGTACACGTTGCGATTGTTGTAGTGGTCCGTAATCCAGACGTAACGAAATCCAACCTTCTCAGCTTGCATGGTCAAGAAGGTGGTTTTCCAGAAAGGATGTTGTGGAACGAACTCGATGCCAAATTCGACCATCCCTCACACCCCATAATTACACTTTGACGCGCAACCTCTCAGCTATCGCGCTCAGACCGAGTCCACTGAATGCCTCCGATGTTTTCTGTGGTTCAATCTGCAGCGAGGCCTCAACCAAGGTTGTCAAGCCCGATTCCGTCGCGAGCTGGTTACTCTGCCAATGACGCAGAATCGACCGGGCCAAGTTGCCGGAGAGTTTAGAGGCATTTGAGGAGTCGAGGATCAGATCGACCAAGCTATCAGCGACCTTCCCCTGAAGCTCCCCAGGTATTCCCCTGACAAGTTCAAAGTAACTCAAAATCCGCACTCGGTCGAGGTATTTCTGATGAGTACTTCAAACTTTGGTCTTTACTGCATATGCCATGTATGATGTTGTTACCTGCGGCTGTCTTCCAAGACGGAATCCTAGGGTGCAGTGCCCAAGACCTAGGCTCCCCTAGGACGCGAGAGACTGGAAAGATGATCTTTCATTAGATTTATGGAGAAGCGATGTGACATGCAGATGCGAAAACAGCATCAGCAGCAGGTGGCGTCCATTGCGAGTGAGGATCAAATACTTCGCCTCCGCACGCGAAATAGCAGGCTTGCGAGAAGAGACATTGGAGATTGAAGATTCCGCTACGGTCATGGATCTACTTAGAGCACTTGTGAACAAGCACGGCGATGCGTTAAAGGAGTATGTTTTTGATCCGAAGACGAAAGACCCACGAACTCACCTCCAATTCCTGCTGAACGGTAGGGCAATTCACATGCTGCAGGGCTTCGACACATCTCTCACTAATGATTGTATCTTGTCAATAATGCCGCCAGTGGCCGGTGGATAGGTCAGTACTACAAGTTCCGCTTGTATTGCTCCGCGATCTCGTTTCAACTATTTTCTATCATTACGAAAATACAATTAATCGAGTCTGCGATACTATACTGGGATATCTAAATGATAAAGCTCGGATACGCGTATTGTGGGAAGATCCTCCGTGTGGACCTCTCCAAAGGTCAAACGCGTGAAGAGTCTCTCAAAGAGGAATGGGCTAGTAGATTCATTGGAGGAAAGGGACTCGGTATCAGATACCTGTATGACTTTGTGCGGCCTGGGATAGACCCCTTCTCCCCCGAGAACGTAATAATACTGATGACAGGACCTCTTACAGGAACCGTCGCCTCGACCATGTCCCGCATGGCAAACGTCACGAAGTCGCCTCTGAGCGGGACGTTGAGTGACAGCTACTCAGGCGGATATTTTCCAGCGGAACTGAAGTTCGCAGGCTTCGATGGTGTAATCATTAGCGGCCGATCACCGAGGCCAGTGTACCTGGCAATTAAGGATGGGCGCGCGGAGGTTCGAGATGCAAGCCATCTTTGGGGCAAGGGTGTATTCGAGACGACGGACTTGCTCGTCAAGGAGTCCGGTGAAACTCCGAGACATTACATTGACGGCCCAAAGATCGGCTGCATCGGCCCGGCAGGAGAAAACAAGGTACGGTTTGCGGCCATAGCATATGACAAACACCACTTCGCCGGAAGAGGAGGAACCGGTGCTGTCATGGGTTCCAAAAACCTCAAAGCGATTTCAGCGCGCGGAACGAAGCAGACAAAATCACTCAGCATTAACTCAGAAGCTCACTTCCTTGAGATGGTTAGAGAGATTATCAAGAAAGACATACGCGAGAACCCAGACGAGGAATCATATATCAAGATAGGGACGCCATCAATAGTTGACTCGAGCCAAGGCGCAGGTCTACTTCCGACGAGGAATTTCCAGTCGGGAGTTTTCCAAGAAGCTGATCAGATAAACGCTGACGCAATGTTCGATAAGATCGTCGTTAGGCATACGTCCACCTGCTTCAGCTGCTCAATCGGATGCCGCAACGAAACCAGAGTCAAGGATGGACGGTACGCTGATCTCGAAGGAGAGGGCCCGGAGTACGAAACACTCGCAATGTGCGGTTCCAACATTGAGATCGCTGACATCCGCGTCATAATGAAGTTCAACGAGGAATGCTCAGACATGGGTCTCGACACAATATCAACTGGATACCTTTGCGGCTGGGCCATGGAGCTCTTCGAAAAAGGGATATTGACTGACAGGGAGACGGATGGCTTAGAACTCAAGTTCGGAAACTCTGAAGCAGTCGTAGCTCTGCCTCGTCTGATCGCGCTAAGGAAAGGCATTGGGGATGTTCTGGCTGAAGGTGTCGCAAGAGCCGCAAAAACAGTGGGTAAGAACTCCGAGAGATATGCCCTACACGTCAAGGGACTAGAGTATCCTGGATACGACCCGCGAGGAACATTCGGAATGGCACTAGCCTACGCGACAGCGGACAGAGGAGCAGATCACAACCGCGCTTGGCCGGTAGGTTACGACGCGTTTGGGAAGCTCGACCCATTTACGCCAGAAGGCAAGGCTGAACTTGTCAAAGAAGATCAAATCAGGACTAGCGTGAAATGGAGTGTCACTATGTGCGATTTCTTGGCTGCCAACTTCAACCTTTGCGCTAGACTGCTAAACGCGGCATGCGAAACCGACCATACCGAAGAGACGCTTAGGACAATCGGAAAACGCATCTGGACGATGGCGCGACTCTTCAACATCAGAGAGGGTTTCTCGAGAAAGGATGATTCGATGCCCCCCCGTATGTACCTTGACCCACTGCCTGATGGCACTGCAAAAGGCAAGACAGTGAGTCAGCGAGACTTCGAGCGAATGGTCTCAGAGTACTATCGACTTTGGGATTGGAATGAGGAGGGTAGACCGAGCAAGGCAACTATCGATGAATTGGGACTAGCAGACCTAGCCTCACGCTAGTCAACTCGTTCATTTTCATCATCGAATTGGTTCACGCGTCATGACTTCGTAATCTGCAAGACGCTGTGCGCCTCCAGCCCGCGGAGGAGCACTGATCATAATGCTTCGCCGCATAACAAGTGAGACGGTTCAATCGCGGGAATCGATAGCCATTTCTCTTGACATTTCATGCAATTTCTTGCGGATATCTTTCTCGAGCGGCTCCGGCTCGTGAGCTTCTAGGGTCAGTCTTGCTCTCTCCCTAGCAAGGCCTGCTATGTCTCTTCCTCCGCCGCGCTCCCAATCTGCTCTCGTACTTCTGTTGGCGAGTTTGGGCAGTAGCAGTTCGTTCACGTGTCGCAGGGTGTGTTTCTCAGCCAAGAAGTGTTGTCCAGGCCCAACCTTTTCAATCACGTCCAAGGCTAGGGTTTCCTCGTTGATTTCAACTCCCCTCAGTATTCTTAGGATCATGCTCGCGATCTCATTATCGATCAGTATCTGCTCAAAGCTGATGGTCAGGTATGATTCCAGGTAGCCGAGCGTTGTAATCATGTCGAGTCCCGCCAGAGCCGGCAATAGCATGTTCATCATTCTCTCATAGCCAGCTTGCTCATCAGGTAACTTTGAGTCCGTGAGCGCAGCGCTAGCGTAGGTCTCTATCCCATAGTAGGACCGCCAAAGCTGCACGACCGCCGCGTTAAGCAACACCCTCTCGACAGCTCCGTAAGTGTTCGTCCCAGTCCTTGGATCCATACAACCCGCGCATGCATTGAGCGAGATTGGAGTTCCCGGGTTGATAAGCTGAGCAATTAGGATCATGCATAGATGTTCAGCGTTGAGCTGAGCTATTGTTGCCGCCATAGTTGCCGGAGCAGTAGAACACATAGCAGGCATACTCGCTATTTCAACTGGGAGCTTGTGCTCGGCAAATTCTACTAGATTCTCGCCTTGCCTCTCGTCCAACTTCAACGGGCTAAGAGGTTCGCAAAGAAGCTGTAGTATTGGTCGTTTGGTGAGTTCTTCGATTCCTCCTGCAACGGCCGTAGATAGTCTAATGATGTCTCTAGCGCTCTTCTTCCCGTGAGCTACAACACCTATCGGCTTAGCTGTGTTTTCCAAGGTCAGCGTAGCTAGCTGTTGAGAGAAGGATTCCGCCGAAACATCGCAAGGGGCACAAGGAAACATCACAGCATGAATAGTGTCCATAGCGTCCAAGAATTTCACAAGGTTCACGAAATCCTTTCGAGTAGCCGACCTATGAGCACCGGTTTCTATGTCAATTAGATGGGGTCCGAGGGTACCACCTCTGAAGAAAAGTTGACCTTCCCCGGTCTTGAAATCGTACTTTGAAATTCTCGCAAAGTGGACTCTTCCTCCTTTGGGTGTTTTCTTGAGACCCTCCTCAACAAGATGTCTTGAGATCTTCACGAGCTTGCTAGCTGGATCAACGATTGCCCCAGCGTCCTCAAGCAGTTTGTAACAGGTTTTCTCCAGAACTACCATTCCGACATTTTCGAGAATCTCGAGCGAAGCATCATGGAGAACATCCATCTCATTCCGTCCTAGCACCTGACACGTTGGAAGAACATCCTTCAATCACATTTCCCGACCATTTGCAAGTTCAGTTAGGAAACTTGGGCTCACTAGCTGTGCTTGGGCGTGTAGGGGCCGCGGTACGTTTCCTGTATGATGTTTCCACCGTCAATTACTATGTGTGCCCCTGTCATGTACTTCGATTCATCAGAAACTAGGAATGCAACTAGTTCTCCGACTTCTTCCGGTGTACCAACTCTGCACATCGGAATTGTGTGACCTAACTCGTCCACGCTCTTATCTGGAAAGCTAGGTTCAGAGGTTTGTTCTCTCCCTCCTGGAGTGTCGATGTGCCCTGGGCAAATGCAGTTCACATTTATGCCATACTGAGCCACTTCCAAGGCCAATGCTTTCGTAAAGCCCAAAACCGCTGCCTTCGTTGCCGCGTAAGCGGTCTGCCCTCCCGAAGGATCGCCGACCATCGGTCCCGTGACGGAGGACATATTCACTATTTTCCCATACTTCTGTCTCATCATCACAGGGATGACCGCCCTAACACATCTGAACATTCCAAAGACGTTAACATCAAACATCCTCTGCAGAAAATCATCCGACATTTCGATCAAGTTGCATCGTGGATAGATTCCTGCATTGTTGACAAGGATGTCTATCCTTCCGAACCTGCTGAGGACTTGCTCAGCTACGTTATTCACCCGATCCGCATTCGTCACGTCCATTCTGAAGGCGATTGCACTGAAACCAGCTTTCGAGAGATTTGCAGCAGCATCTTCGACGGCGTTTTCCCTGTCTGTGAGGACGACACATGCGCCGTGCTCAGCTAGGACTTTGGCTACGCCTCCGCCTATACCACGCCATGCGCCTGTCACTATCGCAACTCTATCTGCAAGCTTCATTTCCTGTCGCTCTTCATCTTCTTGAGGTAGGCTCTCCAAGTCATCGCCCATCTCGATGGTTCGGATGAAGGGGTTTGATCAATTCTTGATATTGCAGCATTATGAGGGGCCGTCTTCACAATTTCGGGATTTGTGTACGCTTCATCTGAAATTCGGCGGAGCACCTCAGCGATTCTGTCAAGATCCTCCTTGGGAGTTGTCTCGGGAGGTTCTGGTGTGAGAGGCTCGGGAATTATCCACGGCTCATGACTTGTTTCCATGTCTTGGAGACCGAAATCAATTATCCTCCGATTGACATCTCCAACCCCGACGCCTGTGTCTTCCTTCAACTTCTGCAGGCTGAACCTAGCCTCCTGCAACCTAAAGGGATGAGCTTTCTGCCATGGCAGACTTATCCCGCGAATTCCAATGAGTCTGTTTATGAGATAGTTGTTGTTTATGACGGCTACTTCCGATACTTCTCGTATTCCCTCTGCACCCATCGTCATTATCCAGGCGTAAGCTCTTAGAACGTTTGGTATAACGCCGTAGAACTCTGCAACCTTCCCTATGCTGTGCGGCCTATTGTGGTCCAGATAGTAGTTCTTCCCGTCGAAGTTTACTATGGGGATGGGAAGGAACTTGCTGAGTTCTTGCTTGGCCCCTATTGAGGCACTGCCAGGACCAGTGGATGCATGGGGGGTTGAGAACGACTTGTGGAGGTTGAAATGGCATAGGTCGACGCCTACATCTCCGATCCTAAGCCTACCCAGAATGGAATTAGCGTTGGCCTGATCTATCGCGACCAGTCCGCCTGCTTCGTGAATAATCTTGACGTACTCTTCGATGTTGCTGTCGAATACACCGGTGTCGTAGGGGTCTGTCATCATTAGGCCCGCTGTCCGCTTCGAGACTGCAGCCTTTAGAGCCTCGATGTCCGGGTAACCCGTCTCTTCATCCGGATACAATGTTACAACTTTGAAGCCTGCTGCAGCAGGTGAACCTCCATTGCAGGGATGAGACAGGACAGTCGTGATCATCTCGTTTCTCTGGTCCAGTTCTCCCTTCAGCTTATGATACGCCCTGATGATGTGGGCATTACTGAATACTGCGTGTGCGCCTCCACGCGGCTGCAAGGAGAACTCATCCATCCCGGAAAGTTCACACAACCACGTTTGGAACTCATACATTATCCGCAAGATGCCTTGAACAGTTTCAGGATCTTGGAGCGGGTGGAGCTCAGCGATCTTGGGTGACCTAGAGACTGCCTCGTTTATCTTGGGGCTGTATTTCATCGTGCAAGTTCCGTGGATGTGGATTCCTGTGTCGACGCCGTAGGTTTGCTGAGACAGCCGGAGAAAGTGCCTCACAACCTCAGGTTCCGACAGTTCGGGGAGGTCTGGAGGCATTTTTCTTCGCATCTTGTCGGGTAGACGGGATACAACATCTCCCACTGTTGCCTTGATCTCTTCCTCGACGGGTGGTACCCGATAGCCCCTTCTGCCCTCTCTTCCCAATTGATAGATGATCGGTTCTTTCCATGCTACAGCGTGATATCCGCCGATTTCTCTTGGTGTCATTGAAGCGCCTCCTGAAGCGCGGCGGCAAGCTTGTCGATATCAGCTCGGCTATGTATCTCGGTCACACAGAACAATGAAGTGTTTCCTAGCTCTGGGAATTCCTTCGAAATGTCCTTTCCACCGATGATCTCGGACTGGAGAAGCTTCCTGTTTATTTCTTCTACAGACTTCCTTGAAGAATCGAAATTCACGGTGAACTCCTTGAAATGAGACGCCTTGAATGCAGGAACCTTCACACCCCTGATCTCAGATACCCGTTTGATCGCGTAATGCGATTTCTCCATGATAACCTGTGCAAGTTCTCGTATTCCTTTAGGTCCGAGAAGTGAAAGATAGACCGCAGCTGTAATCGCCCAGAGAGCTGTCGCCGTGCCTGTAAAGGACTTGGCCTTTTCCCTGGCGGCGAACATGGTTCTTTCAGGGAGAACGTAGGTGAATCCCCATTCTCCTTTCGTCGCGGTCTTGGTTATCGTTATCAGCCTGTGAGGAACTGTTGACATGAGCTTCTCGTCATCTCTGCATGCCAAGAACCCCAAGAGCGCACCTCCAAAATACATATGCATCCCGAGAGGCTGTCCTTCACCGCACACTATGTCTGCTCCGTATTCGCCGGGGGGCGTCAGAAGGCCCAATGATAGGGGTTCAACCCCTACTATGAACAGAGCTCCATATTGGTGAGCAATGTGGGAGACCTCATCTGCTTCGGTTTCGATAAAACCGAGGTATGTTGGGTTCTCTATGTATACTGCTGCGGTCTTCGATGATATCTTGCTTTTCAAATCCTCAAGGCTGATTTGCCCGCTCTCATGATCATTGTTGATCAGCTTGATGTCCGCTTGACCTTCACAGTAAGTCTGCAAGATGGCCAGTCGTTCGGGACTCATTGTTCTCGGAACCAGAATCTCGTGCCGATCGGTAATCATCAACGCCATGCGAGCGGCGTCGCCAGCAACTGTTCCCCAGTCGTACCATGGGAAACTCACAACATCCATCGCGACAAGCTCGCCGATCATACTCTGAAACTCAAAGAATGCTTGGTATCTTCCAAGGTCGGTATATACGTCACCAGCGTAAGCTGTCAGGAACTCTGATCGCGAATTGATCTCGTCACAGACAGCTGGCACATAGTGAGGCCAACAACCAGCTCCCAAGAAAGAGACTAGCTCACCGGAAGTTTTGTTTCTTGATAGGAGACTTTCAACATGCCTTCTTACTTCGTATTCCGATTTTGGAGGCGGTAGGTTTAGTCTCTTGTTGTACCTTATTTTCTCGGGAATATCTGCAAAGAGTTCTTCGGCGCTCTTCACACCGATTTCGCGAAGCATCTCTTTCTTTGTTTCTAGGTCACTATTCGGTATGTATGGGTGGATAAGCAAGCGGTTTCGCCACAATCTTCGGACTAGGCTGATAGGCGCTTATAAGACGTCATCATTTTTCTTTTGGCCTAGCGAACGTCACAGTCAAGTTGCGGTGAATCTTAGCGGCAAGACGATAGCGGGTGTGTCAGCGAATCGCCAGCAAATTGGCAGCACACGAATTGTTGCATGAAAAATCCTAGTTTGACCTCACGAAATAGATAGTCCGTTACAACCCTGATGTAACCTGATGATGGGGTTAACTAGGAGACCGAGTTTTTTCTCTGGAACCACGCTCCTCACACCCACAGATTTGTGCAACGGAAGCCGGAAAAGTAGACCGCTATCACTCTAGGCTTTGGTGACTCCTGTTTCCGTCGCGATCTTCTTGGCAAATTCTTCGGTAAGAGGCTTTTCCATCAGGATTGTATAGATGTCTGGGCGTTCGCGTAACCAAGCTTCGTTTATTGTCCTAGCTCTAATTAGAGCTCTGCTTACGGCCTCATCGTTCAGCCCGATCTGTTCTGCTGTCACCGGGGATCCGATCTCCTCCAGAGCCTTCTTTACCGCCATCCAATCCTGGCCTTGCAGGTACGCCATCAGGATTGTTCCCACGGCTACTTGCTCTCCATGCAGTCCTCTTACATTGGCATGAGCTTGTTCCTCCATCAAACCTTGCGCCACAGCGTGTTCGCTTCCGAACAAGATTCTTGAACTTCCCGCCATCTGGGTGAGAAAGCCGTCGTTCATCATGGCTAACAGAAATGCGTTGAAAGCCGGCTCTTCCTTTCTCCTTATTCGCGAGGCATTCTTGATGAGGTACTCTGCTTGAGCTCTTGCAAGCATGAGCGCATACTCGCTGTGAATGCGTTCCTTCCCATGTGAATAGGCATAATTCCAGTCTTCTACAGCGCAGACCTTAGCAATGTAGTCGGCAAATCCGGCTGCCTGGAATCTCCATGGCGCTTCTCTTATGATATCTGTGTCTACTATGCAAGCCAAGGGGGGACCAACAGTCAAATCGTAGTCGGCCTCATGGGCTTTCCCGTCAACGCCTCTCTCCTCCTCCCTGAATGTCGCATTGATGCCGGTCATCGCATCCGTCGAAAAGATCGTCGGAACAGTAATCCAATTTACATTCTCCAGAAAGCCCGAAGCCTTCGAGATGTCCATATTGACTCCCCCACCAACGCCAAATACAATACAGGGCTTCAGTGTTCGGAGCTTTTCGCGCGCTTTATCAACCTCCGACCTCACAGCCCCTTTCTCCACGATAGTCGTCTCAACCCGTTCAAATCCTGATTCCATC
>Ga0209725_1000771_pt1 | contig 18919 bp, 16 predicted proteins | sample I18A1metaG_FD_184145 | JGI IMG/M metagenome (GOLD analysis project Ga0209725, IMG submission 184145) | Lake sediment bacterial and archeal communities from Gulf of Boni, Indonesia to study Microbial Dark Matter (Phase II) - ​I18A1 metaG... | ecosystem: Environmental > Aquatic > Freshwater > Lake... | reverse complement strand
TCCCTATTCCTAGTTCAGGGATCTTCTCTTGCGCCTTTCTGGTCTCAGCTTGAGTGATGAAACCGACTTTCCCATGATCAGTCATACTCTCACAGCCTGGCTTATCTTCCGAACGCCTTATCGAATCTAGCGCTTCAAGATTTGGACGGGATGCCACATGATCCTAATAGCTTTTCGTTTGTCTGCGCCTCACTTTGTCTGCAAGGATCACGGGCTCGGTTGGGATGGTCTCGGGCGATTCAAGTCGCCGTTTGATCTTTTCTATTGTCTTGCTCGGTGGGCATTTCGATGGGTTGTAGATTCTCTGAACAGACATCAAGTGCCTATGTTCCTGATAGGTCTCCCTCAACATTCCACCTACGCCGATGTCTGATCATCAAATTCATCGTACTACTTCGCACGAGTCTTCACGGCGATGCTCACGTGCTTGATGTTCCATGGACATCTGGTCGTGATCTACTTGCGGAGGTACTTGTCTTGCATGTATTTGAGGAACTTCATGCCTTCGAATGCCAATGCGTCCGCACTTGGAGCCAGCTGTCTCCAAATAGCTGTGCTTGCCGCGACTGACTTGATCTCGGGCGTGAAGGATTCTAGACTTATCCATTTGTCATAGCCTATTTCTGCGAGCGCCCTGAAGACTTCGTCCCAGTTGACGCTTCCCGTTCCAGCCGTACTTCGGTCATTTTCGCAGCAGTGCATGTGACACAGAAGCCCCCCAGTCTCCACTATGGGGTCGTAGTAGTTCTTCTCTTCAATGTTCATGTGGAAGGTATCCAAGTGAACTCCGACATTGGGTTCATGAATTTCCTTCACCATCTTGACAGCGTCGGCCGCAGTGTTGAGGAAGTATGTCTCAAACCTATTCACTGGCTCGAGGCCTAGAATCACGTCGTGGTCCCTTATGAGGCGGCAAGCCTCCTTCAGGCTTTCTACTGAATGGTTCCATTCCTCTTCCGTGCGACCCCTGCCAACAATCTTGCCCCATGCGGTGTACGTAACTCCAGTAAGAAGCTCGGCTCCCAGTTCAGAGAAGAGTTTGGCGGCATTCTTCAAGTAATCAATCCCTCTCCTTCTGGTCGCTTCATCAGAACTTGTGAGGTCTGTCTCCAGTGTTAGGGCCGTTGACCCTATACATTCCATCTCTGCACTTTCTAAGGCCTTCTTGACTCTTATCTTGTCGAAGCTTTCCAATTGCGGAGGTGAGATGTAGATCTCCAATCCGTCAAATCCAAGCTTCTTTGCTTTGTTGATTAGAGGCTCCGGGTCAATATCGAAACGTTCGGCCCAAAGGAGACTGTGTACACCAAACTTGATCATGCTTCTCAGCTCGCACGTGACCCGGCTCGACCGCACTCTTTAGTTTTGCGCGGAGAATTATGAAATCTGGTTTACCCCGAGCTCGTGATCGCCCCGCCTTGAGACGATCAAAACGCCTTGAATCGTTTGACAAGTTGGTTACCTTTCACATGGCTAGGGCACTCGAGCACTGCAAGCCCATGAACCGACACCATGTGTACCCCTCAAAGGCTTGACCTGAAATACAAATTTGCCCTAAGGGTAGCGAGACAGTACGGGCGTGTCAGGGTTCACTTCAGGGCCAAACAGTTTAAACAGAATGAGATCGCCGCTTCCAGTGTTGCTAATCCTGTGCGGTCGCGTTGCGGCATCATAGCAGACAAAGAGCTCATCGTTTGTGTGAGTTCTGTCGGCTCCGGCCCTGATTCTTCTATCTGAAAAAGTTCCCTCGCCACGCCAAACTAGGACTGTAAATGCTCCGCGTTCCCGACAGTCAAGGTTGCGACCGGGCCTAACTACGCATTTTTTTCCGCTGAACTTGGTGGAACCGTAGAAGATCCAATACTCCTCTCCTCCTGATTGACGGGAACTATCAACCAGAATCGCTGATGTATGGTAGTTCTCGTAGAAATATGGGTCACCAGAAGTTTGCCAGTTAACAAGGTCCAAGATACTTAGAAGATCGTTCCTTTTTTGCACCATAGGATCAACGTCTTTCCAAAGAAGGTCTCTTGAAATGGGTCTGCCTCCTGCAATTCCCTGAAACATGGCAAAAACGTCGGATGCCTCCTGAATTTCAAGGGTCAAGGCTGTCCCGGGTGCGTGGAGGGTGCCTGACGGCACCAAGAACCCTTCTCCTGGCACCAGTTTGTATGCCCTAGAGAACTTCAGAATCTCATCTGTTTCCCACATTTCCAGATAGGGGATCAACTTGGTTCGGTTTTCAGGTAGAGCTAGAGAAGGATGAACGCCAAGGAACGTGTAGGGAAAGCTTCCCGTTGGAACGCCCTCAGGAAAATAGTAAGCCTCATCCTTCGGTCCCTTGCCCAAGGGCTGTGTATGCTGCTTCATTTGGTGAAGGTGGAACGGAATTGGCGCGGCGAAATCAAAGAGTTTCGTGAACATTGTGATCCCGCCGTATTTCTCAAATTGCTCCTTACCTAGGAGGAGGTCACCGGCGGCACTTACCGCATCGCGCAAGAGGATTTGAGATCCATCCTCAAACCGGATGTAGCTTAGGCCCTCATCCTCCGGTCCGTACGGATTGTCGGCAGTAGTGGTGGAAGCCAGCCATCGCTCACAGATCTCACCTCGGCGCTCGTCCTCCACAGCGTAGTCATCAAGACCAAGTCTATGCCCAGCCGGCAAGAAGTCTCGCGTCACCCATGCTGGGTCAAGCCCAAGGATTCCGTGCGATTCCCGAACTAATGCTTCGATATGTCCCCTATCAACTCGCGTCAAACTTACCGTCTGAAAAGCCCGGTCCGCGATACATAAGAGTTACCGAGTGCTGGCCTGATTGAAATGAGTGTGACTAGTTGGCAGTTTCATCGTTCGGTCCGAATAGAGCTGCTAGCAGGACTGGTCGAGTTGCAAGGTAGACGCGCACCGCTCTCCAGAATATTCATGATTCGCGACTGCAGGTTTCCGATTACGTACAGGCATATGTGGAGAAACTTGTTGCTTGACGTGTTCCTGTGTCCACAGTGCCTTGAGTATCTCGATAGCTTCAATCATGCCGTGGACTTGTTTTGCAGGTTCATCAGATCAACGGAGCTGATGAAAGTCGCATATTCTCTACAACGTCGGATGATCGACTTGTCGGGGTCTATAGCGCTTTCATGGTTTCTTCGACATATCTCTTGCTTTCCGCAGCAGCCTCATCAGGATCGTCGATCGGCCAGATGTCGAGGCAAAGATAGCCTTTGTAGCCGACATCTCTCAACACCCTGAAGAAACTCAGGAAATTATGAACTGTGCCTAGCGCAAGGTCATCGTCCCAATCGCCGTAATTGTCGTCTAGATGTACATGGAACAGTTTCTTGCTCAGTTTTTGAGCAACAGTTGGGAGGTGTTCTTTAGCTTGGAACACATGGCCGGTGTCTATGGTTGCTCCGATACTCTTCCGGTCTATGTCATTGAGGATTCTAAGTAGGGCATCTGAATTTGAGAGAAGTAGGAACAGGCTGGGTTCCTTAAGTTTATACTCCAAGCTTACGCTCAATCCAATATCACTGGCATGGTCAACGCACTCTCCGATCCCTTCAACGAGCCAGTTCCATGCGGTCCAGTAAGGGACTTTGAGGGGCGAGCCGTCTGTTCCGGGCCACAAGTTTACCATCCTTGAGCCTAGATCTCTAGCGACATTTGTGCTACTCTTGACGTAGGCTACGACCTGTTTCCTCACTCCTTCAATCGGATTCGTGAAAGCGCCGAACGGCCATTTGTCGCACGTGTCTATGTAGGCGTTTGCTATATCCAGACCCAGATCGTTGATCTTCTTGGAGACTTGTCGGGCCCTGTCAAGTGGATAGGTTTCAGCGCTTGTCCAGCCAAGCTCGACACCGTCAAACCCCAGTTCGGCTATTCGTTCTATCGTTTTTTCGGGTGACAGTCTAGCAGGTATGCTGAAGAAACGAGTCACGCGACTCCCCCAAATCCAGTCTCCGGCCGCTATTTTCCACAACAAGAATCAGTCTCCGTATTCAATGACCCTTTTTGTCGAGGGAGTCACCCCTGGAAACTATAAAAGCGTTCTCCGAGCTTGTTCTGTCTTGCAGAAGTCAAAGATATTCCGGACAGTGTGGGATAATCCGGAACGTAGTGTTGGCGGATGCCTGGGCAGAGAAACGTAGGGAAGAGACGCAGCGGCTCTGTGTACAAAGTCTTCAAAGAGAGCAACCTGATCAGCAGAGCCTACAAAGCTAAGAGAACGAAGATACACACGTTTCCAGCGAGTCGTGCGTTTCTGATCTCATAGTCTGTATCCGATCGATTCACCTCTGTTTGATTCGTCACGGCGTTCCCTAGAGAACATTGGTGCCGGGATAGGTAGCGTTCATCCTCACAATCAATCTCGCGAGCCTTCTAGACGGAGTCTTGTTTTTCTCGCAGGCAGATAGGTCCAGACCGATGCTCTGCCGTCGGACGCCACGACGCTGACTCACCGAGCGTCGCTCGTGATTGTGACTGTAGCGAGGGCAAGGTCTTGAAGACAGAGTCAATGACCCGGCGATTGCCCGAGTCATGGAGTGTCTACAATGAAGACGAATAGCGTCGGGGAAGGTTAGGCGTCGTGTGAGAGAGCTGAAAACCTATATACACAAACGAAACCTTTTGCTGACACTGGGATTCCTCCAGTGGCTGGTTGACGAATGAGAGAGAGAACTCTCAAGTGGGCTATGATAGCCCCTGCGATTCTCATACTTCTCATACTAGTGATCTACCCGTTGATGTGGTCTGTAGGTCTCACTTTTTTTGACTATTCTATCATGCTGAAACGTGCGCCACTATTCATAGGCGTGGAGAACTACATCGATATCCTGAATGATCCCAGTATATGGGATAATTTCATCTTAACGGCATATTTCTTAGCTATAGCTCTTCCCATAGAGTTCTTGCTAGGTTTTGGTATAGCGCTTTTGCTGTACGAGGAATTTAGAGGGCGGCGTATGGTGCTCACGCTTCTACTGATTCCCATGATGCTGGCTCCGATTGCGGTAGGCGTGTTCTACAGGTTCATTTTCGATTCAACGTTCGGCGTACTTACGTATTTACTATCGATCGTGGGCATTCGCGGTTTTGAATGGTATACTGCCCAGTGGGTAATCCCAAGCGTCGCGCTGGTAGACGTATGGATGTGGACTCCATTCATGGTGCTGATTCTGCTAGCGGGTCTGACGGCGGTGCCGCGATATCTCTATGAAGCGGCCAGTATAGACCGCGCGGGTTGGATGATGAAATTCAGGTATGTCACCTTTCCCATAGTGAAGCCTCTGATAGGGGTCGCCGTGTTGTTCAGAACGATGGATATTATGAAAGTATTCGACACAGTTTTCATACTGACGAGTGGAGGGCCTGGAAGCTCGTCTGAGCTAATATCCTTCAGAGTATATCGAGAGGCATTCCAGTATTTCCATACGGGGCGGGCGGCCGCCCTGTCCATGATATTTCTAGTTATGATAATTGTCTTAACCAATATTTACCTGAGGTTCCTGACGAGACGGCCTGCTGAAGCTGCAGTTACTAGAGAGTTGGAGGTTTGATTATTTGGGGAGCAAACGAAGGGGCAAGACTATCAAGTACGTAAAGTACCTGCTGATCGCTGTACTGACAGCAGTATGGCTATTCCCGGTGTATTGGCTGGTAGTAACGTCCCTCAAGACAAGGCTTGAGATGTTCGCGATTCCGCCAAAATGGATCTTTCAACCGACACTCGATAATTTCATCGGCGTCTTCTATGAGCGTAGGTATGGTCTGACGCCTGGGCCTACAGACTTCCCCAGATTCCTGCTAAACAGCTTCTTCATATCCCTGTCTAGCATAGCCTTGGTGATACTCGTAGGCATGCTGGCCTCATACAGCTTCTCAAGGTTCAACGTGAAAGGTAAGGATACGTGGCTATTCTTCATATTGTCTACCCGCATGCTGCCTCCAATAGCTGTCATAATACCGATCTATTTGATGTACCAAAGATTGGGGTTGTTGAACACCTACGTCGGCCTGATAGCACTTTACATGATGTTTAACATGGCCTTCGCCGTCTGGATGATGAAGGGATTCTTCGATGAGATACCAAGAGAGCTCGATGAGGCCGCTATGGTGGACGGGTACAGCAGAATAGGGGCCTTCCGAAAGGCGGTTCTTCCTCAAGCCCTGACAGGCATCGCTGCGACAGCCGTATTCTGCCTCATAATGGCGTGGAACGAGTTCCTGTTCGCCTACATTCTGTCAGGCTTCGACACTAGAACTGTTCCGGTTGCCCTGGCGAGAATTAGAGGCGAGTCAGGTGTAGAATGGGGTACCATCACGGCAACGGAGGTACTATACATCGCACCGGTGATAATATTCACCTTCTTCCTCCAAAAGTATCTCCTGCGAGGAATAACGTTCGGAACGGTAAAGGGAAAATGATCAGTACCAAGGAATAGAACGTCTGGTCATGACACACTAAGAGGCGAACGCGAGAATTGGCGGGAGTCAGGCTCAAGAGTCTATCCAAGAAGGCGGGGGGCCTCTGCCCAGTATTCGATCTAAACCTAGAAGTAGCTGACAAAGAATTTGTGACGCTGCTAGCACCGAGCGGCTCCGGAAAGACTACTACCTTACGTATGATTGCTGGTTTGGAGGTGCCTGACGAAGGCGAGATATACATAGGCGATGAGCTCGTAAACGATCTGACTCCGGCTGAAAGAGACACAGCCATGGTATTCCAGACTTATGCGCTCTATCCTCATCTGACCGTTCGGGGCAATCTAGCATCTCCACTAAGAGCTAGGAAGACACCTCAAAATGAAATGGATTCTAGGGTGAAGGATGTAGCTGATATTCTTGGGATAGCCCAGCTACTTGAAAAGTACCCTACGCAGCTTAGTGGGGGAGAAATGCAAAGGGTTGCCATAGGGAGGGCCATAATCAGAAGGCCTCGAGTGTACTTGTTGGACGAACCGTTGACTAACTTGGACGCGAAACTGAGGGTTCACATGAGGGCCGAGCTCAAGCGTCTTCAGAAAGAGTTGGGGCAGACTATGATATACGCTACACATGACGAGTTGGAGGCCCTCAGTATGTCAGATAGGATAGCTGTAATGAGGAACGGGAGAGTAGTCCAATATGGGACATCCAAGGAGATATTCGAACATCCTGAGAACCTCTCCGTAGCGACCTTTGTGGGCACACCTACAATGAACCTATTTGAATGCATGCTCTCGGAGAAGGCGGGCCAAGCGTATCTTGAGAGCAAACTATTCAAACTAAGTATTACTGAGTTAGCTGAACGGATTCGCGACAAGGCAGCTGAAAGTGGATTGATTCTAGGCATACGACCGAGCGACTTGGAGATTCATACCCAAGAAACTCGTGAAGGTTTCGTCCAAGGAGAAATCTACGTGCTAGAGCCGATGGGCGCAGCATTAGTCATAGATGTCAAAGTCGGAGAAGAGCTTGTGAAAGTCAAGGTTCCGGGATCTCTCTCGCTAGAACCTGGAACAAAGGTATGGCTCACGTTTGACAAGGCGAGGATGCACATCTTCAGCAAGAAGACGAAAGAAACCATAGTCTAGGTGATACACTACATGGCGCGTGTAGTGGTCAGGAACCTAACAAAGAGATTCGGAAAGATGACGGCTGTTAACCGCTTGAATCTTGAAGTAGAAGATAAGAAGTTCATATGTTTCTTAGGCCCCTCCGGGTGCGGGAAAACTACTACCTTACGTATGATTGCTGGTTTGGAGGTGCCTGACGAAGGCGAGATATACATGGGGGATGAGCTCGTGAACGATCTGACTCCGGCTGAAAGAGACACAGCCATGGTATTCCAATTCTATGCGCTTTACCCAACACTTACGGTTTATGATAACTTGGCCTTCCCGCTGAGGACCCAGAAGACCCCCAAAGGTGAGGTCGATAGACGTGTAAGAGAGGTGGCGGACATCCTAGGGATAACTAAGATGCTCAATCTAAAACCTGAACAGCTCACACCTGGAGAATCTCAGAGAGTTGCTATAGGAAGGGCAATAATCAGGAGGCCTCGTGTCTACTTACTGGACGAGCCCTTAACAAACCTAGACGCCAAACTGAGAGCCAGGATGAGGGCAGAGCTCAAACGCCTCCAGAAAGAGCTGGGACAGACGGCGATATACGTCACCCATGACCAGCTGGAGGCTATGACTATGGCTGACAAGATTGCAGTCATGAACCAAGGCGCGCTTCAAGAATACGACACGCCCGAGAACGTATACAACCATCCGAATAACCTCTTCGTAGCTGGCTTCATAGGAAGCCCCTCGATGAACTTCATAGATGGCACGCTAAAGGAGATGGACAATAGATTCTATCTGGATAGCGGGGAGTTCCAGCTGGACGTGACAGAGTTCCGAGAACTTATGGTTGAGAGAACAGAGGTGATCTTGGGGATTCGACCTGAGCACATATCGGTCGGATCAAAGCCTTCAGCGGCATACGCCTTCCAAGGTAAAGTATACGTGGTGGAGCCTTTGGGAGATCAAGCTATCTTGGATTTCAAGATCGGGGATTCTATTGTCAGGGCTACGGTGTCGCCTAACTTTAGGGCAGATGTGGGAGACAGACTTTGGCTGTCATTCTCCAAAGAGAATTTCCATGTAGTCGACAAGAAGACTGAAGAGGTAATATTATAGATTCAGTTGATGAAGGACTTTGGATGTTGGAATGGTATCGCAGAGGACGAAAGATAGACTAGAAAAGATAGGCATAGCCCTCTGCTTTGTAGGATTGTTCGCTATCCTCCAACCCTTCTCGATGCTGCTCTATCAATACGGATTCCAAATCCTGTGTATAGGCGGATTCATGTACATAGCGTTGGGCTACCTATCGGCAAATGTACCTATCCGCAAAGCCGTAGTCATAGTGCTTTCGGTATTGGGTGTAGTGGTAGGATTCCTGCTCCTAGGTATAGCCCTCACTCCGATACTGGTGGGATTCTCTAGGCCACCGACTCACCTCCAACAGAAGAGACCACCAGAAACTTGAACTCATGAGCAAAGTAACGGTCTACAACATCACACTCCCAATCAGACAATCATGGGTTCTGAGACGGAGCCGCCGATTGCCCGAAACCACCGGTCGATCCCGCGACGGCTCGGCTGCGGATGGGAATCACAACTTATTGTTGGCAAGGGAATTGAATCATCCGTGCCGGGCAGGACAGAGAAAGCTCCTTCTTGCTGCGATTACGGATCGGATGGATCAATGGCCGAGACAGCCTTCTCAGCAATCAAACGAACCCTATACTAGTACCTTCCTTCCGAATTTGACATAACGTCAAGGCGAGATGTGCTATTTCTCGTAAAGAGAAAAGGAGAAGGTTAGGCTGAAGCCTACTTCATCAATTCTCTGAGAAACACCAGACCCTCTCGTGCTAGTTCGTCTTGACTCGGAGCCAACTTTCTCCATATTGACGCTGCTGTGGCGATCTCCTTCGTACCCGGTTGAAATGTCTCTATGACCATATAACGGTTGTACCCTAGGTCTTTCAGTGCTTGAGCCACTTCTTTCCATTCGATATGACCTGATCCTGGGGTTCCTCGGTCATGCTCACAGGCGTGAACGTGGTAGAGGAAGGTTCCGGCCTCTCTAATAGCGTGGCCCAACGATTTCTCTTCTATGTTCGCGTGGTAGGTGTCAAAAAGAAGCTTAACAGCGGGACTATCGACTTCCTTGAGCATTCTGACGCAATCCGAGACAAGGTTGACCAATCGAGTTTCATACCGATTCAGAGGTTCGACTCCGAGAAACACGTTTCTGTCCCCAGCGTAGTTACTCATCTCCTTAAGTCCCATCACAGCATACTTCCACTCTCTCTCCTTGTCGCGCATAAACCTCGTCTTTCCAACTGAGGAATAGAGGGGACCGCAAACAATATCGGTGTTGAAGTCGGTCGCGAAGTCAATACATGCCTTCAAGTATTTCTTGGCATTTTCTCTTACCGCTTTGTCAGGATGGATAAGGTCTCGATCAGGGCCCAGCACTGCGCATATGGACGAGCACTCGATTTGATGCGATTTGAGTGCCTCCTTCGTCCCCCTACCATCGATCTTCTTTGGATTCTCAATGGGAATTTCAACACCATCAAAGCCTATCTCCTTTGCCTTCGCGATGACTTTGTGATCAAACGGGTAGACCCAAACCCAGCTTGTCACTCCGACCTTGACCATCTTTCCGAACACCATTTTCTGAGCGTCATACCGGCAGCGGTGGACTAATAAGACTATTCAGTTCACCTGCGTCAAAGTGGGTTCCCATCATTACTACCTACGTTAAGAAAGGTGGTGATTGCGCATTTCACGCTTGCCTTGTTTTGAAGCCCGCTCAAGTTTGGAGGCTATGTTCTTCACCTATGCGAGGCTTTTCTCCTAAATATGGTAGTCTAGGTTATGCTTCCACGGTAGCTTACTCCGCTCGAGGTATGCGGGGATGGTGTGAGCTCCACGCGGGACGATGAATCTGGGAAGCTTTCTATATCTCCGACATCGCTGACGATCAGTGGGGCCGAATAACAGCTTGTGACGAGCATGGTTGTTAGAAGCTTAGCGTGGTCGTCGCTGGCTTGAGCTGTTATCATTCTGGAGACCTCATCTCTCTCATGGCTTGGGGCGTCTATGATGCTAACGTATCAAACTACCAAACTGTCTTGTAGCCGTGGACCCTCTCAGCTTGGCCATGAAGGCTTTCGTGAAAGGTGTGCGGACCATGCATGAGTAGGTCCGCGTCTATTTTGTTCTTGAGGCTGGTTCCAGTCCTCGCTAGGCCTGCGCGGTACCACAGCGCTCGCCCTGAAATCCATGGTCCTTCTAGGCGGTATGTAGGATTCAGCTAGGTATGCTGCTCTGAGGAGTTCGCCGGCACGAAGGCATCGAGACGACCTGTCTTGAGTTTCACGGTACTATGCGATGCTTCAAAGGCAGACATTTCCGGAAACGAGAAGTTCACATGTCTTACCGAAAGTCTTTTTTTGACTTCGAGCTAGACTCTGGAACGGTGATTCGATGGGAAAGTTCAAGCTTGGTTGCGGCACTTGGCCGTACATGTTTCCACCCTACAACGCACGGCCCTATACGCTGGAAGAATGCCTCCAGATGATTTCCCGACTGGAGTTTGATGGCGTAGAGCTTTCTGGGTTCAAGCCGCATGCACACCCTGACCTATACCCCAAGAAATCCGATCGCAATGATCTCAAATCAAAGATAGCCGGATACCACTTGGAAATTGTCGGCATTGCAGCTGACCTTTCCGGATATCCGATAGCATCGCCATACTCAGATGTGAGAGAAGCGCATGAGAAGGATGTTGACACATTTCTTCAGTTTTGTCAAGACCTAGACATCAAATCCATGAGAGTAGACACTGTCTCTGGCCCAGAGGGGGTTCCGGGCGTTACCTACGAGGCGGCTTGGGACCGGGTTGAAACCGCTTTCAAGAGGTATTCGAAAAAGGCAGAGGACTCCGGCGTCGTGCTTGTCTGGGAGTTCGAGCCAGGGTTTATGCTGAACAAACCTTCCGAAGTCCTCAACCTTCTGAAAGATGTTAACGAACCTAACTTCAAAGCTATGATTGACACTTGTCACGCACACTGCTGCGGGATAGGTCTAAATCAGTCACCTCCACTGGACGTGATAGATGTGCCGCTCAGCAAGATAGCGGCTGAGTTCATAACTCGCCTCAAAGGTATGATAGGGCACGTTCACGTTATTGACAGCAATAACACCATCAATCCGCATAGAACTTCGACTCATGCGCCTTTCAAGAAGGGGATTATAGATTTCGACGAGGTAATGAAAGCTCTCAACAAAGTTGGTTACAGCGGCTGGCTTGGGCTTGATCTATGCTTCTGGCCGGATGCTTGGGAAGAGACGGGCCCCTGCAAGCAGTTCATGAATCAATTGGTTGCCAAGTACGCATAGGAACAGGGGAACGACGGGCTTGGCTAAGAAAATGAAGGCTGCCTCGCTCTACGGTCCAGGAAGAATTAGAGTTGAGGAAAGAGAGGTTCCGATACTCTCTGCAAATGAAGTGCTACTCCGTGTCAAGGCTGTCGGAGTTTGTGGATCCGACGTCGCCTACTACCGACGGGGAAAGGCAGACGTACCGCCACCAATGGTACTCGGGCATGAGTTCACAGGGGAAATAGTCGGCTTAGGCGAGTTCGCCGAGAAACTCGGACTGCTCCACGAAGGTGAACGAGTGGTCGTTGAGCCAGTCCAATCGTGCGGTGTATGCGCTCCATGCAAGAACGCGATGCCGAATCTTTGCGTCAAAATGGTTGTTCTAGGCGTGAATGTAGATGGAGGTTTTTGCGAGTACTGCAAGGCATTCTACAATTACGTACACCCATTACCTGATAACGTCACGTATGAGGAAGGGGCTTTTACCGAGCCTTTTGCCTGCGCGGTATATGGAGTGAGAAAGATGAGAATAGCCCCAGGTGACTTTTGCGTAGTGATAGGCCCCGGGCCAATAGGCTTGATGATGACCCAATACGCCAAAGCTTCTGGAGCCGGCAAAGTTGCCCTCGTGGGCACAAGGGATTACAGGTTGAAGATGGGAATCCAGCTGGGAGCAGACTACACAATAAATGTCAGACAGAAAGAATCAGAGTTCTATGCGAGGGATCTCCTCGAAAAAATCTTAGAATTGAATGATCGGAAGGGGGCCGACGCAGTCATAGTGGCTACTGGTGATAAGGAGGCCAACCAGCAAGCCCTGAAGATCGGTGGAAGTCGATCTAGAACGGTCTTCTTCGGAGGCGCAGGGTACAATCCTGAAGATTCGCTCTCACTCAATCTTTGGGAAGGAACACTCGCCGACAAGGAGATAGCGTTCTCCTGGCTGTCACCGTTCACATTCCCCGCTGCGCTGAAGGCCATTAGCAGAGGGCTTGTCAAGGTCAAACCGTTGATCACGCATACCTTTCCTCTAGAGAAAACCGGCGAAGCGATTGAAACAGCTGAGAAGCGTCTCGGGAACGCCGCCAAGGTCCAAGTAAAACCCTAATTCTTTTTGTAGCGCAATCCTACTAGGGTCTCGTGATCCTTGCACTCTGCTTTTTTTGTCTTGCTTACCGAGCCTTAGTGACTTTGTGCACCGGATGTCGAGTATCAGGACTGCCAATACTACCGCATCTTCAAGAAAGAATCTCTATGACGCGAGACATCAAAACAAGCGCCTCCTGCCAGCGAAACCCTTTTCCACCATCGCGATCGGAAGATATGCGGGAACCATAGAGCAGTTGTCGGCATCTTTGCGCAATTGCTAATGTTTGATGTTGAGGTTCACTAAGAATGAGGCTTCGGTGCCGAGGCATGTCAACGGGATCCGAAGAGATGGATAGGGCCTATTGAAGACCGGTGATCGCATGATAGATGAGATTCGCGGAGCGAAAGCACACAAAGGGGAGGTACGGATCTTCTGGCTCGGACAGAACTCGTTCGTCCTCAAAACACCTCAGAACAGACTAGTCGCTGTAGATATCTACCTGAGTAGGGATAAGAGCCTACACTACCTGCACGCGGAACCTCCTATGAGACCAGAGGACTGCCAATTTGATTACGTATTCTGCACTCATGACCACTTGGACCATACCGACCCGGTCAGCCTGCCCATAATAGCAAAGAGCTTCCTCCCAGCAACATTCTTTGGTCCATCAGAGTCCTGTGAACACATGGTCGACCTGGGGATAGATAGAAATAGAGTGAAGAGTCTCAAGGCACGCGTAACACTTGAAGTGGACGGCCTCAAGGTCACCCCCTATTACTCCATATCGGCAGATGAGGTGTCCGAGGAAAATAGGACCACCCACTTCGGTTATCTCTTCGACATTGAAGGAATCAAGATCTACAACATGGGGGACTCGTCTCGAGCGATGCTGAAGAACCCGAGAGAAGTGCTCGAACCTGTCGCGAAGGCCCTTCCCAACATCGTTATGCTTCCCATACTTAGCGACCTCTCGCCTTACGGAGTGCGGAAGCCGGAGGATGCTGTTACCTTTGCCAAGCTCTTGAATCCCGACGTGATCATTCCCTGCCACTACAATCTCTGGAGCGGAGATACGATAAATCCACAAGACTTTGCCAAGCTGTTCAATTCAACAAAAGTGAAGCCAGTCGTGATACCTTACAAGGGAAGCTACGTTTACAGGGCACGCCCGTAGGATTTATGGCGCCTTTTTCCTGTTTATGTGTCGTATCTTAGTGAACTATCGGGACAACACATTTGTCTACAGCGTTATGGGCATTATTTTCGCGCCCATCCTCAAAAACTTTGCAACAGCGCGGCGCAGGGTTGGGCATGGATCGGCGCCATCGCAGGGGCTAAGATGGCTGACAGCGCGATGCCTAGGCCCCGGTGTCATCCCGCCATTATTGCGCGAGGGTTTGCAACGTTAGCTCAGATGACTGAGACAAGAATTTTCTATGATGAGGACTACGAAAAAGCGCTTCAGCCTTTATCCAGTCGCGTCTTGGATCTCATCAAATACCATTGGGTATGTGAGAGAGAGCTCAAAGAGTGACATCAGATTGTGAGTCTTCCCTACGAGTTCGCGTGACATAACGTTGGTATTTAAGACATCTGGAAAGTCTTATTAGCTGACCCGCGGCTCATCCAAACTCACGGATGGACTTCTGATGTCCAAATCCGAGGAAAAGAAACCTGAAGAAAAGAAAATCTCTAGACGCAGCTACTTGAAGTACGCCGGCGGGATTGTAGCCGCTGGCGCTATCGCGGCAGCGGGATATGGAATCTATGAGGCCACGAAGCCGCCGCCTACCCACCCCCCGGTTGAATTGGTATTCACTTCTCCTGAGTGGCTGCCTGGTTCACTGACAGGAGACATAGCTAAGGGGTTCACTGATTGGTCGCAAAAGAACCTTGGATATCCAACTACGGTCAAGATGGACTTGAACCCATGGGGTACGTACCACGACAGGCTGGCCACGATATTGTCAGCAAAAGGAAGCGACTTCGACCTCTTAATAGCCGACAGTCAATTCATAGGCGAGTTTGCTGAAGGAGGACACATACTGAAGCTCAATGACTGGATCAAGGCGCATCAAGGCAAGGACATCAACATGTTTGACTTCCCACCTAACCTAGTCAAGTACTTCTGCACCTATCCTGTGTGGAACTTTGATGAGGAGAAGTTCAAGGCTGGAGACCTGCAGTTGGACACGGTTGGATATTATGGCATACCGCATGAGGCAGATGTCATGGCTTTGGTGTACAGAACAGACCTATTCACGAATCCGGATGAACGTGCTGCCTTCAGAGCCAAGTACGGCTACGACCTACCTCAAACCTATGATGACTGGAATGCCCAGGTTAGTTGGCTCAACTTCAAGGATTTCGCCGAGTTCTTCACCAGGAAAGCGGGCGACACGTTGGCTGGACAAGTCTTGACAGAAGACTTCTATGGAACTACTACTTGGAATGCAAATTACGACGCTTCCGCCTATCAGTTCCACGCTTATCTATGGGATATGGGCGGCGAAATATGGTCGGGGCCTCCACGATTCAGGGCAAGTGGCAGCATAGACAGCGACTTGGCGGTTGAATCCGCTAGGTGGTACGCTTCATTAAGGCCCTACGAGCCTCCGGGATCCGAGAGCTACTGGTTCGATGAGGCTATTACAGCCATGGCACAGGGCAAGGTGGCGATGTCATTGAACGCAGTCGGCTTCTTAGGACCACTATGGGACAAATCAAAATCCAAAGTTGCCGATGTTATCCAATGCACCGTATGGCCAAGCCTCAAGAGAGATCATGGCCCCTTGGCCGATGGCAAACTCTACAACTATACCCAGCTAGTAGGGCAACCAATGTGCGTCAGTGCATACTCAACGCATCAGGAAGAGGCTTTAGCATTCTTCACCTACTGGTTCTCGGAGGACCCGCAGTGGAAGTGGTCTGATGGCGGTGGAGGCGTGGCTTCTCTAAGAATCCTAGGTACGGATAGATTCGTAAACGCAGCTCCTTGGAACAGGTCCGTGAGAGATACAATAGGCCGCCAGAAAGATTTCTGGAATGTACCACCATACAACGAGCTGATGCTTACCGAGGGCGCAACCCTCAATGACATATACGCGGGAAAGGAGACAGACATCAAAGCCGCCTTAACCGGTCTAGCCGTGAAACAGGACGGGATACTCCAGAAGTGGGCAGCAGCATCCGCCGTCGCCAAAGAGTCGGGATACACAGGCTAAACATTCGACTGATTCCTTCATAACCCCTTCTTTTTTTCTTTCTTCTCAGTTATGTAAGGTCCTAAACTGACATCTTAACACAAGCGGATTAATCCACATCTATCGCACAAGCAAGATCTGCTCAGACACTATTGTAGCTCAAGAAAGGGATCTTGACGCACCAGAACGCGAAGATGTAGCGAGATACGGGGCTGAGCCTAGCTAGGAGATTGTTGAACTGGCGGTATGGAAGGACAATCGCCAGTGCGACATCCAGAAGATGATGAAACGCAGAAGCTACAAAGTATGAGAACCGGTTTTTTGCCACGGGCTCTGGCTTGCGAAATCAACGAACTATTTTGCGAAGGCTTTGTCGAAAGCTAGTTTGGAAGACTCAAAATCGACTTTTCTAGTAAACTCGCAAGCTTCTCTCGCGCCTTTCTCCCTGTCCATGCCGGCGTCTTCCCATTCAACCGACAGCGGTCCTTTATACCCGATTCGGTTCAGAGCTCTTATGATCTCTTCGAAGTTGACCCTTCCGCGCCCCGGAGACCTGAAATCCCAGCCCCTTCGAAAGTCTCCAAACCCCAGATGAGATGACAATATTCCGGAATATCCGTCGAGGGTTCGCACGGCGTCCTTGATGTGTACATGGTATATTCTGTCGGCGAACTTGTCTATGAACTTCACTGGGTCGACCATTTGCCAATATAGATGGCTTGGATCGAAGTTGAATCCGAATGTCTTTCTGTAGTTCAGTTGTTTCAAAGCCCTTTCGGCTGAATAGATATCATAGGCAATTTCTGTCGGGTGCACTTCAAAGGCAAATCTCACTCCAACCTCATCGAAGACATCCAATATTGGATTCCATCGTTCGGCAAAATTCTCGAATCCGGCGTCTACGTCCGCTGAATCCGTTGGTGGGAAAAAGTAGAATAGATGCCATATCGGCGAGCCTGTGAACCCTGTTACTAGATCTATCCCCAGCTTCGCCGCTGCTCTTGCTGTGTTCTTCATCTCCTCACTAGCTCTTCTGCGCACGCCTTCGGGCTCTCCGTCCTTCCACACGTGAGGAGGCAGAATGGCTTTATGTCGTTTGTCCACCGTATCGCACACTGCTTGACCAACCAAGTGGTTGGCGATCGCCCAGACTCGTAGAGCCTGCTTCGAAAGAAGGTCCAATCGACTGCTACAGTAATTGCCGTCCGCGAGAGCCCTTTCAACCTCGAAATGGTCGCCCCAGCAAGCGAGTTCTAAACCATCGTAACCCCAATCCTTGACCTTTCTGACTAATACATCAAGAGAAAGATCAGCCCACTGTCCCGTGAACAGAGTCACTGGCCTGGCCATACACAGATCCGCGTTCTGTTACGAAGTACTTTCATATATATAGCTACATATCCAATATCTGTCGTCCTCCGAACCGATCGAGATATGCGGCAGCAGTGAAGCAGAACTGGAACTGACGTGGATGTTGTTCTCGAATCGATGTGCAAATCGAGAAGGGAGCCGTAGGAACAATATCGTGCTCAAGGTTCTGCATGGCAGGAAGAACCATCAGCTGCATAAGATACAGAGATAGAGCCCTTCGACTAGGAGTTTGGAGAGCCTGAACCATATCAACAGGCGATCAACAATATCTATCGAAACAGGCTAGAATATTTGCTCTCTTGTCACACCACAATTCGCACAACCATGCAACGCTTTCGGGCGGCCTCTTCGCTCAGCTTAGTTACGTCACGTTCTTGGGTATTCAGCTGATACTTCTCTGGACTGAAGGGATGGCGGCAAGCATCCACTACGCGAGCATCCAGCATCTAATTGCTGCTTACCTGTTCGCAATAAGGTTGCCCCATGTGATCCAACGTACATGCACGCTGTCCCTTCAACTTTCGGATTGGAATCAGTCCTAGATCTTCTCCGGCATCGCCGTCCAGGCGCCCTTGTTCGAACTGCTCTTGACGCAGGTTTCGATGAAGGCGATGCCCATCCACCCGTCCTCGACGTTCGCATACTTGGAACCATCGCAGGCGAACGGCCTGCCAGCCTTCCACTTTCGGACATCGGCCTCGAAGCAGCGATGCAGACGCGCAAACGCGTCGTGAAACCCTTCGGGATGCCCCGGCGGAATCGTTGGTTCGGCAATCAGATCAGCCGGCATGTCCTTCGGCAGAAAACCGTCGCCGGGCGTAACAGCCCCGCGCCAGTAGGTGTGATCCGGTTGGTTAGCTAGGCAGATGGTAATACGGTCGGGGTCTTCCTGACGCCAGCGGAGCGTGCCCTTCGTGCCGGCTATGACGATGCCGAGGTCGTTCTTGTAACCAATACAAATCTGCGAGGCTCGCACGAGAGCTTTGCCGCCGTTACTCATCTTGCAATAGATCGTGAAATGATCGTCCAGCGCACGGCCCTGCACAAAAGTTTCCAACTGCGCGGAAACCTCCGTGACATCTAGGCCGGTCAAGTAGCGGAGCTGCATGAGCGCGTGTGTGCCGATGTCGCCACCGCAGCCGGAAACGCCGGCGCGCTTGGGATCTACGCGCCAGGAAGCCTGCCGATGGCCGGTGGCTTCTAACTTGGTCGCCAGCCAGCCCTGAATGTAGTAGGAGTCCACCCAGCGGATGTCGCCGAGCAAGCCCGCGCCGATGATGTACCGCGCGAGACGACTGGTCCAATGGCCGAGGTAG
>Ga0209725_1000770_pt1 | contig 18927 bp, 23 predicted proteins | sample I18A1metaG_FD_184145 | JGI IMG/M metagenome (GOLD analysis project Ga0209725, IMG submission 184145) | Lake sediment bacterial and archeal communities from Gulf of Boni, Indonesia to study Microbial Dark Matter (Phase II) - ​I18A1 metaG... | ecosystem: Environmental > Aquatic > Freshwater > Lake... | reverse complement strand
ATCGCTTAAAGAGATTAGAAATGCCCTTATGAAGACCGATTCAAGCGTTGTCGCGATAAGCCCTATTGTGGGAGGAAAGCCGATAAAAGGACCGGCGGACAAGTTGATGAGAGGGGTAGGCTTGAAAATCTCAGCGGTCCAAGTGGCAGAACTCTACAAGGATTTCTTAGACGTATTCATAATAGACTCGATAGACAAGGAGTTGAAGAACGAGATCGAGAAGTTAGGCGTTCGAGTGGTATGCACGAACACAATTATGCGGACAGAGGACGACAAGATTCGCCTAGCGAAAGCGGCTATCGAGGCTCTTGAGAAGGCAAGTGGATGAAGAGAGTAGCTGTTGTTCCAGTGAAGCGTTTATCCAAGGCGAAGATGAGGCTTTCCGGGGTTCTCTGCCCAAGGGAGAGAAGAGCTACCGCTGAGATGATGCTGAAGGATGTGCTCCAAGCTCTGGAAGACTCTGAGCTGCTCGACGATATTATCGTCATCGGAGCCGATACGCGAGTGAAGAGCTTAGCGAAAACATATCAAGCAAGGTTTGTGAAGGAACCTTCATTCGGTCTTAACGTATCGGTAGAATATGCGACGGAACGCTCGCGTAGGAACGGAGCTACCTCAGTTCTGGTGATGCTCGCGGACTTGCCCCTCATAAACGGGAACGACGTTGAACAGATTATGCAGCTAGGACTTGACGCAGCTGTTGTGATTTCTCCGTCGCGAACGGAAGGAACGAATGCTCTACTACGCACTCCTCCTGACGCGATCCGCACTGAGTACGGGCATAAGAGTTTCGTTAATCACCTTAGGGATGTTCAAGAGAGAGAGATTCCATTTAAAGTACTATGGACCCCCGGCCTTTCATTCGACGTAGACACTCCCGGCGATCTCTGGAAACTTCTTGAAGGACCCGTCGAGACGCATACAACCAGATTCTTAGAAAGCATAGATATGCTGAAACGTCTTACTAGGTACTGGAGGAAGGTCAAACGAGTTGCTTGAACCCTTCACTTCAATTCGTCCCGCGATATTATGATTCTTTGCATCTCTGAAGTCCCCTCAATTATCGCTAGCGCTTTTGCATCACGCATATAGCGTTCAACAGGAAGATCTTTGAGGAGACCGTAACCTCCGTGTATCTGGACTGCGTTTACAGTCGCTCTCATCGCAACCTCTGAAGCATACAGCTTTGCCATCGACGCATGCTTAGTGAACCGCTCGCCCACATCGGCAAGCCAAGCGGTCTTATAGGCAAGCAGGCGAGCTGCTTCAATCTCTGTAGCCATATCAGCTATCATGAACTGAATCGCTTGAAAACTTGCGATAGGTTGACCGAACTGAGCTCGCTGCTTCGCATACGTCTTCGATGAATCCAATGCGGCTTGTGCAACTCCGACGCCTAGAGCGGCAATCCCAATACGCCCTCTATCTATCGCTGAGAACGCTATCTTGAAGCCGTCGCCTTCCCTTCCTAGCAGGTTGTCTCTAGGTATTCTGCAGTCTTTAAAAGTCAACTTTCCATTTGAAGTGGCACGAAGCCCAATCTTATCTTCAACCTTTCCAAACTGGAATCCTTGAGTCCCTTTGCACACAATGAATGCGCTAACTCCCTTAGGGCCTTTACAAAGATCCGTTACTGCAAAAACAATGTAGGTTTCTGCGTGACCTGTGCTTGTGACAAAGCACTTCTCACCATTAAGGACGTATTCAGAGCCATCGAGGACTGCGGCAGTCTTCATTGCGGAAGCATCCGATCCGGTAACGGGCTCCGTGAGAGCGAAGGCTCCGAGCTTATCGCCTGATGACAGCGGCGTCAAGAACTCTTTCTTCTGCTGGTCGTTTCCGAAGAGGTGTATACAGTAAGCGGACATAACATGAACCCCTAGTATGAAGCCTGTACTCGCACATACCTTCCCTATCTCTTCCACTGCCAGGGCGTAACCGACATTCTCTCCACCGCGGCCACCATAAGCTGGCGGAAAAGGTATGCCTAGGAGTCCTTGTTTCGCCATCTTGCTGAGGTTGTCTGAGGGAAACTCTCCTGTGCTGTCGATCTCCTTTGCTCTAGGAGCGATCTCGTTTTGAGCGAACTCGCTGACCATTTTGCGTAGTCGCTCTTGTTCTGGTCTGAACTTGAAATCCATAGCATCGCTGGCCTCCGAATCTCTTTCTTAACTTTGCGTCCGGTTATCTGTCTATCTGTTACTGCCGCTGTCTCAATGCGTTGGAGCAGGTGAGTAGAGAAATCGTTTGGTTGCGTAGAGGGTTGCCCAAGGAACACCTATGTCAACTAGGCTTTGTAGCGTGTTCAGGGCAGCTATGGTTGCTCCGACGATAACCAATCCGCCCTGAAATTCCCACCAAGATCCGAAGAAGAATGAGAAATAGAGCAATACAAGTGGAGGCATTATGGCAGCCCTGACCATAATCGCGGGTATGCTCGCGAACGCATAAGCTCGGAAAGTTGCAAATCCCTGTTGCCCAGCTCTGAAAGAGCGCCGAAGCACATAGGGCACAATCATGAGTGTTGTAGTTGCAATCAATTTCCACAGAGGACCTAGGAAGGGTATTGCAGTAGGATCAAAGAAGAAGAGAGCCAGAGCGCCTATAGCTGCACACGAGAGTCCTGACTTCAATCCGAACAGGAAAAAACAGAACATCCAAGGCAGACTCACCGGGTCGATTATTGCTTGTCCCCAGCCGACTCTGGGAAGCATAAAGGCAATTGGGGACATAACGATTGATAACGCTGCGAACACGCCGGTACCAGCCAACTTTCTAGTGTCAATTCTTCCTGAAGGCGCTTCTTTATAGAGGACCGGTATTCTCATCCGTTATGCAGCCTCCACCGTTCGATCACGATTCAAATCGTTTCCTAGCATCGCCATCGAAGGTGATCGAAGCGACAGGCCCGGATTTCGGAGTTTTCTCGTCGGAGCTAAACATGGTAATGTCCACTTGTCCGCTATTCATTATGGTTTTCAATGTATAACATTTGCGTAGCTACTCAAAAATGCGTATTTTGAAAACTGTAAGACCGAAGAATTCTACAGCATTCTCACGGCTACAACTCTAACTTGGTCAACAGTGTTCTCGCACCAGTCTGCCACATTCTCAACCGCATCTAAGAGTTGGCTTAGGAGAATAGCCTCTCCAGGATTTATTTTCGAGTAGTCTAGTTTCGAATAGTACCGTCTCGCCTCTATGTACTGCTCATCCACTTTCTCCTCAAGCCTCTCAACCTTGTCAGCCCACTCCAAAGCCTCCTGCAAATTCGAGGTTAATCTATCAACGCATTTCCTGACAGCCCAGACGCACTCTTTCACTGTTTCGACCATGTTGAGGCATAGAACTGCTAGTTCAGAGGGCATCTTTGCAAGAGGAGTGGCTGAAAGTACTCTTCCACTCTCTCTGGACCAGTCAGCTATCATGTCTACTCTCTTCGAGAGATGAAGAAGATCATCCCTCTCGGCTGGAGGGATCTCGCCTTTCGTGAGGTTCAGAGAGATTTCTCTTCTCAATCGATCAGCTTCATCTTCCATTTTCGAGAGACTGCTGATCGCCTCATTCGCTTTCTTATCGTCGCCTTCGATCTTATACTGTATGGCCTTCGCCAACTCCTCTACTGCACCTGTGGCGAGAGCTAAATGGTTCTGCATTAACTGCATCGCCTTCGTCTGTCTTCTCTTCTCAAACCAAGCAATGATCTTCTCACTCATCTTTTTTCGCCTTGCCGCATGAATCGAAAGTGACGGAAATCGACTAATACTTAGGGCTACTGATGGTTTTGAACCTTTAGATATTCGACTAGCCCAACATACGGCCGCCATTCCAGCCAGATCTAGCACGGGAAATCCTATTCTATGAGACTTAAATTCTGAGGGCTAGTACAGCTCCTTCTCCTTTATCTTCTGAGCCAGTTTCCCAGGGACTTTTATCGGCTTGGCGACTTCTTCCAGCCTTATCTCAACAGTCTTCGGTTTCACAGTCAACCCGCAGACTCCATCAAGCAACAGTCTGTCCCTTACGCATTGCGCATACTTGCATGTCTTCGCGTCGCATTCATCATCAGCGAATCTACACCATGATGCCTTCCCTCTATAGTATAGGTGACGTTGACCGCATCGGAAGAATTCGCAGCCGGCGAAACAAAGTTTCGGTTTCTCACTCATGTTAAAACACATCCGAAACGAGGCTTTGCTTTGGTAGAAATTACATGGCGCTCGAATAGAGATCTAGTTTTCACGCTAGGCTAAAATGATAGGGCTATACCTTTTATTCTTTACGGTCAATCGCAAGTTGCTCTGCTGAGATCGAGGCTAAGAGTTATCTCTAGATATTCAAGAGTAATTGTTGATGAGATCCCTATGAGAACAGTCCTACTCACAAATGACGACGGAGTAATGTCGCCCGGCTTATGGGCCCTTCATGAAGCACTCGCGGAAGTCGGCAATGTGATTGTTGTCGCACCTGAGCGCCCGAGAAGTGCTACCAGTATGAGCTTAACTTTTCACAAGCCGCTTCGGATAAGTCGAATCACCATCGAAGGCGTTCAAGCTCATGTTGTCTCCGGGAGCCCCGCTGACTGCGTCTCCCTCGGTGTGAACAGAATTCTACGTAAGAAGCGCCCGAGCGTCGTCATCGCTGGAATAAACCCCGGAGACAACGTCAGTGTGCAAGTAGTCTTTGCGAGCGGAACCGTTGCAGCGGCCATACAGGCAGCTATTCTGGGAATTCCAGCGATCGCATTCTCCCTTGTAGTGCCCGAGGAGAAAGCTCCGACAAGAGACGAGTACTCGACTGGATATAGAGACTTGTTGAAGATTGCTCAAGAAGTGGCTGGATGGACTTTGAACGCCAGGCTTCCGAAAGGCGTCGATTTCTTGAATGTAAATTTCCCCTCAGAGGTCAATGCGAGAACGCCAATTCGCTTCACTCGTCTAGCTCTAAGGAAATACGATGACTATGTCGTCAAGCGCGTCGACCTTCAAGGCAGACCCTACTATTGGCAGTGGGGAACAACCAAACCGGAGAAGGAGTTTGAGGTTGGAACTGACGTCCATGCAGTTCATGGAGAGCACGCAATCTCCATAACGCCATTAAGTCTGAACATGTCAACAACCGCTGGGAGAGAGGAGATGTCAAAACTTGGCAAGAAACTCCATAAAGCGGGTTTCACAGTTCACTAGGCTGTTACTTAACAACGAGAACAGGGCATGGAGCTCTATGGACAACGCCGTCGCTAACACTGCCTAAGAGTAGAGCTCTCATCTTTCCTAGTCCTCTCGCACCAATGACTATGAGATCGCATCTCTCGTTCTTCGCCGTCTGAAGTATCTTCTCTACCGGTTCTCCCTTCTCTAGAACATTCTTGACTGTTAGGCCGCGTTTTTCAAGTTCACTACTTTGTCTCGCCAGTAGTTCTGAACCAAGTTTCGCCATATCCTCAGCCATCTTCGTCGAAAAGACTGGAGGGGGAACACCCTCAGGGGTAACCGGAACACCAACTTGAGGAACAGGAGCAGGAAGCAGCGCCGCGGTAGACACGACGTGAACCAACACGACCGATGCGTTGAACCTCTGGGCAATATCGGCTGCAAACTCTAGAGCCTTTCTCGAGTGCTCAGAGCCATCAATAGGTACGAGAATACGGTTGATCATTTCTCCTCAAACTACTGAATTTATGCGATCTCTGTATTAACTAGTATGCCAGCTGTTGTGAATATTATATAGCATGAGTTTTTATAGTAAGGCTTCAAAGTACACATCGGTGTTCAGTCGTTGTCGAAGTATCGAAAGGAAGAGAAGCCAGCTATATTCAAACATCGTCACTGCACGGTCTGTGGCGCACCTGTGAGCATGAGTGAGAAGTATTGCGGTCCAAAATGCGAAGACGAATACAAGAAGGCGTCGAGAAGAAGAACATACACGTTTATAGCGACGCTTGCCGTCTTCCCGGTGCTGCTTGCGATCCTGATGTTCCTGAGGCCTCCAGCCTAGCAAGCTAGAATCGCCCATTTTTCGAGCGGATATAGTACACACGCGCGCTTTGAGGTTTACTTGATCATAACGTCTCCTCAATATGTACGAAGAGAAATCTCTCAAAGCTTGAAATTTTGCTTAGAGGCAAACTCCACTCAGTAGAAACACGCTTACGCTTCGTAGACAATTCATCTAGGATCTCCGTGATGTGAGGGCGACAAAGAGTAAACCTGCAATGCGGACGCTTCCTGCTCTCCTCTATCATTTGTTCTCGGTCGGTTCTCCGATAATCCACGGCAGGCTGTATCTTGCGGGACCCGATGTAGAGACAGCGCTGAAGAACGAAAGAGTTGGCTGGAGCTTCTAGGGAGGCTTTACTACACGCAGGACTTCGTTCCAAGAGAATACAAGGGCAGGAAACCGCCCTACATCTGAAGTCTGACCATAGAACGCAACACGCCGTTGCAAAATGAATTGGGTCCACCGTTACTGCACACGCACATATCGTATCAATTCAACTGTTCAAATTCAATCGGAATCACCAAGGGACGCGACGACGATAGCTAATTCCTAGGGTTCAAATCTCCCCGGGCCCGCTAAATAGACCACACACACAAATAAATAGATGACGACGACGATACCTGATTCCCAAAGTTCAAATTTTGTCGGACCCACATTATATCATTGACAATGTCGGTTTTAATCAAGTGAAAGGATGTGAAGTCCTTGTCATACTACTCTAGATGGGTCGAGACACCTGAAGAGTACAGGGAATATATTAGGAGAATAAAAAGCGACGAGGAGACAAAGTCCAGTGGATATAGTCTGGCCTATGCGCTGTCACTGATCGTCTCAATCTCGCTAACGATACTCTACATTGTCGGGCAAGCTGACTTGGAGTTCATGAGGGTCTTCTCCAATATCATTTTTCCACTCGTGGCATTTGCGCCGGTTGTTGTTGCATTCGAAACGTCAAGAAGGTACGGTTGGGAGTTTGAAAGTAAGCTCGGCTTCATATGGTTGACATTTCTTACAGGTCTCTTCCTCTGGTTCCTCGGCGAATTCGTCTGGGCGATCTATGTTCTAGGATTCAAGATCGACGCACCCTATCCTTCGGTAGCTGACGTCTTCTATCTGCTAGGGTACGTTCCATTAATCTGCGGCGTCATCATGTATTTGATGCAGTTCAGGCCAGCTTTGAGTTTGAAGACTGCAAGGTTAGGTTTGTTTATAGCGACTGTTATGATAATCTTGACGATTGCTTTTCTTTACTGGCCGATAGTCAATTCATCAAACGACCCAGTCACGATCTCTCTGGACTTACTCTACACAACATTGGATCTAATTATCCTAATCTTCTCAGCTCAAATATTCGTCTTTACGTTGAGCTATTCCTCTCTCTTTGGGGGAGGTCTATGGAAGGCTTTGCTCTTCTTGGTCATAGGTGCAATCCTTAATGCTGGTGCGGATCTCCTCTTCAGCTACTTGGAGTTGATCGGTGTTTACTATGAGGGAAATCCTTCAGAATTATTGTACCTGTGGAGCTACGTAGCCTTCTGTCTAGCTTTCTATATTCACGGCAAGGAATTGTAGCAGGAAATCAATTATTGTATGCATCCCTCGGTGCGCACACACAAAATAATAGAAAAACAATGGTTCAAATTCAGCCGGGCCCGCTAAATGGATCACACACACACAGAGAAATCAATGGTTCAGATTCAACCGGTCGCACCAAAGGACACACACATGTTAGGGAAGGAATCCCCTAAAACCCCTCTTTCTTTTCAATTTTCTTAGGTGTCGCATTGTAGAAGCAAGAGCGAAAATCTGAAATCCTCAGATGCGCATAATCATACACTGAAGTCTTTAGATTCCTTGTCGCCTCCCGTAGAGCTCAGTGATTTCTCTGCACATAGGGGCGCCGAGGAGGGGCGCAATGAGAAGAAGTACCCAACAAATGAAGGAGGTGTGAGAATGTCAGCAGAAGGATTGGCGGAGTCTGGAAAACCCACAGTTGAGAAGAAAGAGGCACGTCGCTCGTCGCGTAGAGAATATCTCTGTCTAGCGGCAGGGTTGGCTGTGGGCGCAGGGGCGACCTATCTTGCTATGCCAAAGCCACCGGAGGAGACGTTCAGCGGCAAAGGAGCGACTAAGGTGAAGATCACAGTGCTCAGGACCTTCGGCATGAATGAGGTCCACCCCAAGGGCCTTCCAGTCAAGCCGAAATATACCGGGTCGTGCGAAGTCTTTACTGAGGGTCAGGAGTTCATTGTCGATGCGAAACGCCCCCAGAACCCATGGGGAGGTGGCCTCACTGGCTGCGCATATGCTTGGGAAGCCATGTTTCCAAGTGCTTGGAGGTACTATGAAGCAGGTTTCTTCGACCAGTGGTACGAGAACCCTAAGGTCGGTGTGATGCCCTGCCCCGATGGGCTTAGACCCGTCATCTTCAAGCTAGAGTGGATATAGCACCCGCACGCTTTAGGGTTGAACTATGAATTTTCGTGTGTGTCCCTTGGTGCGGCCCCCCTAATTTGAACTTCTATTTTTTTTGTGTGTGTGATCTCTTTAACGGGCACACACACTTATTCCTAGGACTTGGAGCGTAGGAAAATCTAGGACGGAAGCAAATCTTATTACACAACCTGAAGGCATAACTCATCGAAGTATGTTGTCAATTCCCTCAGATATCGCTTCGTATCTTGCGCCAGACGAAAGAGTATTGGAGAAATGGCGCGGAGGAGAATGGGATGTCTTCGCAACGAACAATCGCATCATACTGCGAAAAGGAATAATAGGAAAACAGATTGTGGAAGCTTTCTATGCTCATATCAGCTCTGTTGAATACAAATCTCTCTGGAACGTAAGGCAAGCACTAGTCGGGCTAATCCTTATCTTCGCTGGTCTATTCCTTCCGGAAGAATTCATAATTCCAATAGCATTAGTTGGACTAGTTTCATTTCTGATTCGAGCGGGCTCGTTTATCGTCGGTTTGGTTCTGGCGTTGCTGTCACATACGTCAGAAATAAAATTGTATGTTATAGGCCGACCTGACCCCATTTCGCTCCCGACTAACTTGGAACCGATGATCAAATGGATTAGGCAGTACAAGCAACCGATTAGCATTTCAACAAAATGCAAATTTTGCGGAGCCGACATAAACTACGAAACCGTGTTCTGTCCAAAATGTGGCAAATCCAATATCTGAGATGTCGTTCCACTAACATCTACACAAATTAAATTATTCAAAATAGAAAAGGTGAAGGACTGTCTGTCAGTTGCAGAGCTTCTCATAAACGGGCTTGTAGATTTTGAAGACCTTGCGATCGCGGGCGTGCTTCCTCAAATAGTGAAGCGTGCTCTTGCCTAGACCGAGCCTTCGAGCCTCAGAGGCTGAAAGACTCAGAATCCTCTCACGGAGCTCCTTTGAATCCTGTCTCTCCAACGTCGGAGACGGAGATTTCAAATCAAACACCTCCGCCTTACCGACTAGATATCGCGCGAACTCTTGAACCTTCAGCCCGACCAAAGTATCCCACTTCACACGATCCGCAAGACCCACAGAGACGTTGTCTGGTTCTATCCTTCAAATGGAATAAGCTCATTTTCCCACTATTTAACGTGATTAGACCTCGTTTTGCCAAACTCGGTAAGGGAAAACGTTACGAACCATGGAATATCGCTGGTGAGTTTCACTGTGGAAGGTTTCTCGATTTCACTTATATACCGATTCATATGATCCCTCGGTAGAATGATGGTGTGATTAGAGGGCTTAGGCGTGAATCCTGCTTGATAATGGTAGATTTCGAGTTCATCTAAAGCTTTAAATTTTCAGGCATCACGATAGTTACTTTCTGTCGGTCGTGAAAATATGACCGCAGAAAAAAAGGTATTCGTAAGAAAAGCTACTGGGCTTGTTCGAGAAATCGGCTTCGTAACCGCGGTCCTCGTCGTCGTATGTAACGTTGTCGGTCTTGGATGGCAGAAGAGAGCATTCCAGTTCTCAGGGCCCGCACCGGTTCCGGAAACTACATATGTCTTGGGACTAGCTCCGATAACGATGTCTTTCATACTTGTCGGCATTGTTGTGCTCTTCACGGTATTCGTCTTCGCTATACTTGGAGCGGCCATGCCTAGGTCAGGAGGAGGCTACATCTACATTTCAAGGCTTATTCACCCGTTCGTTGGTTTCGTGGCAAGCTGGGTTGAGTTCTTCAGCATCGCTGTATCATACGGTCTCATAGGCACGGCTGTATTCGAAGCTATATTGATCTACGGAGGAATCGGAGGAGTATCACCAGATATCATGGCCACAATATCAACGCCGGCATTCCTTTTCTGGGGCGGAGTGTTCTTCGTTCTGCTCTTCGCAGTTGTCGGATGTCTTGGTGTATCAATGGCGGGTAGGTTGCTTCAGGTAATGTTCTGGATCCCGCTTGCGATAACCGTCCTCCTATATGGGGCTTTGCTGGCAGCGTCACCAACAACCATGAATGCGGGCTTAATGGCGATCACTGGTCATGACGCGGCGTACTACACCAAAATGGCGCTAGATCAAGGGATGGCTACGGTGTATAAAGGAAACTACTGGGACGCGATGAATGTTGCTTGTCTAGGTTCCTACTGGGCATATATCGGGTTTGCAGCTTCAACATTCGTCGCTGGAGAGATAAAGGAAGCCAGCAGGAATCTACCCAGAACGCTCTTCCTAGCGAACGGATTCATCATACTACTGTACATATCCATGTCTTACTTGGCTGTTAAAGCCTGTATGATGGTTGGAGGAGTTGGAGACTGGACGTTCTTCAACGCCTATTCCTTCCTCTCCTACGGCACCGGTGCAACGCGTCCACCGGAGCTACCAAAGGCTTGGATGCCCGTTGTGGCGGCTTTCTCAGCTAAAGGGATGGGCTGGGACTGGCTGCTGGCTTTGATACCAATATTCGCAGCATTCTGGGTTGCTAACGATATCCCACCATTCATCCTGACAGCTTCGAGGATAATCTTCGCGATGTCTTTCGACAGAGTCGTCCCTGAGAGCCTATCTGCAATTAATGAGAGATTCCACTCCCCAATCAACGCTATCATCTTTACGGCCGCGGTCGCTATCATAGGCAACCTTGCCGAGTCCGACGTGTTAGCATTCCTTGGTTCAGACAATCTTCTCTATCGATACATAAATCCAGGCGGCGGTGTAACGGCAACGGATATCTGGGACACGATCTTCTTCTTCCTGTCGTCCCTTGCAGGCGTGTTCTTCATACTTAGGGCGAGAGGAAAAGCCATCTATGAGCGATCAGCGTTCAAAATCGGCATTCCACTTGTGGGCTCGATAGCTGTCATCGCTACGATATTAAATGTCTGGCTACTCTACGTAGAGTATCAGGCTAACGCAACATGGCCGGAAGCATGGTGGTTCACTCTTGACCTAATCATTGTAAGCGCATTGATATACCTAGTGTACAAGTACGTGGTCGGCAAAGCGGCGGGCGCGGACTACACCACGATCTACGCGGAAGTACCGCCCGAGTAGACTTTCCCTCCCTTTTTCTTTTTCTATACTCGTCTCAAGGTGATCTCTACGTCTGAAGATGTGCTGTGCATGCTTGAGAAACAACTCATGGTCAAGGGGGGCAGATGGGTAGCTGAGTTTAGAGAATCGGAGAGAAACCATAAGTTAGGAGACTTGACTTTTGACGTGTGCTTGAGCGGGGGCACAAGAACGAAAGGCTTGTTTCTTTCTCGAATCCTATCGTACTTCGTTCTTCCAAACTATCAGGTTGCTTGCTATATAGCAAGAATACCGTCGTCGAACGTGATTTCATCAGACTTTCTGAAGAAACGGCTGATGCTAATAAGAGAAAGGGCGAAGGAGGAAGAATTGAAATGGAATTGGCTCTTCTTGGTCGCAGAAGACGAACCATCAGCGAAGGTTTCGAAACTGATTGAAGAGGGGAGAGGCGATGAGGGGGTTCTGCTTTATAACCATAGGTCAAGGTCTCTCGTCTATAGCCATAATTTGCTTGGTAAACGGATGAAGGCGTGCCTGAAACTTTGACAGAGAAAGTGTCTCGTATCAGGTTTTTCGACGTATTCAAGTTATTTGTGATATTTCTCGCCGTGCAAATGGGCTCGACCTTGGTTATGCCAGTATGGTTTTACGATATTATCAGACCGTACTTCTTGTTCGTCGCTGTTGCAACGTCCATTCTACTGGCTTACATTGTCTATATGAGAGCTCAGCATTTTGAGTTATCCTATGACGATGCAGGTTTCAGTCTCAAGCGTGGAAAGACACTGGAGACTCGCAAATGGAAAGAGTTTCATAAGGTTCTGCTGGTGCGGACGGACGGCGATTTCCTTGTTCGTCTTCAAGACGGGGAGAGCTTTGACTTGCCTGTGTCGAAGTTGAAGTTGGACCCGTTCTCATTTAGAATGAAAACATTGGGGTTTGTCGAGGAGAGTAGAAAAGGTAGTGACGGAGGCTAGGTTTCTACCCGTTGCAATCGCTTTATCTTCTCGCCTTCGAGCTCCACCAAGTACCCTCTGAGTATGCCCTCTGCGTACTCACTTCCAGGATTAAGGCACTGCGTTCTTCCTATCCTTACAAAGCCGGGGCACTCATGTATGTGACCATGAAGCCCGAGTAGCGGTTGATATTTCTCAATTATCTTTCTCACAGAGGTCGAGCCAACGGGCACCTCTACAGGCCTTCCCCCGGCATAGACGGGCTTGAACGTTTTGTCAAGTAGCGGTGCCTTGTCGAGCTCTGAGTTATGAGGAGGAACATGAAAGCAAAACACCGCAGTTCTCAAGTTCTTCACCTGCGCGACTACCTTTTCGAGTCTCTCCAACAGTTCTTCTTCCGAGCACTCCCTAGGGCTGTTCCAAGGCGTCGGGTTCGACCATCCACAACATGCGACCTCATGCTCTCCATCGAGATCAAGAACATTCTCTTCACCGTAGATTACGTTCGGGTTGCTCTTTATTACCTCATCAATTTCGATCTTGTCGTCATTTCCTGGACTCAGGATCACCTTGCAAGTCTTCGGTACCTTCTCAGGGACAAGCGTTAGCCAGTAACGAACAATTTCTACTTGAAGCTTCTCGAAGAGTTTCTCGCGTTTTGGGTCATCCCCAAGATACATTTCCTTCTCTTCAGGGGTGGTCCTAAAGGGAATATAGCTTACCATTCTCACCTTCTTCTCGAATTCTGGCAACTCTTCTTCTGAGAGAACGTAGTCTGTTCTCATTAGGCTTGCATCATACTTTCCGTCAGGCCTTTTCACTATCGGAACGATAATCTTGCCGGTCATGTCTCCGCTCAGTACGAGAGCATCTAGATTGAAGTACTTCGCGCAATTCAGGAATTTCCGCCACACTTGTTCAGAACCGTGAAGGTCGGTCGCAAATAGAAATACAGTTTTCGCCATCTCCTCTACCTCGAAATCTCTTCAACATCCGTATACCATTTCTTGCTAGGTCCTACCCTTGCACGCATCTTCCAACCGAAGCTCTTAGACTCCTTTTCAATGTAATTTAAAAGTTTATCGACTTTGGACGCAACGTCACTTCGATTATTCTCATCCAGGGCTTTGAACTCCGGCAGGAAGTCTTTCACCTTCTTAAGGTTGGTGGTCACAGTGTAGTAGAAGCCCCAGTCATTCGAGAGAAGTTTTGCAATATGTTTCGCGTTTACAGTTTCCTTCTCTATCTCTCCAACTTCATGCTCTCTCAGCATTATTATAGTATCTTTGATGTCCTTCTCGTTGATTTGGACTATCTGCATCTTCTCTAGAAGTATGTCCGTAAGAGTTATAGTCGGATTATCGAGCTCAAGTCTCCCAGCAAAATCAATAATATGGCAGAATTCAAGCTTGTCGAGGAATATGTCGACGGTTCGCTTGTTAGCCTCATCATAGTAGATCTGCCTCTTGTGCCCATGCAACGCGATGAACCTATCATCCGCTTTGTACCCTAAGCTTTTCAGGAAATCTTTGAGTAGAGGCCTAAACCTTCCGTAGGAGATGAGATCCAGGTCGGTAAGAGCTCTTTGCATATCCTCATAGAGATACGCAAACTTTGGCGAATGAAGCTTTACCGCGGTAGCGCCAAGCAGCCTTAACCGGATTCCTCTCTTGTCAGCTTCACTGATTATCCTTAATGCTTCTTGAATGAAGTCGGGCAGAATGCCAGCTCCGCTTTGCAGAATGCATGCCTCCAGGCTCGTAATAATTGTTAATGTGGGACTACATTCAGTATTTAAACTTTGGATACCCCTCACAACAAATGTCAGTCAAAGAGGCTATTGACGCCTGATGCACTCAGTAAGGGTGCATATTACCTCCGGCGCCAACGGCGTCTCTAAACGCATTGAAACAAGAGAACTCTGCGTAGGGTTCAATCAGAGGGTAAAGAAAAGTCACAGAGCCTACGTTCATAGTCGCCGCTAGCCCAATTCTTGCTTCCTATCCAAATCATATGTGTTTTTCAACATCAGATTGAACCGAAGATTGTGGACAGTCAAAAGAGATTCATGCCTAGCCCAAAAACCGTCTCTGAGAGCTCCAAATGCATGCCGGTGCGGCGTGTCTTCTTTCTCGAGATTGTTTAACACAATTCTGTTAAAACCGTACGAAATCCCATGCTTCGAATTTGATAGTCCAGTAAGGCTTCAGAGCGTCGTTGGGCGTTCTGCACGCAGGAAGTTCATGTTTGAACAGCTACGCACGCCCTTGAAACTTAATTTAGCTCAATCATCCGATAGTGATATCTCCTAACAAACACTCCGGTGCATGATTTTGGCTCTAGGCAGGACGATGGCTCTTACTACTAGGAAGTCTCGAAGGATTATCAAACGTAGGATAGGTGACCACCTCTGGATTCTTCCTATGGTCTGTTTTTTTATCGTATGGGAAGGAATCTCTAGAGCCCATCTGATACCCGCTGGGAAAATGCCTGCCTTCTCCACCGTAGTAGCAACATTGACTGTTTGCGCATCGAATTGGGAATTCATATATCGCGTCTTCCAAAGTTTCTTCAATCTATCTATCGGGATATTTCTCGCTCTATTCATAGCGATGCCATTAGCTCTCTGCGCAGGCTTAAGGAACAAGTTCGACGTAACCTTCACTCCTATCATCATGATCGTGGGAGCTCTACCAGATCTGGCTATACTGCCAGTTCTGGTCATATGGTTCGGACCGGGAAACATAGCAGCCATAGTAATGGCCTCTGTTTGCGCCTTCTTCCCAGTCTACTTTACCGTAAGAGAAGGGACGAAAGACATTCCTCACGACTACTTCAACGTCGCGACTGTTTTCAGATCTGGAAAAATCGATACCTTCAGGAAAGTCGTCTTTCCAGCTATCTTTCCCTACATGGTAACAGGGCTCAGGCTATCATTCGATTTCGTCTGGGAAGTTATCCTCGCTATAGAGATCATCGCCAGTGTAACTGGAATCGGCACGTTCATTAACGCCTCAGTAAACCAAGGCACGATAGAGTATGCATTTGCGGGGATAATGGCAGTAGGCGCCATCGCTCTCTCCGTCGACAGAGTAGCCTTCGGAATACTTGAAGGTAGAATAAGAAGGTGGAAAGAATGATGAAGCAGATGGAAGTCGCAAGTGTTACCAAGACGTATCCTCACTCGAATGAGCATCTCGTAGCTTTGAAAGACATAACATTCAATGTCCACCAAGGCGAGTTCATATGCATAATCGGCCCAAGCGGTTGCGGAAAATCCACTCTGTTGAAGATTATTGCAGGACTGGATAAACCATCTTCAGGCGAAATAAGATTTGAGGGCGCAGTTGTAACTAAACCTCATCCTAAAATTAGCATGGTCTTCCAATCTTTCGCGCTCTTCCCTTGGAGAACTATCTTACAGAACGTGGAATATGGCTTGGAGATAAGGGGAGTTCCGAAACAACAGCGGCGAAAAATCGCCAAGGAATTCATAGATCTCGTCGGCTTGACAGGGTATGAGAATCTATACCCGAAACAATTGTCCGGAGGGATGAAGCAGAGGGTCGGCTTTGCGAGAGCTCTGGCGATCGATCCCGAGATCATCTTGATGGACGAAGCATTCAGTGCAATTGATGAATTCACAGCTGAAACGTTACGGGAGGAAGTCGCCGAGATCCACGGAGAGACTGAGAAGACATTTCTACTTGTTACCCACAATCTTCCCGAAGCAATCGAGCTAGCTGATCGAATCGTGGTTTTGAGCGCGAGACCTGGAAGAGTAAAGAGTGTTGTTGAAGTGAGCCTTAAAAGGCCACGGGACAAGACTGATTCTGAATTCGTTCACATCCACAAGGGTCTCTTTGATCTCCTCAAAGAAGAACTTGAGAATAGTATTATCCGACACAAGATCAGGGAGCTTAAAGAATTTCAGAAGTTGCATGACATGGAACTGAAGTAAAACCGCCGAGCTAATGCGTACGTCGAAAACCTTGAAGGCGCTTACTCCTGTCCTAACCTAGCTTGGTCCCGCACTTGGCACAGAATTTTGCATGAGGGGGATTAACGTGCTTGCAGTTGGGACAAACCGAAGTCGGCGGAACTTCCATCAGGGGCGGAGGCGGAGGAGGCGGGGGAACCATATGTGCAGGAACAGGGATCTCGACCGATTTGTTCAGCAGAATCACGTCTTCAATTGACTGAACATTACTCCAAGGAATCTCCACGTCAACTCCCGTTTTCGCAGCGACTATGAGCGAAATGTCCTTCTCTCCAATGCTGATCCCAACATCTTTGACAGTCCCAACCATGCTCCCCTTGACATCAATCACCTGCATTCCGCGGAATCTTTGGCTTGGAACAAATTTCTTCTGTGAACCTTGACTCAAACTCTTTTCACCTACGACTCTATAGCTCTCGCATGCTTTGCTAATAATAGTTATGATCGTCGCCTCAAGTATATATGGAAGATAAAAGGGTATTAGAATGAATTCGCTGACGTGACGATCGCGATGACTTCAGAACTCGCCGTAGAGACCGTGGATCTTGTGAAAGTATACAGATCCGGGACTATACTTGTACCCGCGTTGAGAGGAGTAGACCTCAAGGTTCGTCGACGAGAGTTCATTTCGATCGTCGGACCGTCAGGAAGCGGGAAGTCAACCCTCTTAAACATGCTCGGAGCCTTGGACAAACCCACATCCGGTCACGTGCTCATCGACGGCGTCGACATATTCACGCTTCCCAACGATCGATTGGCTTCATTTAGAAACAGAGAAATCGGATTCATCTTTCAAGCTCATAACCTGATAATGAGAACTTCTGTTGTAAGAAACGTGGAGCTGCCTTTAATCGTCTCAGGTGCATCAGGAAAGACTCGCAGACGTAGAGCGGCGCAACTCCTAGAAAAGGTTGGTTTGGGAGATAAGATCAATAGAAAGCCGACTGAGTTGAGCGGCGGCGAACAACAGAGAGTGGCTGTCGCAAGAGCCTTGGTAAACGAGCCTGCGATAATCCTAGGTGATGAGCCCACGGGAAATCTGGATTCGAAGACAGGAGGCGAAGTTGTGGGCTTAATGCGAAAGATGGTAGAGGAACTCGGGACGACCTTCATCGTGGTAACTCACAACCCTGAGGTTGCCAATGCAACTGATAGAATCATAGTTCTTCGTGATGGACAGATTGCCGAATCCATCGATAATCCATTGCATGAAGAGGTTATATCGCCGCGAAAGAAATAGTGAGAGAGTATATCTAAACCAAAGAGAGGAAAGGCTGATGAGAAAAGCGGTTGAGACAAGCGTTGTCATCGTATTGATAATACTGACCGCATGTTGGTTCAGGAACATTGGAGTTGCCCACTCAGGCCCTGTTACGCGGTTCGCTCTAGACGTAAGCGGGAATCATCTTACTGCAGGGTTCAACAACACAGTCAAGATCGAATTGACAAACAGTGGAGAGAACGTATACGACTTAGATGTCGGTCTAACTCTTCCTCCGCCGTTAACTCTTTCAGGAGACAACCATTGGCGTGTGCCGTCGGTCAAGAAGAATGGCTTGTTAATGATTGAGATACTCGTTTATGCACCCGCATCAGCGATAGGAAACACTTTCACAGCATCTATAGTTATGACTTACAAAGAGCTGGGCTACGTCTACTACACATCAGAGACGCATTCGATAGGCTTCGTCGTTCACGGATGGGTAAAGATGGTTGCTTACGGAGTCGTAGTGAGTCCGGTAAGAGCGGAGCCAGGCACGGATGTGACCATCTCAGCGAATCTTTTGAATCAAGGAAACGTAGCGGCTATGTATGTAAACGTCACTCTTCTTCCAGCTGAGTCTCTTATACTCCGTGAAGAAAGCGCATCCTATGTCGGTCAGGTTGATCCCAATTCTCCAGCTCCTTTCAGTCTTATCGCTAGTGTGGACCCGAATGCCAAGGATGGAAGCTATAAGGTGAGGGTCGCCGTGTTCTATCAAGATGATAGGTATCTGGTGCATTCATTTACAGTCGATGCGCAATTTGAAGTGGTTCAGCCCTCTCCAAAACCTCCGCCCTCAACAGGGATGCAATTTGAGGAATGGCTCTTGAAAGGCGGATGGGTCTACGTGGCCGGAATATTCATTGTGGTTCTAATAGTGATAGTCCTCATCCGCCGCGCAAGACGAAAAGAGCCTCCTCTGACCATAGCAAAGGAACTCCCAACAAAGACTTAGAAAGGATTTATGAACAAATGAATCTGTTCGATTTGATCGCCCTTTCTTTCGGCGCTCTCAAGGAGCGAAAACTGAGGGCGGTGCTGACCATAGCTATGGTTGTTATCGGAGCCGGCTTGGTAACCGCGTTAAATGGAATGACCACGGGGATGCTCCAGTACATGGTCGGACAGTTCGGCACGCTCGGCGCAAATGTGATAATTGTTCAGCCGTCGTCGTCATCATTCAGAATGACTGAACCTGTGCGCATGACTCTTGACC